>JAAUYB010164188.1_pt1 | contig 10166 bp, 11 predicted proteins | sample 7278071 | NCBI WGS metagenome assembly JAAUYB01 (sample SAMN14350121, study PRJNA611818) | marine sediment metagenome | isolation source: surface marine sediment (1.8m) | place: French Polynesia: Moorea | collected 2018-08 | reverse complement strand
TTTTTTATCCAGTTTTTTTGGTGACGGTGGGGCTGTTTTGCCTTTAAGGGATGACTAACAAGTGCTTTGCATTCATTCCGTATTGTCTTTAACGCAGTGTATTGATTGCTGTCTTTCTCTGAGAAGTATCTGTCCCGCTAACAATTGTCCTTTCTAATTACTTCGTCCTCCCTCTCTTCCCCCTCTTTGTCCGTATCTTTCTCGCCATCTCCGCACAGTCGGGACTCTCCGCTCCTGAAATGTACCGTAAGTATATGCAATATGGACTGTATGTATACACTCTCTGGAAGAACAAAAGTTTAGCAGTTTCGTCGAGGGACGCAAAAAATGGGGAAACCAGGGCGAGTTGGAGGAGGCAACTTAATCGCTTTTTTGCTCCCCTCCCCTCTCTTGAAAAGGAAGGAAGGAAGGAGGGGGGGTGTCCCATTTCGCCAGGAGTTTTTAAAAAACTCCTCGCCCTTCTGTTTACGGTGGAAGTTGTAGCCCTTCCCCCCCGGTACACCACCGAAATCCTCATGTTGCACACATCATACAGTGTACGTATACGCAGGCGGAGGGAAGAAAAGGAATTTCTTGCCCGCATTTTCTCCTCTGGTCCCCCGTCCTTCCTTCTGGTGACTCAGCCCTAAAGGAGAGCGCAAGGCGTAATCTCTCCTTCCTCCTCCTCCCTCTCCTCTCCTCTGATGTAGAAGAGGGCAAATATCGCGTTGCTAATCAATTCAGGAGGAGGAGCAACAGTTGGGTGAGAAAAAGGAAGCAAACCCCGGTTTCGGTTTTGGGTTCCTTGAAGAGAAGGAGGAAAAAAAGGGAAACTGGGCCATGAAACAGATCAAAGTCGACCTCGCCCCGCTTCCCCTCATTCCTTTCACTTATTATGAAGTAAAGAAAGGAAAAAAATCAAGCTCTCTCAATGCCATATTGATCCGGGGAAAAAAGTATAACCTTAACCGAAGCCGTTATTGCTACAGATAGGGAAAAAAAGGTTTTTTCCCAACACACAACTAGCTCGGCACTCTGTAGCTATAGCGCGTGTGTATAACCAAAACACTTGTGCAGCATAGGAGGGGCTCTTCCTTCCCCCCTTTCTTCCTCCTATACCGTCGTCCGCATGGCTGACACCACACACACAGCACGGTAGAATACAGTATATAATAGAGCGACAAAGCCAGGCCATACGTCATTCACAAGTGGCGATGATGTTGGACCTTTTTTACCATCCGCCTCCTCTTTTTTTTCCAACGAAAGAAGCACGCGACGACGACGACGACGACACATCATACAACTACAATGTGGCTTTTGTGGGAGGGAGAAAGGATGCTGCAACTACAACAGGAGGACAAAGGTCCCTTTTTCCCCTTTTTGCTGCGGCGATGGGAGAGGGGGGGAAGGCTCTCCTTATCACAAACCAGGGGGCGGCTGCGGAGGTGGCGGAGGAGGGGCGCCCAAAGGGGAAGAGGCGGCGGAGGCGGCGGTTGGAGGGAGGGAGAGGAGAAGAAAGGAGGAGGGGCGAAGGTGGCGGGGATCGAGGTATAGCAGGAGGGGACCCAGCCACAAGGGTCCCTCCCTCCCTCTTCTTTCCCCGCCGCCCTTTTGTGCTACTTGGCTAAGGGGGGGAGGAGGGGAGCGGCACAGGCGGTATTGGAGCAACGCCGACTTTGAGGCGAACGTACGTAGTTATACACGCGCACTTGCTCTTGTACCGCGCTGCACAATGCGTGTCTTGGTAAAATATTTTCTCCTGAGTCTGCACAGGTGCACAAGGAAACGCCTCTAACGAATGCATAGATGGTTCTAGATCCACGTATTTGTTTGTAGCTCAGAGAACAAAGTCGGGCGTGCCCGGGCATAATAACATATATTTTTTTAGTTTTCCCGGAATCGATGAGTCCCCACCTAGATTTCTTTTTCTCCCCCCTCTTCCGCTGCCACCGCCTCCGTTCGGTTTCTCTGCCCCACGCCCTACGTACCTACGCATGGCTAGACATAACATGGCGATAAGGTTCCGTTTGTTTTCGGCTTTTGCGACCGTTACAGTTTCGCTTCGCGGTCGGGTTTAAGGGGGAAGGAGGGGGTGGTATATATGATCGGCAGGAGAAAAGGGGATTTTAGGTAGTTTTAGTGGCGGGATAGCTATAGCGGACGGTGGTGAAAAAGAGTTGAACCAGCGGCAGCCAGGGGGGGATCGGATTTCATCCCTCCCTCCTCCACACACCTTCCCTTCCAACGCGTAGTTGTATAGTAATTATTGCTGGCTCTGCCGTCTTCCCCCCCCCCCCCTTCTTTTTGACTTGCACCTTAAGAGGGGGGAACCCTAGAACCTCCTCCTTTGTTCCAAGGTGCTTCCCTCCCCTCCCCTCCCCACCCTGCAAAGGCAAGAAGGAAAAGGGGATTTTCTAGCGCAAATCCAGAAAAGAGAAGGGAGGTAGGGCGTGGTGCTTATGACACATGACCCCATAGGGCCAAAGGATGAATGCTTGGAGGCGGCGGCGGCGGTTCGGTTTTCTCCTACTTGCTAGTGCGCTCAGTTTGCGCGGCACACAACACCTCTCTTCCCTTATCTCTCTTCCAACTAATTGGTATTATGCGCCGCCGCCGGTATACACCTATACCTACTATACCTAGTAGGAGAAAACGGTATCGCGCGGCAGGTTGAGGTTAGGCAAACCTCCCCCTCACTCTCCTTATCAGCGGCGGTACTGTTGTGGCAAAAAAGGGGGACTATATGGGTTATATGAAGCAAGGAGAAGAGAGAGGTGCGATGGCTGCAATATGTAGGTTCTATACTCAACGCCCATACTTACTGTATTTTTTCCTGTTTATGGAAATTTAATACTTGGCTTGGTTTTTTGCTGCCTACAGTACTATTGCAGACGAAGGGGCTCCCTTCGAAAAATCCACCCCCTGCTACCGTTATCACACTTTTTTTGGTGGAAAACGTAAGGGGAAGAGCGTTCGCAGGTACAAAAGGAAACCCTTGGCACACCTCCTCACAACGCCCAAAAAGTGCAAACATTTCTAGGGGTCAATGGTCTCTGGTTATCTCTTCCCGGCGTTTCTATCACGTGTGAGTAGACAATTATCTGGGAAATCGGGGCGATGAGGCAAAAAGGTGTTATAGGTCTTTTTATTTCACCGAATACCACACATGCTGCACAAAAAGGAGGGGGGATCGAACGTGAGGCGAAACACTGCAGAGCAGGTTGAGATAAGGGATTGTGCTTTTGCAACAACCGACCGACCGACCTGCGGAGGAGGATGGAGGAGAGTGGAGAGCAGTGTGCAACGCTGAAACCTCCCCCCTCCTCTTCCGATCGTATGGGCAAACTTCGCTCTGTGGGGTAACCGTACCGAGCAAACACTGTTTCTATAGCGAGCGGGGAAATGTATCGAAAATTCGAAATTGGCCAAACGCGAGGATTCAAGACCTTTCTCGTTTGTTGACAAACGGGAATTCGAAAGAGCTGCTTAAACATTCATCACACACGTTTTACAGAAAAAAAATATTTTTTGGGAAGGAGGTGGAATCTGGTTAGCTCCACTTTCTGTGCGCATTTTGAACTGAGGAAGGATCGGGAGGGCGGAGGAGGAGGAGGAGGGAACTAACTGGTGCCGTATGGGAAGGGAAGGGGTGTCGTGTTTCAGAATGAAGAAGCCGGAGGAGGGACCGACAGAGCGATCCTTCCAGAAACCAAATTCCGATACCGATCCGGCTTCAAACCCCCTCCCCCCTCCCCCCCTCTCCCTTCCCTCCGTCGCGGAAAAAACCCCGACTCAGTTTAACTCTGCTGCGAGCTCTTTTCTTTCCTGCAGCAAGAAACATTCGTTTTGGATTTCTTCTCGTCTGTTCTGATTACACTAACAGTCCTAATTCCTTCCAGAGCCTTTCCGCTTTCTTCCAGGATCCTATATACAACTAACAGCGTCACAAATGTGTCAGCCTCCTACTAACACATCGGCAGATAACCAAAAGCTGAAAAAAATTAAAGCGTAAACTTTTGTTAACTGTGAGTGTGCCGGAAGTGGATGGAGGAAAGAGAATACAGATGAAGGATGAAGTGAAGATAATTAATGTGGGGAAATGGAGAAAAAGAGAATTACGCGGAAGAAAAAAAAAGTATTTCCCGCCAAAACTGCCGTCACGACAGGAGAGGGAGAACACAGTCACCCCCCAACCCTTTTTTTACATTCGAGGCAAGAAACCAATTTTAGCGGTGCTCATTCAACCTACATGCGCTTTTAATTTTTTTCTCGTCCTTCCCACCCTGCTTTCTTTTGCTTCAAAAGCCGGCGAAATGGTTCCCAGAGCTCAATACATTTTTAAAGTAAGTTATGAAAACTCTAGCAAGGAAACAAAAAATAACGGTATTTCCTTCGTCATCCTACATCTTTCTCCTTCCACCCCTCCCCTCCTAGCCATACTACGAAAGACCCTTCAGCTCCCAGCCACTTTCCACACTTTGAACACTTCTTTCACTTTGTAGATTTTTTTCCATCTTTTGGTTCCTGAGCTCAATTTTTGAACGATCCCCCCCTTAATGCAAGCACAACAAAAAGCAAAATGAGCCTCAAGGAACTCAACAGAAAGCGCACTTGCAAAAAAAGTACCAGACATTTTAAGTAAACTCCCCTTTTCACAAACTTTTTCGATGAAAAAAAAAAGCAAAAAAAGTTGACTGTGTCTTCTCCCTCTCTCTGTTGCAGACGCGGGCGGAAGGGGGAGAGGAGTGTTTCATCCCGGAGCCTCGACGGCAGCGACAACCTCGTCCATAGCCACACCGACGACTTCAGCGGCGGCGGCGGCGGCAGCGCTGGCAATGGCGATTCCGCCGGGGGGACTCCCCACCGCGCCTTTTCCTCCCGTGAGCACTCCCTCCGGACTGGCACTGACGGGGCCGCCGGGGCCAAACAGGACCACCCTTACGCCGCGCCGCGCGGCCAAGGCGGCGGAGCGACAGGCGCAGGCGGCCGCCGCCGCCGCCGCCGCCGCGGCCAGCGGCGGGCGCCTCAAGCGGCTGACCAACACGGACAACGTGTACACCATGATGAAGACGGCCGAGGGCGACAAGTTCAAGTGCCGCTCCTGCCACCGGTGTTTCAACCTCAAGTGCACCCTGCTCCGCCACGTCCGCCACCAGCACCAGGGGAGGTACGTCCCCCACCCGTGCCCGCAGTGCGGGCAGATCTTCAAGCGGACGGACCACCTCAAGGTACACCTGAGGAAGATACACAACATCGTCTCTGCCAAGCGCGCCGGGCGAGGAGGAGGGGCGGCGGCCGCGGGATCGGCGGCCGGTGGCGCCGCGGCGGCCGGCGCGGCTGACGGCGACGACGCTATGAACCTGTCCGCCGCCGAGGGATCGGACTCTCCCGTCGGCTCTGACTTGGAGGAAGGTGACGAGGAAGAGGAGGAGCTGGAGGAGGGAATCCAGGACGATGAGGACCTCGCCGACGAAGAGGCGGCGGCGGTTGAGCAAGAGAACCAGGCCTAGCAGCACTTAGTTCTGCAAAAAAAGACGGAAAAATAATCTGCAAAAAAACATACACCGACCCAAGTGCCAAGGGAGAGCGAGCTCTCTCAACTTAAATCTCTCATCTGATATTATTGCATTGCCTAAATTCAAGTGCCCTTATCCCCCGTAAGAACAACAACAAGAGAGTCGATGTCTATTCGAAAGCAAAGGTAAATTGTTGGGTGCTACTTACTCGCAACTCATTTGTGCCTTCCTACACCAACAACGAAATGCTCAAGGAAAAGAACAAAAAAGGTACAGCGTACTTAAATATGGCGCTTTTGACGCCCTATACCTGCAACTATTTGCTATATATAAACCGCTTAGATTTATTACTACTACTCATCCTTTTCGTTTTGACCCCCTCCCCATGCAACAAAATATGATCTGAAGAAAAAAGGAAAAGAGGCTTTTGATGATATTAGAAAGAAGAAGAAAGAAAAGCTGTGTACATGTACTTAAGAAACCCCATAATTACTATTGCTCCGCTCTGTTACTATGCAAATCTCAGCCGAAATATCTCTTTGTGTACTTAATGCCAAAAAAGAGGAGCAAGGGGGGAAATCGTCATACTTTATTATGATGAGATATTACACATGTTGTGAAGACACTGGACTGCATACTCACGAAGAAAGAAAACAAAAAGTCAAGAAAAAGAAAATTCTGTTGTGCCAACATCTGGATCTGCGAAACGAAAAAAAAACCAACACAAGATACTCCTGGAACGAACAAACAAAATCGATCTTGCCAGACATTTTCTCCCCACTATATCGTATAGACATCGTGTATCATACATAGGTCGACCAAGCAAGAGTCATTTTAAAACCTATTATGTCTGTAGGTACTAAGAAGAAGAAAGGAAAATACAGTTTTTGGTAATTCGGACTTTTGTTCTGTACAACTTGTTTCTTTTCCGTGGTTTTCAAGCTTTCTTTTCTTTGTCTTTTTTCAATTTTATGGTGGCGTTGTTTCTTGTTCATGCCTCTCTTAAGCTAACACATGGAGAACCAGAAAACGTGAGTGATCTATTAGATGTCATGAGTTTGGAAAAATATATTTTGTAACAGCGTTTCTCTTTTTGTTTTCCTCAGATTCTTCCATCTTCCCCATCCTAGTCCCCCGGCCCGGCGGCCCCGGCGGCCCCGACCCCTCTCCCGACGCCTCCCTCGACGATTCCGCCGGGGCCGACCCGTTGGCGCCCGGAGGGTCCTCCGGTTCGCCCTCCGTGTCCAGAGACCCGGCCACAAACAAGTACTCTTGCGCGAGATGCGGACGGTCGTACCTTCACCAGGTGGGTGCCGAGAATATGATACTGTTTTGCATGCGCTGCTGTTAATTCCAGGTTATTGCTCTTCTTGCTGATAATTTAACACTGACTTGCTTTCTAAGTTTATAGCAATGAACGCACACGCATACTTTCTCCTACGTACGTAGATACGAGTTGCCGGTCAATAAATTTGACTTTGTCAATTTCCAGGCCACCCTTGTCCGGCACCAGCGTTACGAGTGCGGCATCTCCGCCTCCTACCCTTGCTCGCTCTGCGGGAGGAAGTTCAAGAGGAGGGACGTGCTGAAGGGACACGTAGAAAAGTGCGTCAACAAGTCACAGGTATAGGAAACTCAAAGGAAATTCAAATGTAGAGTTTAGTTTGTTGGTTGAAGTGATTGTGGGGAATCGTCTTCAACTTTTAATTTTTATTTGTCCCTTTTTTTGCAGATGGCGGCGGCACAGGCAGCGCAACAGCAGCAACAGCAGCAGCAGCAACAACAGCAGCAGCAGGCGGCGGCGGCGATGGCCTCAGCCATGGCCAGCGGCGTCGTACCCTTCCCCATGGGCAGCCCCTGAACAAAAAAATCATTAGACTAAAAAAAGAAGAAGTAATTAGCTATGTGCAAGTATGCGATTCCCCCTTCCCACATCCCGGCATTTTTTTGTCATGTCGGTTTTAAAAAATCAACCCCCCCCCCCTCGTCTGAAAGAAGGTGCTGCTATACCGTAGTGTCCTAAATTAGTTAGGACATGAAGAAAATACGGATCTCTCTTGAAAGGAAGGAATTCACAGCTACCCAAGAGCAGCAAAGAACAAGTCTAGGTGCACAAAATTAATGTTCGCAAAAAAAGAGTAAAATGTTTTTCACAAAGGGCATCTTTCCGTACTGTCTAGTACGTACAGTACGTATTTACAACGAAAATGTTTCTCCCTTCCCGCATTGCTGGAGGGGGTCACCTGTCTGTCCGAAATGGCTTTCTGTTACGATTTTTCGCCAACTTCTTTGTGGGAGCACAACCAAGGATGTTCACATAAAATTTGTCTGCTGGGAAAAACGGAAGAAAATTTTCACAAAATCAGCAGAAGTCACGCATGTGCAATGATCCAAACTTTCCGTCTCTTTGGTCACAATGAAATCCAAGTCCCTCACCCCCAAAAAGATTTGAAAAGGAATTTCCCTTGAAAGTGTCAGACTTTTGAGACCCCCCTGTCTTCATATACATTTGCAAGCATAAAGCTTAGTGTAGGTAATTGCGATTCAATTCTTTTTTTCCGGATTCGCCAAAGTATTCACTAGTCAAGTTTTTCTTTGAATGGGGGAATTATTTGTCGATTTGACTTTTCATAATTTATATTACATGTTTTCTTTTTGGGCCCCGAGCGTTGTGTATAGTAGCAGAACAAAAAATATTCTGGGGAAAAAGCACCAACCCACCAAAATTTGCCTTTGGAACCCCGTTTATATCTTTTTTTTGTTTTTCATATATTAGTGTAATGCTTGCAAGGCACGGCAGGTTTTGAATTCTCCCAACCGTGCCCCCCAAACACCCTCGTCGTGTATGTTCACACTCTGTCTTAATTACTACAATTTTTCCCCCTTCCTCGTTTCATGTGTACGTAGAACAACGAAAAAAGAGATGATGGTAATAATCCTTGTCAATATTAGTAAAGTGAGTCCAATGCTACTACTAGGTGTACGTACGGAAAATAAATGGAATGATCTTACGGCGCTTTCAGTGTATGAATTTATATATTTTATCCCCGCGTGCGCGAAAAAAAAGTCTAGGTAGGTATATGGGATGTACGAGATATGGTCGAATGATCCTTTTTGGAGGCCTCAAAAAAGTTAACCACTTTTGATGTCTCTATTTCCGGGACTTGTATAATCGATGATATAGACAACCCACGTAGAAATTTAAATATGGAATATGCTTGGTTTCCGACAGGCAAGATTATGCGTTATCCGGTATAATCTGTAGTAGGTATAAGGGTATAGGACTGATATGACTGCTAGTAGATATATTTTTAACAAGTTTAAGTCACTGTTTTCCGTCTTAATCGTCCATTTCTTGTAGAATTTCCCTGTATTTTTTTCACACCCCCATGAACTTCTTGACCGTGTATCCGGGCAAGGCGTAGATGAACATGGCGATGAAGAAGACAAGGAAGATGAAGAGGAGGATCTTGATGATGGTCCACTTGTAGTTGTGCCAGATGATGTAGCGTATCGACTTGATCGGGTTGAGGAACCACATGAAGGAAGAGTCTGGGCGCCTGGAAACAGAAGGATACCTTTCATGTCTCGCACAAAACATTTTGGAAGGCCTTCACCAAATTAGGATAGCGGTTAGTCATTGGCACTTTTCATTTTTATAAAGATCTTATTGTTAACTGAACTGGCAGCAATTGTTATGGACCGGTCACCGTTGTGTAGCATCGAATTGTCGTGGTGGACAAAGAATAACTTCACTGGATGAAGATGGTCACAAACAAAGGATTGGACACAGACGAAGAAGGTAGATGTCAATGGCAGTTACTTCAAAACCAAAACGATCCCCTCAGGCACCGAGAATCTTCTTGACAGTGTAGCCGGGCAGGTTGTAAAGGAACAGGGCGAGGAAGAGCACGAGCAGGACGAACAGGACGGCCTTGATGATGATCCACTTGTAGTTGTGCCAGATGATGAACTTGAGCGACTTGATTGGGTTCAGGAACCAGACAAAGGAGGTATCTGGGCGCCTGGAAGCAGAACGGTGCATGCATACTGTACATACTTTATGTGTGGTGAGTGCAAAAGAATTCCCCATTGGCAAGCATGTATGTGTTAATTGTTTTGCAAATTCCCTAGCATTTCATCAGCACCTGTAGCAGAAGCTGGCAAAAAAGAAAACTCCTAGGACAAAACCAGAACAACAGAATAAAAACCTCAGATTTTCATGCTCCCATGATCTTCTTGACAGTGTATCCTGGCAGGTTGTATATGAAGAGGGCAAAGAAAAAGATGAGGAACACAAAGAGGAGTATCTTGATGATGGTCCACTTGAAGTTGTTCCAGAGTATATATTTGATCGACTTCATTGGGTTCAGGAACCAAACGAAGGAGGTGTCAGGTCGGCTGCATGAGAAAAATTGTGAAGAAAAAAAAACTACGTATAATTTCCCCTTTTTAGGTGGCATGCATTTGTTGAAAGAATCTACAATATAACATCCATCTTCCAAATGTCTTCCCGTCACCATCGCCCCAACAAAAGAATTTAAATAAATGAAACCTGCTTATTTGAGGAGGAAAAATCAGGCCCCTAGCATCCTTTTAACGGTGTACCCCGGCAAGGCGTAGACGAACGAGGCGAAGAAGTAGACGGCGCAGACGAGCGCCAGCGCCGCC
>JAAUYB010086990.1_pt1 | contig 10168 bp, 16 predicted proteins | sample 7278071 | NCBI WGS metagenome assembly JAAUYB01 (sample SAMN14350121, study PRJNA611818) | marine sediment metagenome | isolation source: surface marine sediment (1.8m) | place: French Polynesia: Moorea | collected 2018-08 | reverse complement strand
TGAAGCAGGCGGCGGCGCTATCCTCAGTTGGACTACTCACCCTTTAGTAGTCTGTGCTATGTATCAATGGAAGTATCTCGCAACCTCTCTCCCGAAGGGAAGAAATATAATCAGTCTTGGCTGAGATCACACACAAGGAGGTCCGTTGTTGTCTACGCCCCCGAGTTATCATTTTATACGCTACCAAAACCCAGGCCCAAGCGTGGCCTGCTTCATATGGTGGCAGCGCCGAAACGTACCTACGCTTCTGCCGCTACCTGTTTATCTGCCTCGGGGGGCGGGAAGACAAGAGGGATAACCAAACCCTCTTTCTGTGTGCTCAGCAGTCAAAACAGGAACTAACAAAGGAGACAGGACCTAGTGAGTTGTGCCTCTCTACAGGTAGAGGAAAAGATACCCCCAAAACAAGCCAAACAGGACAAGGTGCTAAATTCCTGCTCAACAAAAAGAACAGAAAACAAGGGGGACAAGACTCTGTCAGCCATCTTGGATTCCTCTACCCAAGCCAAGCTCTTCCTCTCACCCTGCCCAATGGCCATTCCACCTATCTCTCTCCTGCCAGCTGGAGGGGAAGCCAAACTCCTTCTCTTTATCTGCCCCACGGCCATTCCACCTCACTTCTCTGCTGCCAGATGAAAGAGGCTGAGTGGGCAGAGGAGGAGGAAGCCCATCCAGCCTGCCAGCTGATTTCATGTCCTCATGGAAAAACTGGCCGCCGGCCGAGCGGCAGCATTGGCTGGCTGTGTTAGCTGAGTGGGCTAATCAGCTGTGCCAGAAAGGGGAGAAGGGAAGAAAAGGGACTCCCTCTCTCATAGCAAAGCAGGCTGCCCCTTGAATTGGCAGCATTGGCTGACTGTGTTGACTGAGTGGGCTAATCAGCTGTGCCAGAAAAGGGGGGAGAGAAGAAAGAGGATTCCCTCTCTCAGGGCAAAGCAGGCTGTCCCTTGAATTGGCAGCATTGGCTAGCTGTATTAGCTGAGTGTGCCAGTCAGCTGAGTGCCAAGAGGGAGGAAGAGAAAGGAGAGTGCATAGTGGACAAGGAAGAGGAAATAGTAGGGATGACTGGTCAGCTGAGTGCAGGAGGAGGTGGGGAATGGGGAAAAGGGAGAAAGAAGCTCCCCCACAAAACCTTTCAAACTAGCTGAGAGACTGAAAGAAGAAACCCCCTACAAAACCTCTCATCAGCTGAGGGACTGTCCCTGCCATAGAGGAAGTGAAACTACAAGTGGGGGAGAATTGTCAGCTGGCATCTCCCCATGCCATGCCATCCTGGGGTGCTGAGAATAGTGTGAAGGGGAGGTACAGGGAACCTCTAAGCCCACTCCAGAATATTTGTGTGCATTGTACCTAACAAGCTCTAAGAAAAGAAAGTGCCAATCATGGTTGTTCTCCAAGTGCTGAATATATGAGGAAATCACCCAGAGACACAGTGCATTTCCAACAACTGTTAAGTGTGGGTTAGCAACTGGACACACATATATGTGGCATATGAAAGGCAGCATCAGCATCCTTCATTCAGGCATGGCGCCGTGTGTTCCGTGCTGTGATAACCAGACATTCCCCGCTGGTAGAGAGAGGAGCAGATGCAGCCCTTCCTCCCTGCCTAGGCAGGGAGAGGGGGATGGACGTTGGAAGATGGAAGCAGCAGCAGTGACCTGTGACGCCTAGCTGCTGCCGGCGGAGTTGCTCTGTGTTGCCACACCTCCGTCTCCGGTAACCAGTTTTGCCAGCCGTTGTCAAAGTGCCTTAGCAATTGATGCGGACGTCGTCTCAGTCTGCCCTTGACTGGAAGCAAAGCCGACAAAGGCCCTGGGCAGGACCCAGCACATCCGGCTTTGCAGCCTTTTGTGACGACCAGATGGGTCCGCTTTGACCAGCGGCAGAGTGCCTGGTCAGTTGGAGTCAGTGCTCAGGATGACGACAAAGGCTGCAACCGCGAAGGCCCCGGAGACAAAGGCGCTACGCTGTTCGGTCCCCCGACATAGACCAATTGGGTTGTGCCTGGGAGAATTAGGAGGCAACGGAACAGCTCAGCCGTGGGGCCATCATCATTGGGATGCAACTTCTTCTTTCCGGCCTGCAACCACTTGGAAGTCCCTCCCACCGGGAGGAAAGAACTACAGCAACCAGGGCTAAATTTAAATCTAAAATTACCATCCCCCTTCAAAAGAAACAAATATTTTAGTTTGAAAGACATCAACTTATCTGTTTCTCCTCACTGTATCAGATCAGGAGATAAGAGTAGTAATTCAACTTATCTGTTTCTCTCCTTCTCTTCTTAGAGAGATGCAAAGCCCACCTTATCCGTTACCGGTAACCGTGGCCAAGAGGAGAGATGCCAAGCCCACCTTACCCGTTACGGGTAACCGTGGCAAAGAGGAGAGATGCCAAGCCCACCTCCCCGTTATGGGTACCCGTGACAAAGAGGAAAGATGCCCCAGCCGGGTGACTGCGATAACACCCTGTCAGACCTACGTAGACGGGGACTGTTGCCTGGGCTCGAACCGCTGCCTGGGCCTCCTAATGTGCCAGACCTTAGTCTGGCAGGGGGCGGGCAAGGTGGCCCAGCAAAACCCCAAAGGTGCAAAACCTTAGCCCAACAGGGGGCGACAGGGGGCGAACAGATGTTGCCCAGTAAGATAAGGTTTGGCAGAATTACAGGGTAAGGCCCCTGCTGGACCTTAAGTCTGGCAGGGGGCGGGCAGAGAAAGCCCAGTGTAAAGTAAAACCCCAATTGCTGCTTGACCATTGTGATTTGCCTAACGCACCGCCACCACGACCGCCACTAATAGGCGCAGCCACAGCGGGGAAAACATTGCAACGAGGCGTTGACCATTGTGGTGATTTTCCTGCTGAACTGACGCCTGGGCTCAGTGCAGTTGAGGAAACGTTGCAACGAGGCACTGACCATTGTGATGAATTTTCTACTGCACTGATGCCACTACCGCCACTACTGAGCTCGGTGCAGTTGGAAAAACATTGCAACGAGGCGCTGACCATTGTGACGATTTGACTGCTGCACCGAAGCTGAGATTGCCAACAAAAAGATGGTGTAGACGAAGCACAGCCGGAGAAGCTTTGCCGACGGCAAGGTGGTCAAACCGCAGCCTGCAAAGATAGCGTGCCAGCATAGGCACAGCCGAGGCGCAGCCGGGGAAACACCGCCGTCGGCAAGGTAGTCAAACCGCAGCCTGCAGAGATAGCTTGCCAGCATAGGCACAGCCAGGGAAACACTGCCAATGGCAAAATGGTCAAGATGAAACCACATGTGAAGACATCATGACTGGTAATACGGAGACGACTGCAAGCTGCATGATGACTCAAGAAAGACTCCTGACTGGAGCATAACAACAGAACCTTCATAGGATTCACCCCAGTCACTTCAAAGCTAAGAATTAGCAAAGTGGCGGACACTGAAGAACTAGCAGCAGTTGCCACTATTAAGCCAAGAATTGACAGAGTGATGAAACCAGAGGAATTAGCAGAGTGGTGAAGCTAGAGAAGAACTAGCAGCAGTTGCCACTATTAAGCCAAGAATTGGCAGAGTGATGAAGCCAGATGAATTAGCAGAGGGGTGAAGCTGGAAGAATTATTGCTGCTATAGAGCCAAGAATTGGCAAGGTGATAAAAGCCCCATTCCTAAGCACAAGATACACACCACATGAAATAGTGGGGCAAAGGGGTGTCAATATAGGACATGCACAAAGGAGCGTCAGGGTCAATGGAAGGAACACCTGATTGTCAACCAAACAGAAGAGACCCTTGAGACCCTTAGAAGGAGTAACCGAACAAGAGACCCCATGATCCCACAGAAGAATCAACAGGGATAGGCAAAAGGAGAAACAGCAAGGTCAACACGAGATGCCCAATGCCAACAACACCTATACTATTAGAAGCAAGAAGGGTCTGAACATCTACGGACACCCCTGTACCTCAGAGGCCTCTTGCCAGGAGCTCCAAAGGACCCAATGTGGCCATTAAAGGAAGAATGCTCTTGGATTTTCATATACAGTGTTGCCAAACATACTTATCTACTTTAAACCCTAACAAAACTTAGCTGTTTTCTCAACAAATAGTTGTTTACCCTAAAAAAGGCATTCCTGTAAATTATTATTCTCATCTGCTTACTATAAATCAAAAGGATTTCTGATCTTTATTTAGTTCAGTGAATAAAGGGTTAAAGCGCTTGGCAACACTGTCCTGGAGCTGCCCTGCTAGGCAGCTTCCAGGCCATAGACACCTCTAGTGTAACATCCTCATCCCCACTCGAATGTCACCGAGGCTGAGAGTGTAGGCTTCAACCAAAATTGGCCAAGACCACCGAGGAACACACAGCAGCAAGATGTAGGTAACCGGGAGAGCTTACCCATCCAGAGAAGATGCTGCCTGGAGAGCTGTCACTAATCCTAGCATGGAGAAGATACTGGATTCTGCTATTGATCAATCCGGTGTGAGCCATGTGACAAGGCTAGAGAGGGAACTCTGGGAACTGTAAGAAGATAGCAAGCATTTTGGGAAAAGGATCCACATGACTGGCCAGCTATGAATGGCTGTGGACACCGTTGAAGTGGGGACAAAAGGGGCCAGCAGTCAAACCTACGACAGCTGGGAGGAAGCATGGAAACAGCCCCTCCCTTGGATCCCAAGTATACTAGGAGGCTGAAGCTGTATCACCGTGCCCATGGTTACTATGGCCATCCCTAAGCTTACTGCCGGCAGGCTCATATCGAGGCAAAACTTATCTGGTTTGTTGGCCGAGGAACAAGGGGAAATTGTCATAGGCATCGGCGGCCCCTCCAGCCGGTTGGAGCTGGCACCCGTATAGAAGTCGGACGCTAGCAACCAGCCACTCGGCGGCTGCTGGCCGCCCAGCAACCGCGAGCAACTCAGGAGGGAGACCCCAAGCCCAAACTGGTCCGGCAGTGGCTGCAGGATGGCCACCCACCGAACCAGTTTGAGACAAGGAGCCAAAGATCTTCTTGCGGTTTGGGTAGATCTGTACGGACATGTATTCCTGGCGGGCGCCGATCCTGGCGCCGACATCCACCTCCACGTCCTGGCCTTCAACCCTGGTCTGTACGACGAGGCAGCATTCATGGGACATGAGTTGCTTCAGCTGATTTCCACTGCGCGGCGTGTGCCACACGTCATAAACGTCTTAATGGATAAAAGACAGTACAAAGCCTGTGACTGTTACTGCAGATGCCAGGATCATGGCCAAGAAGATGGGGACATTGTAGTTAGTGATCCTGGAGGCGGAGACTATTTCTTGAAGCAAGACAGTTGATTGCCCATGGATAAGCCTTTCGGAGCTGGACTGTGAACAGACCAAGAATGCCCCGCTCATATCCAAGTGGATCTGTGACCTTGCATGGAAAGAGTCTGTTGCCCTTTTGGCAGGGGTGCTGGGGTCTGGGTCAACCGACAATCACCTCCTGACAGGCCAACAGCCTGGTGGTAACCAATAAAGATGCCACTGCCCACAGATCAAGAGGGGCAAATAAAGTGACTTACTACAACCAACTACAACTGCATGGAAGGGCACGAAACTGCCCTAAAACACCAAAACACCACTGAATAAATGCAGTAGCTCCATTACATGATAGCCAAAGACATTCTGCCATTCTCACTGTAGCCCTGCCATGTCTGTGTCATAGGAAAACACCGGGCTATGAAGTTGAAGTCACCCTACAAGAGTTGCAGTAAGCTAACCAACATCAGGGCCGAACGCCGAGAGCGGCAACGCCACGCCTTCAGGAGCATCGAGAACTGGAAGGAGGGGCAGAGCTGCAAGCAGCCGAGCATCGGGAACAACGTCAACAGGATTGCGACCCCCGGCAGTTGGACCGGCAGAGGCTAGGCTCGACAAGCAGTGAAGACAACAAAGCGCCGAAGACGCGCTGCGGAGAGAGACGAGAGGAGATCAGCGCCAAGAGGAACAACAGCAAGAAGAAGAGGACGCCCGCCAATGGGACGAAAAGAGGCGCCAGCAATGTCGCCCGCGGCAGCTCAGCGCCGACAGCAGCAGCGACGGAGCGCCGCCACTGCCGGCAAGAAGAGGGAGACGACAGACTCTGCCATCGCTGTCGCCACCACCAAAACAGCAGCAACCGCAAACGCAAGACGCCCCGCTACCCGACTACCAGGAAGAACACGCGGACTGTTGGACTGGTGAACCAGTAACAGTAGGAGCGGTTGGCAATCCCCATCCAGAGGAAGGGAAAGCCCTAGGATCCATCTACAACTAGGGTAATACCTTGACCTTGCCTCCAAAAAAGAAGCAGCCCATCCTTGTCAGGTACACCTAGCAGATACCCGACAGGGGGCGGGAAAAGCAGCCCGTTCTTGTCAGGTACAACTACCTGATACCTGACAGGGGGCGGGAATGAGGGGCTGGATGATCACCTGGGACAGGGTGATCACTGCGGCTACAGTGGCCATGGAGGCCCGGCAACGGAGGGGCGCCTGTGCTCGGGACGGAGCATGGTGACACGGGGTGGCCGTGCTTGGGACCGGGCAGGGTGACACTGGGGTCAAGACCCTGCCCCTGCCCTACCAGGCCGACCCCGCAAAGCCAGCCGCTCCCCCGTATGCCGCTGCCCGTGGCCCCAACCTGAACGATGGGTCCGACCTGCACGACTGACATCAGCCTCCCAGGGGCACCCCGCCATCACAGTCCCCTCTCCCCACGACCGCCTCCTTCCCCAGGAGCTCAGCAACGGGGTTGGTGATCCCGCAAGGGAGCTGGTGATCCTGGGGATGCCGCCAGAGATAGAACTCCATCTGCCTGCCACGGCCTCCACCATCTGGGCGGCCGAGCGGGCCAGGAGCTACACGGCCCCGAAAGCGGAAAAGGGCCACCAGAAAAGGCCAGCCTCCGCCGCAGCCGCCCTGGATGCAGAGGCAGACTCTGCTGGCCCCAGAGGGAAGGAGCAGTCCAGGCATTCATCAATCCGCCTCTACGCCAACGGCTCCAGGATGAAGTACAAGTGAGGCCGGAGCGCCAGCGGAAGAAGCTGTGGCGAGGAGGAGAGACGGAGCATAGGCCGCCAACAAAAGCAAAAAGAAAAGAAGCAAAGAGAAAACACCTGGCTTGCCCATCCGGAAAAGAAGGCAACCAGGATGCAGGGAAGACTTACAGCTACCGTACCCACCACCCGGAGGACATACCTGGAAGAGTGCTGCAGCCCCAGCCAAACGGCAGGTGGCTTGAGGCCAGCCGGGTGCTTCGGCAGACTGCCATTCCGATAATGACGAACAGTGCTCGGGATGGGACAACTTTTAGCAATGCTTTGGGGTCCTCTTTGAGAGTAGCCCTCATGATGGCTCCCTAGTCCCTGTGCATTATTTCCACAAAGCAAACAGCTACCGCCACCCCCACGACGGGGACGGTGCCTACCACCCGGAGGATAGGAGCGGGGCCAACGGGCTGCAGCAAAGAGGAAATGCGGCCCGGACAATTGCTCCGGCTCCAACCCTCCGACTCCTCTCTCAGGCCGGCGGAGGAGAAGCCACCGGAGGAGGAGTCCAACTTCCGCCGCCGCACCTGTCCAAGAAGAGCTCCCACTACTGACTCTTTGTGAAAGGAAGCTAGAAGAGTATTGGATTTATCTAGTTGTCACGATTGCCTGGGCACCCGGGTACCCAGGCAGGAGGCGGAAATGGGACAACAAGGAAAGGGCACCATAGAAATGAGAGTGGCGGTAGTAGAAATGAGAGTGGCGGTATAGAAATGAGCGCGCTGGAGGCGGCGCTATAGAAACGAGAGCGCGCTGGAGGCGGCGCTATAGAAATGAGAGCGCTGGAGGCGGCGCTATAGAAATAAATGAGCGCGCTGGAGGCTGCGCTATAGAAATGACAGTGGTGGTGCCCGGTCAGAGGACCATAAAAAGGGGCTTAACTGAGAGAGAGCGCAGGGAGTTGCGCTGCGCAGGGAGTTGCGCTAAGGTGCGTTAGAGGGCTAGAAAGGCAAGGCAGAGCTTGACCGAGGCCAGCAACAGGTTGCTGAAAGGGCAAGGACGTTCTAACGAGAGAATAGAGCCCAGTACATAGGAAAGGCCGCCCAAAAAGAGAGAGAGATAAACAACACATACCAAAAGGGTAAATGTTGTAAAGACAAATCACAATGTAGGGGTCAAGCAGCAAAAGAGAGACAAAGTACCGAAAGGGGTCTTGTTTATCGCAAAATAAGCAAGTTAAATATTAAGGAGATAAAATAAAACCAAAGTCTTTTTTTCAGAGCCAACTACAAGCTCCCCTGTTGCTATCTTCAAGATGACCTTTGATGATCATCTGGACGGCAGTAACCGCCGCTGGTGCCCTGGAGGACCAGCAGAACGGCACCGACAGCAACAGAAGGGGTCTGAGCCGCGGAGGCGGAGTTGCAGCACAAGCAACGCCAGCTGTCATGGAGCTTCCATACGTCTCCGTGCTTAAGGCTTAAAAACCTCAGGACGTCAGAGGCCCTAGGATCCTTTTGGATAGGCCACCAAGCACTGACGGACGACAGTCCCACAGCTTGGATTGAATGGGATTTAATTGCACTTAATTTAACCCTAACCAACCATTCTCCCTAGGCACTTTATATGTACAGGCTTGACAACTCCACAATGATCGCCAGCAGGGGCTGGCCCATAGCCGAGTTCCTTGGGTCCGGCCGGGCAGGGCGATCGCTCCTAGATAGCCGCTGCCGACGCCCTTCCCCAGCTCCCCCAAGCAACCGGGGTAACCCCGATCGGCACCACTATCAAGGCGGTCCTCACTAAGGTGGCGACCAAAGCAGAGAACACCAGGAGCGAACTCCCAAGAACTCTAGGACCAGGGCCGACAGAACCGGGCCGGCGCTGGCTTCTCCCTCGCCACCCTGGGGTTGGTGGTCTACACGGCTTGGGTGGGACCGAGGCCATCCCCATCTACGACTGCGAGGCAGAGGCTGCCGGGAGCAACCTCCCTAAAGACCCTGGGACCAGGCCTGACGGAACTGGGCCGCCGTCGCCGCTGTCCTCGCTACTGACTCAGTTGTCATCAGCGCGGCTTGGCTTTGGCATCACCAATGGGCCAGCGACATACGGCCGATCGGTGGACCAGGTGTTGAGGGACATCCCGGACTCAATTGTCATCAGCTTCCTTGACAACTGTGTCACCCATAGCACGGAGGCGGAGGCCCACATCCGTAAGGTCGGCACCATCGTCACTGCGTACCGCGACGCCGGGCTGAAGCTGACGGTGAAGAAGTGCAACTTCTTTGCTGATGAGACCACCTACCTGGGCCACGTCGTCAACGAGAACAGCATCCATCCGCCCCATCGACTCATACATGGATGCCGTCAAGAGGAGGCCCCTGCTACAAGACGGAGGCGAGGGCCGTCCCCGGCCATCACCCCCAGTACATCCCCGACAACACGCGGATCGCCCAGCAGTGGACTGACGTCATCGGCAAAGATTGATCTCCTGGGGGCGGCCTTTATTGAGGCCCACGTGTACAAGACAAGATTAGGGGCTCCCACGACACCCAGGCCGGGGAGACCACCTGCATCAACGGCGCCGATCAACAGCGAGGTGGCGCAGGACGCCTTTGTGGAGACCATCGCCTTGGCCACCAAGAATCCCAGCTGACGCGCCACTGTGTCCCACATCCACCTTGGGTAGGCAGGGGTCCGCTACAGGGAGGAGCTGGAGGCCAAGAACGAGGGCAGCGTCCTGCACCCCACACTGCGGCCCTACGGAGAAGGAAACCACACAGTTTGAAGAGGAAGAAGCTAAGGAACATGGCCTTGTCCCAAGAAGAAAAGCTAAGTCTTTGCAAGACATCACTGGAGTTATCAGACTAGATCAGATTGTGGAACATGGATCTATTATGGATATGCACTAATTTATAATCTTTGTGTCAGCCAGACTGTAAGGGATTGTCAGAATGTTCGGGATGGGGAAGGATACTTGTCATATACTGTACGCCAAAGATATTGCTGTATCTAGGTATATCTATTGTCACGTAGGAGGACAGTGACGGAAGAGCTAGCCGCTGCTCAAGGCCGGCTCTTCGTGCCTCCGGAGGATATGAAGCAGGCGGCGGCGCTATCCTCAGTTGGACTACTCACCCTTTAGTAGTCTGTGCTATGTATCAATGGAAGTATCTCGCAACCTCTCTCCCGAAGGGAAGAAATATAAT
>JAAUYB010009691.1_pt1 | contig 10168 bp, 15 predicted proteins | sample 7278071 | NCBI WGS metagenome assembly JAAUYB01 (sample SAMN14350121, study PRJNA611818) | marine sediment metagenome | isolation source: surface marine sediment (1.8m) | place: French Polynesia: Moorea | collected 2018-08 | reverse complement strand
TGACTTATCGTGTAGCATCTGTTACAGAGCTTTTTTCGCTTCCCAGAAAAGAATTCCCCCTTTTCTCGTTACAGATCTTTTGTGTGTCTGAGTTGGGGCCTTACCTAACGCAAACTGTTCTTGTGTTGCTGTCTGTATTTTTGCATTGCATAACTGTTCTTTCTCTCGCCTTGTACCTCCATCTCTCGCTGTATCAAGCCATCCATCTTAGAAGCTCACCCGAGAAGAAGACGATGTTTCCGTCCGTCCTCTCGTAGGCTGCGTCAACGTGTTCCACCCCGCGTCCGAAATCGCCAAACATCCTCCCGAACTCTGCCGGGTATCCGTCCCTCAGCACCCCCCGAGAGGAGAACCGCCACAGCATCCTACCCTTGAAGGCGAACAGCTCCCCTCTCAGGTTGGACAATTCGTCTAAACCACCGGAGCAAATGTCTTTTGAACCAACGGTGGCCACAATGTCAGAGTCATCAGTATAGTCATCGCTGCCCTCGTCGCCCTGGTAGTCGTTGAATGGTGTCGTCGTCGTCGTTGCAATAGTTGGAGTTGTTCTCTTAGTTGTTCTCCTGTTTGTTGTTGTGGTGGCGGAAGTAGTAGTAGTAGTTGTTGTTGATGTGGTGGTGGTGGTGGTGGTGGTCGTCGTCGTCCGTTTTGGAATAGTATTTCCTCCCTCAATCACATCGTCCCCATCGAAATCCTTGCCGTCATCCTCCAGCGGGCGCTGAACTGTAAGGGGAATTCAAAAATAAAAGGGCTTTTTCGGGAAAGCCATAAACTACGGTAGACGTGGTACTTTTCCCTTCACTTACTGTATAGCTCGTACATGGCGAGCACGTCGTCATATCCGATGTGGAAGCTCCTGCTGTCGGCCCTCCCCTTGTAGTATGGGAACATGATTGAGCCCTGGTCTGGGCTGTGGGAGAGACCCAATGAGTGCCCCAGCTCGTGCACTGCCACAGTGAAGAAGTCTGTCCCTCCCCCGTCCTCCCTCTCTGGGGCCCGCCAGTCCTCGTCAGAGTCGAAGTGGACGTCACCGCCCAAGGTCCCAAAGTCGTACGGGTAGTAAGCGTGCGCCAAGACGTAGCCGGGGCCGTCGAAAGGGTAGCTGGATTGTTTAAATAGTCATAACAAACTTCCTTATTTCCCATTCCCACAAAAAGGGAAAGAAAAAATAATAATATTTGAGTTTCAATTTCATCACGAAACAATCCCTTTTCACCCAAAACAATAAAAAATAATGCATAAGTTTGAATTTGAATTTTCCCTGTTACCTGTCCCCGTGGTGGTACCTCCCGAATGCGATGGTGATGTCCGCCTTCCTCTGATTTATCGTCCTCCTGAATACGAGCGGGGAGTATTCGGACCAGGCGGAGAAGGCCCTGGAGAGGGATTCCAGCACGAAAGTCTCGTTCTCAAGCTTGGGGCTCCAGTTGGCAAGACTGGAAACAACACCTTGTCGTTTTGAAGTGTTCCTTTGGGGGAAATTGTTGCTCTCCTTACAAGTATCTGATTGTCCTCTTGTTCCAGCCCTCCGAGCCGATGACGAATCGCTTCTTCCGTCTAGCATTGTCGACATCCTTGTTGCCGCAGCGGGGACTCTTCAATAATTTCCTGCCAAAAAAAGAACAATAAAACCCTCATTTCCCGCATTTCTATAGGTGCAATGTAACCTCGTTTCTTCGTCGATCTCCCCCGTCTGTGGGATGTCTCCGAACCTCTGCACCTCCTGAATGGCTTCCCTCACCGCCTCCGCCGTGTACAGGGCCTCAGAGTCGGAGGGGCCAGACTCCAGGTAGCCAAAGCGCTTCAGGAAGGACACCTGCGGAGGGGGGAAAAAGGTGAACAATGAACATCCGTAGAGCCAAAACGTCTCATGGAAAAAAAACTTGGCAACATAAATTCACAGTATGTCCAAATTCACGGAAATCGGAAAAAAATGTCGCCCTTTTTTGACTACTCAAGAAAAGTTTGACACCTTACGTACAATTTTAGTTTTTAAAAAATCTCGATTTTTGTCTTTTGAGAATGTGGCATAAACCTCGAACTTTGTTTTGCACGCCTTGAAAGTAATTTAATTTCCTTTTCAGCTAGTACCATTTTAGGAGCAGGGGTAAAAATTTAATTTTCCTTTCCTCACGTACCGCTTCTGGAGGAGTCAGTTTCCCTCCCTCCTTGTCCACTCCTCCCCCTGATTGTGGGTAGGAGACGGAGGAAGAGGAATCCTGATCATAATCGTGCGCAGGGAATGGGATGAAAGTGTCTCCGTCCAACACTGGGGCACAATGGGCGAACCCAAACATAAGTAGGAAGAGTGTTGCTGCACTAGTCGTCGTCTTCATTCTCGCAGGAGACTCTCCCTGACACTGAACTTTGTTTAAGGTCACTCACTTCTTCTTCCTCCTCCTCCTCCTCCTTTTTTGTGGCGTTTCTCTTTGAGGTCAGCAAAAGTGTTTCTCCTCGCCTTCCTTTCGCTAAAAAAAAACCTAATTGATTTTTTGCCTTTCTGCCCTCTTCTTTCGCGTAAAAAAGAGAACTTCACTCGCTTGGAATTTTGCCACAAATATGAACTCTTTTCTTGTTTTGGGCCATCTGAAATTGAGTTTCCCCGCCTCCTCCTGTAAAGGTGGAATGTCCGGCTCCTTTAAAACCCCTCCATGGTTTTGTATTCGAAATTGGAATAAAACTTCCCCCGCTTCTGGGAAGTGATACCGTGAAACTTGAAGAGCAGACTGCTTTTTTCGCATCGTCGTGCGTAGGCGTTCTGAGAGGGAAAGAAGAAGAAGGGAGGAGAATACGGGGTCATGGCAACTATAAGAAAGAATACTACTTGTCGACAACCATGCATCCTCTTCCCACTAATTCGCGAGATAAAAAGTTCAGCTCCATTTCCTCATTTGTAGTTTATTTTCGTACGTTTGTCGACGCCTTACGCTGTCCCCAATAACCTTTCGCGGGAAAATGTGGTACATTTTCTGCATTCAAACATTTGTGGTGGTTTTCCTATCTGGGAGATGTTCCACCTTTTTCTCTTACTCATTTTTACTGGCCTCTTAAAAACTCCCACAGGCGCCTAAATATTTGAACTTGGAGCAGTTGCCGGGCAGGGATTTTTTCCCCATTCCGCTTTTGACTCGAAAGTTGCGGGGAATGACTTTCTTTCTTTCTCTCCTCGGTTTCCATGTCAGTTTGGATAGGGCTATTTTGGCCCCTCCTTTCTGAGCATAGCCAGCTCTCTCCCTCGATCGCCGCCCTCCAACACCGAACGAAGCTACACATGGGCACATGATATTGCTGACTTCTTTTTTACATCGATGTTTAAGGTCTATTTCATTATTAGATCACATACTGTACAGCGTATTTTTCTTTCTTTTTCTTGAGAAATGCTGCATGAATAATTGCTACAAACACCTTTTTGCCCTTGTATATGTCAAGGGTCCTTTCCTTTTCTTTCTCGTCGGTAGAGATATACCCCGTCCACTTTGTAAAGGGGGCCTCGGAGGGAGTTTGATCAATGCCGGGAGGAAGGACCAAAGACCAAACGACCTACCTCCTTTCCAATTGCATGGGAGGAAGAAGAAAGTGGAGGAAGGAGGCCTGGGATACTTTTAAAAGAAGAGAGGCGCAGAAAGAAGAACGAATAATAACTTGGAAAAGAAAAGGAAATAACAGGGCCTCGTTTTCGCGTTGACTTGGAGAAAATGTAGGCCCACTGCATGGCTGGCCATCAAAAAAGAGAGAGAAAAGAACACTGCAGTGGAAAGGATCTCTAGTCTCTAGTCTTTTAGCGAAGGGCCTCAGGGTCTAAATATAGGACCTGAAAATGTATCAAAAATAAATTATAAATAAACTAAATAGCCAGAAGAAGGGAAACCAACTAAACCAGCAATATGGGTGAGAGCAGCGACCCTAGATATGACTTCCTCCAGGACTTCACCTTGAGGTCTTTGAGACTGAAGCCTGACAAGTGGGCTCGGATGCTTGTCTCTGACGAGCAGAGGAACTTCATCACCAACTTCGTTGAGAGGGGGCACCCGCAGGAGCTCGTCATCAGCCAGGTCAATTCAGTTTTTTCCTGGCGAGAAGGTTAAACGTCGTAAAAGCAAAGTGGTCCAACATTCCATTCGGTTCAAGTTTCCTCTTGGGCACAGAGCACGAAAAACATCGTTCGTTGTTGCTGTTAATACTAGTTCTATTTCTGCTGCTGCTTTTGTTGCTGTTGTTGATGCTGCTGCTGCTGCTGCTGTTGTTGTTGTTATTGTTTATGGTAGTCCTACTACTTTTGAAATTTAATATCTTTCTCCTTTCCCCCCCCTGCAGAACTTCTCCGGCCACCTAGTAGCGCACACCGACTGGCCTTCCCCGTTGAAGAACAAGGGCGTTTACTTCGTGAAGCGAGACCCCCGCGGTCTGCCAAGGGGGGACGATTTCAGGCACTCCCTGGTCTGTGGGGACATACACCCAAATTCGCTGGATCACTTCTGCGCATGGGTGGAGGAGGTCATTGCGCCCATTCTCAAGAACGAGAGGAACCTGGACAAGTTCCCCAAATGCGTCGCAGACGACATCAAGAGGCAGGTGCACGAGCTGTCAACAGCGGTCTACCAGGTATATATTCGAATAATCAAATTGAGTTCCCGAATAAGTTTGAATTCTTTCCTTCAGATCCGCGGCCACATCAAGGGGAAGACTTTGCTTCCGTTCCCTCAGCAGGGGGCGAAGATCATAGAGCAGGAGGAGGCAAAGGTCTACAATATAAATTAATTTACTTTCCATTGTTTTCTAAATTACAGATCCTGCTGCTGCTGTTTTTGTCATTAATTTTGTTGGTTGTGACTTCTGCTACTGCTGTACTGTACACATCAGAAAGAAGGAATTTTTAAATCGACGAGCTTGATTTTTTAAAGAAATATATACGCCAAGGCTACGTACATCGAAAATTGAAAAATTGTGGTTGCCTGTTAAGGTCCGCGTGAGCGGTGGCGAGAACTGCGACATGACCCTGAAGAACAACATCGAGGGGATCATCATCAAGTGGGCCTACCAGTGCGAGGAGGTCCTCAGCAAGGACTCGGCGGAGCTCCTAAACGCCCCTGGCAAGTACCCAGGGCCAATGACAGAGATCAAGTTCTGGGAGGCAAAGTGCATGAACCTGGAGTCGCTATACGAGCAGATGAAGGCGGCCACAACAAAGAACATGGCATCCATTCTGGAGCACACGGACAGGTAAGGAAAATCGTGGGGAAAAAGATGAAAACGTGCTTTCATTTCCCGACTATCAAAATTTTATAGTTAAATCTATTGAAAATCAAATATTTAAACACGAATTCACACATGTTTTGTATATTTGGTCCAGGTGTAGTTTCATGTTTCTCATCAATTCAAATTTCCCCTCCTTTGCGAACAGCGCGTATTACCCGGTGTTCCGCTCCATGCTCCGCAACGTCGTCGCCGCTTTGAACGAGGCCCAGGACATCACCCTGTACCTCAAGCCTTTGGCTGGGCACTTCACCCAGCTCGAGCTGAGCGACTTCCCAGACATCGTACCGCAGCTAAGGCCGCTCATGCACTGCGTATGCGTAGTGTACTCCACTTCAGGTACGTACATTGGGACTAACTTTTTCCTTTAATTTATCCCAATCATAGTTGGACTCAATGTGCTTCAAGAGACTACGAGGAAAATTGCTTTTATTTTGGCGAATTTGATACCGCACTTTCTTGATTATATAATTAACGCGGGCTAAACTAATCCAGTTGTCCTCATTTTTCTCTTCAGACTACTACAACTCCCCGGCCCGCATAATCGTGCTGATGACAGAGACGTGCAACCTGCTGGTGGATACCGCCAGGAAGTACCTGGACCCGGGCTCCCTCTTCCAGGTGGAGGTGGAGGAGGCGCTGGACAAGGTCCTAATGACGCTAAAGATCTTCAACAAGTACAAGGAGGCCTTCAGGGAGTTCAAGGGGAAGCTCCCCTCCTACTTCAAGGGGGAGGACAAGAAACCAAAGACGTGGGATTTCCAGGAGCATCTGGTGTTCAAGCGCTTCGACTCCTTCGTCGATCGGCTGAGTATCATCAAGGAGTTCTTCAAGACGGCGCAACAGTTCTTGAAGCTGGAGAAGGTTGAGATTGGGGGCATCAGGGGCAAGGCGCTATCAAGCAGGATCAACAACGTGCACGAGGAGTTCAAGGAGCTATACGGCGTATTCTCAAACAGGACATACGACAGTCTGGTAAGATAACTTTCAAAACGGCAGTTTTGACGGTGGTTTGACGGCACTGTTAAAGGAAGCAAAAGGGGCACAAAACGCCATGTTCCAAGTTGTGCATAAAATAAACGTCACTTTAGCTGTAGATAGATTAAATGGCAGTTTCAAAGGTAATTTTGAGGGCACCTTCTTTTCCAAACCAGGACCCGACCGACGACTCTTTCATCGGCGACTACGAGCACTTCAAGGCGCGCACCTTCGAGCTTGACCGCAAGCTTGGCGCAGTCTTGGGGAGGGCTTTCGACGACTGCCTGGTCACGGAGTCCATTTTCAAGCTGCTACAGATCTTCGGATCCCTCATCCAGAGGAACCTCATCGCGCTGGAGCTCTCGGACAGGATGCCAATACTAGTCACCATGCTCAACCAGGTAGATTTGCAAACAATTAATTGCTATCAAACTTTTTATATTTTTGTTTTTTACATTTACTTTTTTGCAGGAGATGGACGAGAGCAAAACGATCTACACCAAGCAGATGCAGAGGCGAGTAACGTCGATCAGGGTGTTATTGGGACTGTTTTTATGTGCCACACCTTTATATCCCATTGGCTAATCCGTCTCTTGCGTGAAAATGAAGGAAAATATTGACTGTTTTCGCATATATTTTTTTGAAAACTGTATCACTTTATCACTTCCTCTTCTTTGCGTTCCTGCACCACGAGCACGTCTCCACGAACAGGTTTGGGTCGTTGCAGCAGTCAGCAGAGCAGCACTTGTCGGACTGAGCGCCCTCCTTCAGGCAGGAGGCGTTGCTCTCAGCGCAAGAGTACTTGTACTCTGATGGGACATATTTGTACAAAAGGGAAAAGGATAGGTCGTAGAAAAGGAGGAAACACTCACTGTCGCCGTTCTTGATCACCCTGCAGAAGCTGGTGCCATTAGGGCACATTCTGTTGGAAATTCCAAATAACTTTTAACTAAATTCACCTTTAATATTAGTGGGAAATTCGCTGACATTGGCGCGACCTCCCAGTCGACGTCTGTGGCGTCCCCCCCGTTGCTGTCGTAGCAGACGAGGCCGTGCTCGTTGTTGGGGCAAAGGACGTGAGGGTGAGGACGGAGCACGCAGCATGAAAGGGCAATAGTCGTTTGATTTTGGGGTTAAACATTTCCCCCCCTTAAAAACAATCCTACCTGAAGCAGTGTAGCAAAATCCCAGCAGTAGCATTAGTTGGCAGAACGCCATAATTGCCCATGCAGCTTTCCGCCGATACTTTTTTTTGTAGCAGACTCATGTCTGCCATAGTGGTTCATATTTCAACAATGGGATGTTTCCATGTTTTTGTATGGCAAATGATGACATTTGGATCATTTCCGTTTCTCTTCTCAGGATCAACAAGCAGGGCAAGCCCACCGTAGACCGCAACATGCCCTCCATGGCTGGCCAGCTCAAGTGGGCTCAGGAGCTCAAGACCAAGATGTCCAGGTCGGTCAAGGCATTCAAGGACCTCAATCACCCCATCTGCTATCGGGACGGGGCAAAGCTAGTATTCAAAAAGTACAAAGAGATGATGACGCTGTTGGCCTCGTTTGAGGACGACGTATTCCAGAGGTGAGTGACAGGCGGGGAGAACGCCATTAAAAGTGTCGTTTTTGAACATTGACCAACGTTGTTGTTGCTTCAAAAAGGGAGTCTTTCTTTCAGTCGCAAATTTGAAAGATACCTTTTCTTGTTTCTTTTTTTGCAGCGCTAAAAATAGGTTCGAGTTGCGAAAATTTTTTTACGAACATAAACTCGAAGCAATATACTATTATCTTGTTCCGTTCCTAGGTGGAACCAAGGTGTGTCCAAGAAGATGGTTCAGTCCCTTGGTCGCTCCCTTGTGACCCGCGACGATGACGGCACCCTCCGTGTCAACTTCGGAAAGGACCTCATGTCCGTCCTGAGGGAGGTCAGATACCTCAAGAAGGAGTTCCCAGGAAGGGATTTCCCGGAGGTGGCGGGAGATCTATTCAGGAGGGAGGAGGCATTCAGGAACTACGTAAACAGTCTCGACCAGACGGTAAAAAATAGTATTATTTTTAATATTTATAGGAAATCTTTTTATTCTCGATCGTCGGGCTACACTTTAAGGAGATATACAAAATATACATTTTTTTTTGCGCTGAAGATATTTTCAACGTTTTATCTCCAAATTAGACACAAGTATGCAAAAAAATTGATTTCCTTACAACCAGGTCCACCACTACAACCGGCTGAAGACTAACACCAAGCCTGTTGAGTATCGCCTCATCGAGAGGGAGGTTGGGGAGATCGACGCACTTCTGGAGAGGGCGGAACACGCACTCAGTTGGAACTCAGACGGGATATGGAACTACATGGAGAAGCTGAGGTGTCTAGTACTAGATCTGAGCATGAGGGTGAGTGGTGGCCGGGGGGCGTCGCTAGGATTAATCGCGTCCAAACATATGTGAATTCAGAATTAATCTTAGTAATCAAACACCCCCAAAAATGATGGGGAAAATGAAAAAAAAAACTTGTAAAAATTCATTTGCAGGCGTCCAAAAAAGAGTGAAAGAGTTAAATGCGGCAATTTTTTGCGTATGATTAGCACAAAAGCATCATATCGTAATTGCAAGACTAATAAACAAGGAGGCAAGAAAAATATTTTTCATTTAAAAAAGTTTGTTTTTGCTTTTTTCCCCTCTTGCAGGTCGGCAAGGCCCAGGAGAACGTGAAGACGATCCGCGATCTTATGCAGCGTTGGAAGGACGATCCCATGTTCGTGCGGTGCGATGACTCCAAGTCTGAGGGTCTCCTCAACGTCCGGGACATGCCAGAGAAGAAGAGGGGGAGGTACGAGGTCATTGAGAAGGCTGGGCAGAAGATCACCTCGCTGGTCAGGGACTGCCAGAGGTACTTCAACGCACCAGAGCAATCGGAAGATTGGAGGAGGTAACAAGAAAAATGGATATTCCCCTGATACTTGTGCATTTTCTTCGCTTTTTGTGTTTGTTTACTATTTTTGAAAATGGAATTGTTGGAAGTCTGAAAATTGTGCATTTCCTTAAAAAATATTTTGGAAACACTCTGGATTGTCCAGCTAAATTTACGAAAACAACTGTTCATTTCCTATTCCTAAACACAAAATCCAATTATTTTCTGTCGAAATCGAAAAGTGTTAAATTATTTATGAAGTAATTTGTGTATCTGGGGGAAAAAATCAAGATTACACCTGCCAATTCATTTTTTATGACAGGTACCTCTCCTTTGTGGACGAGGTGGTTGTGTACGGCCTTTTGAAGACCGTTGCTGCCAGCATGAGCTACTTATTGGACGAGACTGAGCAGGCCATAACCCAGGGGATCTTACTGGAGGTTCGCCTGGAGCTGTCAGAGCCAGAGATCATCTTCCAGCCTTCCCTAGACACAAACATCGTGGACAACCTGTACGACAGGGTCAGGGGATGGGTCGACGACATCATGCACCAGTGCAGGTAGGATAAGGATTGTTGGGAGTATGGATGGCATCGAGCCTGGCCCGAACCCGAAAGCTTGCGCAGGCTCGCACCGATTGTTCAAGGCTCGCACCAACCCGCAGCCCGCAACCCACCTTGACTCGCGAGCCTGATTTTTTGCAAGAAAATATAAATTTCAAGTACATTTTATAATAATTGCAATAGCAATTTTCCTTTAAATGTTTAATATTTTTTAAAATAGAAGAAAAAATGATAAACTGTAAAAATTTCAGAAATGCTCAAGAAATTTGTAGAAAAGCTTCCTAATTCAGATTTTTTCTTTTTTTTTCTTCCTTGTATCTTTGTTGCGCGGACAATATAATTATAGCGAGCGCGTATTGCACAATGCACATCATACACCCTGGACGGGAAAAACTTATTTGGACTCAAGAGAGCTAGAAGCGAAGTGCACGATACCACACAACACTTATCTTCTAACGCACCGTC
>JAAUYB010040368.1_pt1 | contig 10177 bp, 10 predicted proteins | sample 7278071 | NCBI WGS metagenome assembly JAAUYB01 (sample SAMN14350121, study PRJNA611818) | marine sediment metagenome | isolation source: surface marine sediment (1.8m) | place: French Polynesia: Moorea | collected 2018-08 | reverse complement strand
GGGTGGCACGCGGGGGACAGCGACGAGACGAGGAAGACGGTGGAGACGGACTTGTCCGGGAGCGCGAGGGACAGCACGTCCTTGTCCTGCTTGCCGCCAAAACGTAAATGAATCAAGGTTGCCAAACGGCAAAGAAGAGAAACAGGAAGAAGACTTCGCGCCAAATTTAAATAATGAACTGTGAGCTTTTTCTCCTTATAGTTGGCAACCCTTCCTCCTCAGGCAGATTTGGCGGCGGGATTTGGTTGAGATGCCGGGAAAAGAACGAATGGGCAGGAGGGAAAAGGGGCAGAAAACAGCTGAAACAAGAAAAGTAAACAAACAAGTTGAAGCTAAGAAAAAGAGCAAGTCGGCCGCGACGCGAGGTCACGCTTGAGCCCGGCCTCGTGACCTCGACCTCGACCTGACCTCGATTGTACCATGAACGCGCCGCCCACCTTCGAGTCCTTCTTGCTGTTCGACGGGGAGAAGAAGATCACCAAGGAACAGGACACCAAGGTGCCCAACGCCTCCATCTTCACCATCAACAAGGTCAGTTTTGAGGCCGTAACGTGAGGCCATAAATGGGTCGATAACCAGCCTTTTTCCTCAGGAGGACCACACCCTGGGCAACCTGATCCGCTGCCAGCTGCTCAAGGACCCCAACGTGCTGTTCGCCGGCTACAAGAACCCCCACCCGCTGGAGCACAAGATCATCCTGCGCGTGCAGACCACGTCCGACTACACTCCGCAGGAGGCGCTCATGAACGCCATCACCGACCTCATCTCGGAGCTGTCGCTGTTCGAGGAGAGGTTCAAGGAGTCCGTCCGAGAGAAGCAGGAGGGATTCGACTAGAAAGACCCACCTTCCAATCACCATGTCCCTCCTCAAGACGTTCTCCACCGACATCAGCTTCTGCCCTGCCTGCGGCGCCCTCCTGCCCCCGCTTCCGGCCGTGGGCGACGTCCGCTGCCTGGCCTGCAAGTACGAGGTGCCGGCGGACTCGTTCGCCGAGAAGGAGACCAGCTACACCGTGGTCTTCAACAAGAGGGACGACCGGAGGCGGGCCAGGGTGAAGGCGGAGGATGGGGACGAGCCGGAGGGGCCAACCGTGGAGAGGAGGTGCCCGAAGTGCGGTCACGAGGAGATGTCGTACGCGGCGCTACAGCTACGGTCGGCGGACGAGGGACAGACCGTCTTCTTCACATGCCTAAAGTGCAAATACAAAGAGAGCGAGAACTCATGAATACTTTTTTTTGACAAGACGCACCCGAAGCTCCGTAACTGTACTGCATTACCGTCGTTTGTCAACATGAAATAAAAGTTCAGAATATGTTAATGTATCAATATTTCTTCGTTAAATGTTTCTAAGTGTACTTTAGCTGTTTTGTTACTTTAGTTGTTCTTTAATTTTGTACGGTGTAAAAGCGAGTCTATTTCGGGACGTGGCACCTATCATTGGTAAGACCTAAGACCTATTTTATACTTGGAACGTCATTTAGTGATGTGATTTTTGTTTTTTGTATTTTTGGTTGCCTTGTCTGTATTCCACCAGGTTGTCCTGGCCGACCACGACTGGACGACGCGGCGAGAGTCGCAAGAGATGCGCTTCGGGATCTCCGCCGTGAAGCGCCACCCGCGCTTCGACCGCGCAGCCAAGTTCGACTTCGACTTCGCCCTCCTCCGCCTAGACAGGAGGATCGAGTTCGCCCTCAGGCCAGACGTCAGACCGGCCTGCCTGCCGGACGCCACGGAGGACGACCTGCTCGGGCGGGTGGCGCAGGTCAGTGGCTGGGGCGTGGTCAACCCGTTGTCGCCAAACAAACAGGCCAGGAAGTTGCAGGTAAGAAAAATTGACAAATTTCCATTAATATTGTTGCTTCAAATTGTGCATTTTGCCCCAGATGGTTTCAGTCGAGGTGCTTCGCAACTCTGAGTGCAGCGACAAGTACGCCCCCAACCCCATCACGGAGAACATGGTTTGCGCGGCGACCCCGGGCGGCGACGCCTGCTTCGGAGACAGCGGCGGGCCAATGACGGTGCGGCGCGGAGGAGCCGAGGTGCTGGAGGGGGTCATTTCCTGGGGCAAGAACTGCGCTCGAGCTAGGTGGCCGGGGGTCTACTCCAGGGTCAGGAAGGTGCTGCGCTGGGTCTTTGAGAACACGAGGGACTCTGAGTACTGCGAGAGGGATCGGCCCGATGCCAGGGAGGGACACGAAGACGAAGGGAAGCACTACAGCTACACGCCGCCAGCGTCTGCGGAGAAGACAGCGCCGAATGACGAAGAGTAGACTGATCTCGATTATCGCCGAAGAGTCATTATGCAATTAAGCTAGTCTATTCCAACTTTTCAACGTTTATCTAAACATTTTCCCCGGTAGAAAAATACTGTCCGTGTTGATATAAAAATAACGGGTTCGACAATCGAGATCAGCCATAAAATGTTCTACTGAGCAATTTTTTGGACGTTTGCTAGCTCGTTTCTTCTTGGGCTGCGATGAGCTTGAGCACCTCCTCGGTCACCTCCTTGAGCAGTTCCTCCGGCTTCTTCCCTTCGTCGTCGTTGGCGACTATGAAGTGGGCCTCCTCCCCATCTATCCCGCACTCGCTCTCGGCGTCGTCCACACCAGACTGGAACTCGAACCCGCGCCGCTCCCTCGTCGCCTGGGAGGCAGTCACCCTGACTCGGCGGCAGCGAGGGGAGAATCGCTCCTCGAAGAACTTAAGGTCTGTCTTTCTCCTGCAGTCGCTCACGATCCACACGGGATGCTTCTCCGCAGAGTGGAAGGAGAGAGAGGCGCGGCAGAAGTAGCCATAGTCCTTGTTCCTGCGGAGACGACCCAGGCATTTAGGCTACGATAGAAGGTAAGATGCCTTCGCTCTTTCACTACCTGATCTCCTCCGACCACTTGATCATGTCCAGCCTGTGCTTCTCCTTGTAGTCGCTGGCGGACATGAGCTGCTGGTAGTCGAGCCCGTTGTCGTCGGCATAGCACTTCTTGAGCGGGGCGGAGAGGCGGACGACGGTGGCGTCGATCCCGGCGGAGGAGAGCAGGCGGAGCAGCTCCTCCGTCAGGAAGTCCTTCCCGGACTTGCGCTTGCCGCTGAAGAGCAGCACCGCCTTGGGAGAGTACTCTGGATCGTCACCCGGCATTTCCGAGGGGTGCAGCCAAGTGGATCAGTCAGTGTGGGTGCCGCCCACCACCGCCTTCTTCTTCCTCGCGCAAGGCTGAGCGAAATTTCCAGCACCGGACCGGAAGAAAAAAATTAGCCAGGTGAAAAACGGGAGGGAGAGAGAAGTTTAAAATCCGAGATTTTGAGGGATTCAATTTGCCATTTCTTGAGAACAGATTTTTTTTGCTTTTTTATCTTCCTGTTTATTGCAGGAAAGGAACTATTCTTTCCCTCATAAGGAAGTAAAAATGTTTTTGCGATTTATCGTAATGGAAGAGGCGTGGTTCTTCTGTCACGCCCCCTCCAGCGATACTTACTACATGTGCTGTTAGTTGTGGCCCTCCAGCTCTTCCTCTACTCAAGCTCCTTCCTTGCCCCCCGGAATTTTTCCCTACATGCTCCCACCACCGCTAAGTAAGTGAGTGAACGTGCATGCCTCTTTTCCCTCTGCCAATCGGCCTCCTTCCCAGCTCCCAGCTCCAATCCTCCTCCAATCGCACGCCCCCTATTCCCCCGACTTCGGCTTCTTCTCCCTCTCCCGCTTCTCGCTTCGCTATCAGTCAAGCGTCCGCCGCCGCCATCACCATCACCACCACCGTCGCCACCACCACCTTCTCGCTCCACCTCCCCCGAGCATTCCTCTCTCGTTCCCTCTCTGCTGCTGTGTCCGTCCCCCTTTCCCCCCCTCAACAACTACTCTGCGAAGCTTGCTTGCTTCCTGACGTCTCCCGTGGCCCCTTCCTCCTACTCCTCAAACAACTTTTTACTACGAAGAGGGCAGAGTTGCCGAGCCCCAGAAGTATACACGGTAGTGAACCCTTTAGTTACTCTGTGCAGCTTAGTACACTTTTCCCCAGGTATTCATCTCGTCAAGTTGCTGAAGGGGACAGATAAGGGATTCTGCTAAAGTGAAGAGAGTTGCTGGTATTTTGCCGTATCTGCTTCCCCTGTCCCGGATGGAAGAAGTGGTGGAGGAGGTGGAAGAAGGAGGCAGCAGGAAAGAAGCAGACAAGAAATGGAGGAGGAGGAAGGGGACTGAGGAGGAGTGACTAGCAGAAGCGGAGGAGGTGCTGGTGGTGGATGATCGCTGCATTCTTTGCCTGATAGCACAGAAGAGGAAAGAGCCACAACGCTTTGATAAAAAGTGCATTTAATGCAGGTGGATACTGTACATGTGGCATCGAAAAGAGGACGGCAAAAATCAGCAACCACGACTTGTACTACAACAACCCTCCTCCGGCGACGAGGGACCGACCGACCGACCACCGTCTAGCTCTTCTTTGAGAGGCGGCCTTGGGAGAAAGCGACTGTGGGCCTATCGACGGAAAGAGAGAGGCCCATTCACGAGGGCACTACGTTGCAACGACGACTACCAACCAAACTAATGGGATTTCCCTGAATGGGCTTCTACTCCCTCACGCGGCCTCACGGGTCGGTCGGCCTCTATTCTACGGAGCCGCCACATTGGATGAAGAGGAGCAGAAGAGGCAGCTGAGCTGAGGAATTGGGCCTCCTCTCTCTCGTCTTCGCATATAAATCCTGATTGCCCTCAGCGCACAAAGGGCCTTCCAATTTAGCACAAGGAGGAGAAGGAGAAGAGGATCGTCCGGAGTGGAAGAAGAAGTGAGGAAGAAAATTCTCGCCTCCCTAATTTATTGACGGGTCCCACAGCAACAACACCCGAAGGGCAGCATAAAACGAGGAAAAAATATTCACGCATCATTCTCCAGTGATGAAACTCCTCCCGGATTGACTCACTCACTTCCCCCTTTTCCCAGTGACACCCACCACCACCACAGAAAAAGGGGGAATGTGAGTCACAAACGGAAGGGAAACTGTGACAAGTGCGGCTAATTAGAATTTTAGCAACAAAAAAAACCCGTACACAGCCATGGCGCTCCAGGGCACGAAAGCGCTTGAGCGCTGGTGCAAAATCGTCACCGCCGACTACGAAGGCGTGTCCGTGGTCAACATGACGACCTCCTGGAGGAGCGGCCTCGGATTTTGCGCCATCGTGCACCATTTCCGTCCGGACCTCCTCGACTTCTCTACCTTGGACGCCGACGACGCGCTGGGCAACAACCGGCTGGCCTTCGAGCTGGCAGAGCAGCATCTGGGCATCCCCGCACTCCTGGACCCGCAGGACATGGTCGAGTGCGAGCTGCTCGACAGGCTCTCCATCCTCACCTACCTCTCGCAGTTCTTCCAGGTCTTTCGCGGCTCCACCGCCAAGGGTTCGTCGGATCGGCCTCAGCGCACGGGGTCGGCGAGGTCGTCCAACGAAGCCGGACCCTCCTCCTCTCCCCTGAAGAAGCCCACCGTGCAGCTGGGGCGGCGGAACGAAGTTTGCCGAGTGTGCGGCAAGCCCGTCTTCATCCTGGAGCGCCTGAACGTTGGCGGTCGCCTATTGCACCGAACCTGCTTCAGATGCGCACGGTGCAACGCGCAGCTCAACGTCGTCTCCTACTACGAGACGGAGGGAGGGGAGTACTGCTGCGACGTCTGTCCCGACGAGGAGGTCTCCATGGCGGAGACGGTGCAGGCAAACAAGGAGAAGGTGCAGAAGCACCTTGACTCTGAGGAGTCCTCACAGGGAGGATCGTCTGACTCTGAGGGCGAGGAGGAGCGGGGGGGCGGAGACGGGAAGAAGAGAACGACGGAGGACGAGGTGAATCACAACGGGTCAGTGGTAGTCCAGGCAGAGAGTGTCGAGGAGATGGGCGGAAACAGCAACAACAACAACGTCTCCAAAAAGCTGGACGCAAACGACAATGATGCAAAATGTCTTCCCGGAGAAAAAGACAAAGTTGCCGTAGTTTCCGACATTCCTTCCGCCACCGCCGTTGACGGGGTCGATGTTCCAGAAGAAATCCTGCTCCCGACGGAGGCGGAGGAGAAGAGCAAGGCTGTGCAAAATCCTGAAGAAGGTGCTTCAGATGACGACGCTAAGATAACTGGCGAGAACGGCGGCGGCGAAATTTGCAACGACAGTGGGTGCCATGATGAAGATCTTCCTGTGAAAGAGATCCTAGACGAAGACAATCTCTCGAAAAACAAGGCTAATGAGGACGACTACGAAGCTGGAAGAGGAGAAGTTACCGCTGTAGGCGAGGACGAAGATGCCGTTGCCGTCCAAAACGAAGTTAGTTTAGCAGTAGATGCTGCTGACGACGCACAAAGTCTTGAGACTGAAGAAGACGGTGAGAAAGCAGAAGAAAAATCCACCCCGCCAGAAGAAAATTCGGTTCAGCAGAGTGAAATTAGGACTGACGAAAAATTGCATGCAGAGAGTGACGAACCCATGCTGGAATCGGACAAAGAGATCGAAGCTCCTACAAAGAAAGAGGAGCACACCACGGAAAGTGAGTTGGATAGTGAATCTGCGGTTTTCGAAAGCGCCGATGACGGAGAAGGAGTCAAGGGCCAGTCATCATCTGCTGGGGAATCTTCACGGGCAAAAGTCACTGCCGCTCAGGAAGACGAGAAAAGTCCGAGTGAGGCAGAGGCAAGAGGCGAAGAGGAGGAAGAATATCCCAACGAAATGAACCCCTTTGAGTTGGAGGACGAGGCTGCCGACACCGTAGAATCCCAGACCGACGATGACAAGAAGCTGCTCAGCGAGCAGAAGGAGATGACGGAGTCCAAGGCAACAGCCAAGGTTTCTACCAACCCTTTCGGTAGCGACTTTGAGGAGAGCGGCGAGGAGGAGGAGACGTCGTCGACGGTGAAGGCCTCCTCCACCCTGACACCCTCAACAGCGTCACTGCAGCCAACTACAAACACTGGTCCTCCCAAGCCCCCCAGGGCAGCGACTGCTGCTTCAACGATGACTGCGGCCGCGAGCAAGAGTCTCAATCCCTTCGGGAGCGACTTCGAGGATGACGATGAAGAGGTGTCCAGAGGCCCTTCGCCTTCGCCGTCGTCCTGCAGCTCGGTGAGATCTCGCAAGAAGCGCCAAGCCCCGCTCCCTCCTGGAGTGAGGAGTCCCCCAGTGCCCTCTCCCAGGAGCGCGAGAAACACTCAGAACCTGTCTCCCCTGGCCGCCGCGCCTGTTCCAGCGCCCAGGCACAGTCTATCCCCTGCCTCCAGAAGGAGACCGTCCCCGCGGCCGACGAGATCGGCTCCCAAGCCTCCCCCTCCCAATCCCAATGCTGGAAACACTGCCTCGGAAGCATCAGCATCTCCAGCAGCAAGCACTCCTCCTCCAAGGCCTCCTCCACCGTCAGAGCTGGCCAAGGAACGCAAAGACAGGGACAACCTGAACCGCCGATCGCAACTGCTTGGGCAACAGCAACAACCAGTCGGAGGAGGAGGCGACGTGGAAGTGGTGCTAACTCCGCTCTCCCCCGACAAAGCCACCCTGGAGGGCCAGTGGAAGAAAAAGAAGGGCCCGGCGCCGCCGAGACCTGTGCCGCAGAAGAGACAGGTCAAGAAGCTCCCGCGGAAGGCAGTCAACACTGAGCTGCACGACATTGAGGTGAAGCAGCGAGAGCTGGAGCGACAGGGGGTCAAGCTGGAGACCACCATCAGGGAGCTGTGTCAGAAGAGGGACGCGGAGCTTAAGGCGGAGGAGGGGGAGGAGGGAGGAGCCTCTGTTCCCCCGGCTGACCGCGACAGCCTGGGTCCGGAGGTGGAGGACCTCATGATCCAGCTGTTCGACCTGGTCAACGAGAAGAACGACCTCTTCCGGCGACAGACCGAGCTCATGTACATGAGGAAGGATCACCTGCTGGAGGAGGAGCACGCAGACATTGAGCACAAGGTGAGGATGCTGATGGCCAAGCCGGACTCCCAGCGCACCGACGACGACAAGATGACGGAGGAAAAGCTCATCGCCAGGCTGATGGAGGTGGTGGCGCAGAGGAACGAGATCGTCGACTGTCTTGAGATGGACAGGCTAAGGTGAGTTGTGGAGAGAACGAGCCGAATACTTGGCTTTTCTCATTTCTCTACGTTGGTTTTGCAGGGAGCGAGAGGAGGACGAGTCCATCGAGACCCACATGGGCGAGTATGCCGCGGTGAAGCCAGCAGGAAGCGGGGAATCTTCTTCGAAGAAAAAGAAGAAGAAGAAGGAAAAGAAGAGCAAGAAGAAGTTCGACGCCGATAAGGACATTGACACCTCGGAACACCCGAACGAGTCGCCCAGAAACTCGCCCAAGAAGAAGTCGGACTCTGACAAGGACCGGGCCAAGAAGCTCAAGAAGAAGCTGCTGGCCAGCATATCCACGAGCAAGAAAGCAAGCAAGACGAGCAAGGGCGAATGATGAGATCTGACACACATCGCATACACACAAAGATGCAACAATCCATGCAGCAGCATTACACAGGATGTAGAGAATACTTATCTTACGTACAAGAATGCATTTCAAGACGTGTACACTGCGCATTCTATGCAAGCATTTCATTACGGAAAAAAGTTATGCCTTTTTCTGCATGATCATGCTGGTTTTCCTTCATATTTTTCTCGAATCGAATTCCTCGCTCCGCAGGACCTACGTATCATATCTTTAAAGATTTACTTCACATGTGTAGTAGGAGACATATATAAGGAGCACTTGTTAAGGCACTTCCAGTGATAAAAAAACTACGACATGAAAGATGAACTATAGATAGTCTGTTAAAGAGTTCGAAATCGTAATGTACGTAAGTTCGCCCTCTATATTTCACAGCCAGCGAATACGAATAAATATATTGAAAGAATGGATTGACTAATACAGGTAGTTTCAATGATCCCTCCCGGGCTGATTCGCCGCTGGCGCCGCCGCCACAGCCGCCAATAGGTCAAGATCCCTCCCCACCACCATGGCCAGGTCGGAAGAGGTTCCGCCAGAGGAGCCTGGGAGTTTAAGGTCGTTGAGTACGAGCGCCGCCGTGTCCATCACCTCCTTCCTGGTTGCCTCGGACGAAGATGCCATCAGTGAGGAGAGCGAGGAAGATGGGTCGTCCATCTCGGTCGCGGCCTGTCCCTCGACGACAGTCTTGTTGGGCGGGTTTACGGCGTCGAGGACATTGCGCAGGGGGGTCGGCGCGGCGGAGGAGGAGGCGGCCGAGGCGGAAGATATGGCGGTGGTGGTGGAGACGGCAGAAGGGCCACCGGCCAAGCCTTGGTCCAACTCGCCGGCTTGTTGGTGCTTACGGACGTGCTGGACGAATTTGTCCGAGCGAAGGCTGCTGAAGTCGCATCCGATAACCTGAATTGAAAGTAAATTATGTGCACAATTCGTAGACAAAGGTGAGCAAGGAAAATAGTAAAATTCAAAGTAGGTCATCGATCCCTTACCCGACATCTGTGTCGCTCTGCTTTTCCATCATGTTGCCTTAGGTGGCGTCGCATGTTCTTGACCAAACTGAAGGATTTTCCACACACCTACAAAAAAAGAAGTCCTGATAAAACTCCGCATTAATTAGTTGAAGCCCAACACTATGGAGAAAAAAACCACGTGCGTGGCCCCTGTCGAATATGATTTTCTGTCAGCAACCACCAGCAAGAACAGCAAGGCCGAGGAGGACCAGAGGTTCTCTCCATGGCACTACAGAATTCGGCATTCACCTAGCTACAAAACAAGACACAAGACACAATATATTGCCAAAAAGTACGATACAGCACTTCGAACACAATGTTTCAAGGGCAAATGAAAATTTTAGGTGAGTCACAGTCAAATAGACAATTCAATAAAAAGTTCCAAAAGCCAAAAATGATTTTCAAACATTTGAAATGACCTAACACCTTGATAGCGTTCTTTGCGGCTCTATCGATCTTGGGCCTTGGCAGTGATCCCGTCAAATTCAATTTAGGTCCACTTAAGCATTCTGATTCTGACAAGGGTCGTTTTGCTTGAACGATTCCAGATTCCGACCACGGATATAATTTGCCATTCGTACTTCCAAGTTCTGTTCACTAATAGCCCTTGGATATCAAAGTGTTTCAAGGTGCTACGCCCACCATGAAACTATATATCGTCAACACTAAACATTCGGAGTGATATCTTCCCCGTGCCATTTTCCACCAAACTGATGACTGAT
>JAAUYB010098503.1_pt1 | contig 10181 bp, 11 predicted proteins | sample 7278071 | NCBI WGS metagenome assembly JAAUYB01 (sample SAMN14350121, study PRJNA611818) | marine sediment metagenome | isolation source: surface marine sediment (1.8m) | place: French Polynesia: Moorea | collected 2018-08 | reverse complement strand
TTTTCTTTTGTTCAAAAAAGAAAGCAAAAGAAAGCGCTTAAAAATTCTTGCTCATGCCCTAGAGGGCGCCACTCCCGAATAAGCAAAATTTTTATTTCTTTTTTCTCTCTTTTCTCTCTGAGAACATGCGCGGTTAAGACGCGAGGAGTCAAGCGCGCTTGATCCTGGGGATTATATGCGCGAAAAACTCTCCCGGACGAAAAAAAAGTTTTGCAAAAATTGAGAAAAAGGGTTATTGGCGGCAAAATTAATTTTCTCCGTCGTTCCCGTCTAGGTTAGACCAGATACCTCCAAAGGACGAAATAATTTGCCCAATCCCCCAAGGACAAATTTCCCAAATCCCTCTACGGCTGATCTCTGGCCCTCGTACCTATTCCAAGGTACCGACGCGACGACGGTCCGGTCCTAAGTATGTTAGGTATAGAACTGTCCAGTGCGTCATTTTTTTATTCATTCCGTAAGAGGTTACTTTTTTTTATCCAACGGTTAAATTTTGGACCATAGTGAGAATATTGAACAAATATATATGGTTCACCTCTCCGCATGTCTTCTTTTAAAATTTTCTCTACCTTGAAAAACTCTCCTTTTTTAGGGCGTTCAGTTTTCTTTAGCTGGCTGGCGTAATAGTAACCTTTAACTTTTTCATGGTTTAAATCTTCTAATTTGTAGAGTTCAGGTTGTTTGCCTGCATCAATCCGAATAATTCGAAAAATCTGACTACGTTTGGCATCAAAGCTTTTAGTAAAAGCTGATGGTACAAAGTCAAGAAACACATAATTACCCACTTGAAGCTTGTTTTTCTTTTTTTCATATTCTTTTTGATTCTTTTTTTGAACTTCAACTGGGACATCGTCGTGATAACCAATTTTTGCATCAATTTTTGGATCATCCATAGCTGACTTTATGGAAGAAGGTCGTAGTCCTCCAATTGCAACATTTGGTGAATTATTAATTGCTGCCACTACAGCCGCCAAATACTTTGGCCAATTTTGTGTTAGGAGGGTTCGCATTAGTCTGTATAATCTTGTTTTTACCAGTAAAATACCATGTTCAGCAAAACTAAGAAAAAGAGAAAGACAATAAGAATTTTCTTGCACCGAGTAAGACAATACATACCTAGCTTTGTTCGCACCAACCTTAATTTTTAAGAAAATATTGTGCTCCTCAAAGAAATTTCTGTTGTTGTGAAATTCAGAGCCACTATCTGTCTCAATCTTTTCTGGCTTAATATTTGCTTCAGTAAATATTGAGTTAAAGGCTTTCTCAACCTCAACCGCTCTTTTTGATTCCAATGGGCGACAAAAAATTTTTCTTGAAAAGATATCAATACACAAGAGGAAGTAAATAAATTTTTTGAAGGGGAAAAGTTGTCCTAAATCGGCTTGCCATAAAATGCCATAGCCGTGAACATTCATTGGGCGCCTAGGAATGCGTTTTTTAATCTTACTCATTTCGAGGACAAAATTCCGATCTGTTTTTAACATTGCATATATCTGGTTTTTTGACAAATTAATATTTTTTTCAAATTTCAACGCTGACTGAAAGTTTGAAATGCCGGAGAAAGAACCAGAGAATTTCGGATCCCGCCAAAGTTTCTGAAGCTCATCAGCAGAAACCATTGTAACAGACACACAGCAACCTAAAAAGTAAATGCTCGTTTTTACTCACAGAAGGTAGAATATTTAAGATATTTTCATGCGCTCGAGCGCTTGACTTTCCTTTCAGTCTGCGTCCGGAGTTTTATATTTAAAAAATCACGTGACCATGCTGCAGCTGTGGCAGTGGCTTTCTTTTTGTCGTTTGCTCTCATAAAAACGAGGCGAGGCACATACAACGAGATAGGGTAGGGCAGAACACAAAGTCAATTTTAGCACCCTTGTCAACTCTTGTCAATTGGGATAATTGGATAAGTGCAGAGCATAAAAGTTGCAGTCTAGCAACAACAACCTAGCAACGAGCAACGAGCAACGAGAGGAAACGCCCATTTTCCATTTGCGATAGAGAGTGTGAGCCTGCACGTCTGCTTTGCTGCCTGCTTGCTGGCCTGTGCATTTAAACGCCTTATCTTGCGCGTTCTGTGTGTGGCTTCCCGTCTAGCACATGGCTCCTTCTTTCTCTATTTCCTTCCTTCTACTTTATTCCGTTTCCTCCTCTTGTGTACATACTGCTGCTTGCCTTGCTTGCCTTGCCCGGCCGGCAGATTTAAATCCTTCTCCTCCTTCGTTGTTGCCCGGCCAGCGCAATTTAAATCCTTCTTTCCTTCTTTGTTCCCCGGTCCGCGCATTTAAATCCTCCTTCTTCTACAACTTTTTGCCCGGCCGGTCATTTAAATCTCTCCTTCCTGTTCCCTCCTCGGCTTGCATACTGCTGCGGCTCTCCGTCTAGCCTTTGCTTGGCTTCTGCCTTGGCCCGCCGACGCTGCGGCTCTCCGTCTAGGCTTTCTTGCCCTCTGTGCTTTGCCCGGCCGGCGCTGCGCTCTCCGCCTATGCTTTGCTTGCCTTGCCCGGCCGGCGCATTTCAATCCCTCCGTCCTACTCTCTCCCCTATTCCCCTATTCCCTCCTCTGTGTGCATACTGTGCTGCGCCTCTCGTCAGGCTTTGCTTTTGCCTTGCCGTCCTTCTCATTTCCGCCCTTTGCTTCCATTCCCTGCTATGTGCGCCCTTTGCTTCCATTCCCTGCTATGTGCGTTATCTGTGCTGCGAAATTGCGGTATATGGCACACCCCCTTCCTCTTCTCCTCGTTTCAGAGCAAGATTGCCAGAGCCTATAAAAAAGAAAAAGTTTTTCCCTCCCTAGCTAAGGAGAAAAAGACATTTTAACAAGCATCGAGCATCCCTGGTTTTGGGGAACACTTAAAAGGCCGACATGGACCCGCTGCTGTTCATTCGTGTGCGTTACTCTTTCTGTGAACAAGCCCGTTTCTTTTTTTCTGTTATTTCTGGTTATGCCTAGTCTGACTTTGTTTAAATTCTTGTTGATTTTTCTTCTGATCCAAAGTGTTGCAGTCCAAAACTTTGACTCGGAAAAGCCTGCTTACAAGTGCAAAAGACTTGTACATGAGAAGGATCGGTGTTTGATTTATAATTATAACCATCCTCTTTGTAAGAAGTGGGATCGTTCCAACTGCCCTCCTCCGCGTATTCACAAAGAAAGAGGACCGTGCGTTTCTTACAAGTGCACTCGCTTAGAATGGAAGCAGAATCCCCGTCAGAATCTGACAGTGACGAATTCGACGGCTCTTTCGCGTGAAGAAAAACCCGTTCTAGTTGTTCCGCCAGTTCCCCTGTCGCATAACTTTACGACACCCAACCGCACAGAAAAGCACAATTTCACAGAGGACATCAGGCAGTTGCGCAATGACTTAGACGGACTTAAAAGTGCACAAGAGCAAGATGTAAGACAGTTAGACGCCGAAAAAAATCGTTTAGACATAGAACTGAACCAAATCAGAACCGAACTTCGAGGCTACGGAGAGGCAGTGCAAAGACTTGACGGAGACGCTGAGAATCCTAGCTTAGACAGATTACATGAGCACAAAAGTGAAGTGGAAGCAGATCTTCAAAATTTAGAAGAAAAAATCTTCCAGACAAACTTTACATTAGTTCGTCGTCTCGTCAAACTTGAAGATCTTATTGCAGATTTACAAAACCTTGTAAATCGTCTCCACGAGGAGAGCGAGAGCGAGGAGAGCAACTTAGAGGTAGTTTAATTAATTTAGAAGTTTCTATTTTTTGAAAAACCGTACTTTTACAATCATAGGAGGAGCTCACACATGTGCAACCAGATCTGCAGGGGATCCATCGCCAGCCTGAGCGTTTAGTGGAAGAGGACGCTACCTTCGGGACCTACGCAAACACGACAAAGGCAAGAAGAAAGGAGAGAAGGTTACGACGGAAAATTGAACAACTTAAAAAGTAGGCAAATGTCAACATAAATAATATGTTTTGAAAAGTTTAACTTATTCTGTTTTTCTACCTTTTTGTCACAGGAATATCGCGAAACAACAGAAGAAACTAGAACGGCGTCGCAGCATCCAAGAGAAAGAGAGAGACATAACTACTGTGAAATCAATTTTAAACAACCAGTGTCCCCACGTCAACGTGTCTGAGCGAGTGTTTAATACTGTGCGGACTTTTGTTATTCTCGATTGTCAAGGGGCTGCTGCGCCATCTCCGAAAGTTTGGCTTGCTAATTTCCTTCTTTTTCTGCCATGGCATTTTTAGAAAAGGAGAAATTGATCATGGACTACAATATCACCTGTCCCGACTTTCGTTTCTGCAAGGTTCGCCATCGATTTGAAAGTCATTGTGAGCTATGGGACTGCAGCGCGTGCTGGTGGCATTATAAGAACTGCACGAAGACCGAAGAGCCTGCCACAGACAATTGTCCGTACGTGACCTGCGAAGATCTCCCAAGGCCTAGCCACAATCACACTGTTCTCACCGTTTCTATTGTTTCTGTGCTAGCCTTTGCCGGTCTGTTCTTTTTCTTTCTTCGCCGTAGGTTGAGAACCAGCCGAGAAGCTGATCCTGAGGCTGAGGCTGAGGCTGAGGCTTCAGAGGAGGACGAAGACGAGCGCCTTCCTCTTCTCACCAGGTGTCGGAACAGATGTCGCGCCTTCTTCGAGCATGCTCCCAGTACCTCCGATGCCGCAGGACGCTTCCGTCGTCTCATCTGGGGTGAAGAGAGAGAACCCGCTGCTCCTCCTGAGAACCTGCACGTAGACCTGAGAGATCAACCGCCCCAGGCGCAGGAAGGCCAGGCCAACCGTGATCAGCCTCGTCCGTCAGCACCTCCAGCCTATGAAGAAATCCAGCATGCTCCTATCATTCGCAACCGGGACAACCGCAGTCTTGTCAACCAGAACTACGGCAACTACGGTTCGATGGATCGAGCTTCTCGCCATCACCGCATGGAAGAGGTACCTCTAATGCATGGCCAAGGGAGCCGAGTTGCAGCACCGTCTTCTGGTGAGGGGAGCAAGACAGGAGACACAGGAGACGACGACAGGACCTCACCACACACAGAAGAAGAAGCAAGAGGACCAGTCGAGCTTCCCTTGGAAGACGCCCAAAAGGCTCCCCTTACTCATTCCCAGTCTCTTTAGTCGTTCAGTAGTGTAAGCTAAAATGACACGCCTCTCAGATTGTATAGTTTGTCAGAACATTGAGAAAAATCATTTTGCTGCTGCATTTCCGGGAGAAATTGTAATTGGATTTATTCAAAAAATTCCAAAGGACCCGGATTATTTATTTGAGACATATGCAACATTTACAAAATCAAATTTCCGATATTTACGCCGCTGTCTTGAAAATATTGCAAAAATTTTAGCGGGAAAAAAGACAGTAGCGCAAGAAGAATGTAACTATGCAGAGGGTAGTATCCATCGTAATCATACCACTTTAAATGTCAAAAATAAATTTCTGGGATCATCATGTACTTTTGAACTGTCACAGGCAAAGCATTTTCAAAACTTTTGCGACGCAATATTTGCTGTTACGTTTTCCATTATCCTTCCTTCACATGAACAATTTGACGCCTGCTGTAAGGTAAATAAGCATTTTCGTGACACTTTTCCTCGCCTCACCCTTCCCCAAACCGCACTAGATGACGCAAATAAGGATCTTAAATTTTCAGCACCGATTTTTCACTATCTTTGTCGAAACTTCCCTATCCTTGAATTTGCGCATGCAATGTCTACTTTAGCGGGTGTGAAATAAAAATATCTCAAGTATGCATTTTTCTATTTTCTATTTATTTTCGTAGCGAGCACAAAACATGCTAAAATCATCCTTATCCGAAAATTCCCAAATGGGTGTAATTTGATGCGATTCGTTTTCTAGCTGACAAGAAATTGGAGACTCTGCGGAATTTGATTTTGATTTAAGTGTTTTTGGCACATCAGTCGATACATCATTTATGGAGGTTGAGCTGCCATTTGAGTCTGCTGCATTGGCTCTTGGTAGAAGCGCCTTTGTGGCGTATTTCTGTTGATGCGTATTAAAATCCGATGTTTCCCCTTCCATTTCTTTGGTTGCTTCTTCTCTTGAGTGGGTTTCTTCCCTTTGTGCGGGTAAAAGTTTGCCGACAGATCGATACTCATGGCCTTGTCCCTCCGACGTCTGCTCCGTGTCGCTACCGCATGCTACGACAGCTGGAGGGGAAGCATTTGGATTGGGGCTTGGAATCATATTTCTGTTCCCGAACGAACTCCATAATATGCCGCAGCGGGGAAGGGGTTGAGCTAAAATCCGTTCTGTCGTCAACTCAGCAATTATCATGGGTCGGACAAGGTGCATAAGCTCACATGGAAAAAGCGGAGTATTCCTGGAAGAAACGAAACATTAATGCAAAGTATTTAAAAATATTTTTATGTCACGTACGTAGTCACATGCTTTGCGAACTGACAAACGTGTAGAATAGGACTCTCGTTTGTCAGAAAAAACGCCCTTGTCACTGAGTTAATAGTAGTCCGGATTTCCTGTTCCCATATAATCTCATGTTCTGCTCCTATTTTTGTGATAGTATGGACGAACATACAAATTTGTCTGAAAAGCATAAAAAAATAAAATAAATATACTTCACAGAAAAAAACGCACCTCGCAACAGCTCTGTCCCATTGTTTTTGTCGCGGTGTTAGACAATGCCAAAGACTGTTCCAAATCACAACTTCCATTTTTCTTTTTCGAGACATATAGACTACAATAAGGTACGAATGTTTCTCTTTTTTTGCCACAAGAGGGAACAGAAGTATAGACGTCTCGGAATCCTGTAAGAATGCAAATGAATAGTTTCTGCTTGTCTAGCTAGACGCGGGGTCGCAAAAAAATAATTTTCCAGCATACATGTGGGAGCGGAATGCATTCATAATTCCCCTCGAAGCTCATTTTTGCCGCTGAAAGTGTACAAACTTTTCCCCTTGTAGATATGGTAGCTGGTTGCGGTGCGGGCTTCACACCCGTACACCCGTTAGCTCGCAAGCCCGTTGACTGGCCTCGCTCAGCCCATACAAAAAATAATCCAAATCCCTGCCCCCCTCCCCTTAAAAAACATTGCGCAACAGCTGCCACAAGCCACAAAAGGTGCCACAAAAGCATGTCGCCCTCGTTACCTAACCCGTTGCCTCGCCCTGCTCGGCCAAAATTCCCCTCCCCCCAAAAAAACGGGGATCTAGAAATTTTTCTTGGAGGCGAAGTGGTTTTTTGGCACTCTAGAGGGAGGGGAAAGGGTTTGACCTCAAGGGAAGGGGGACAAACCAGAGGGGAAATTTTCATTTGGCCGCCTTGAACAAGAGGGGAAATTAGAGGGGAAATTTTTCATTTGGCCGCCTTCAGCGGCAAAAATTCCTGATTTTGTTAAAAAACTGCAAATTTTCTCCTTTTTTCTCAATTTTTTCGGGGCGGGGGGGGAGTATATCCCCCCGTCCCCCGTTACTCCCCTTGCCCTAGTATGGTCCTGGGCCATAGGCCATATGGAAAAGTTTTAAGTTTTTCCAAAATTGTTTGAACTCCAAATCCGAACAGACAAACCTAAATATTTGTTTTATCCTCAAGGGCTAGGAAATCGCTCCTCTCCTCCATTCCCCGAGTTCCTTAACCTTGACCTACGGCCATCTCCTCACGCCTAAATTCTGCGCCCAAAGTGTCCTTCTCTCCCCTAAAAGGCTATGTACTTGGAGTAGTGCTTACCTTCCAACTTTCCGTATGATGTTTGTATTTAATAGTCAAGTCTCTTATTGCTGCTGTGATAGTATTTTTCCACGGTAGTTTCATTGCTTTAGTAAAGGCAAATCCTTTCAAAAATTGCAACTCCTTTGAGTTTGTCTCTAACAAAAAATCATTTACCCAAACTACTGGAAACGGAGTGATATTTGGATTTAGCTTTTGCATAAAGTTGAAGTAACAATCAATCAAAATATGATTCGGCTCATCATTTTTTAAAAGTTGGGATAACACCTCGGAAGAAATAGTCTGCTGAAAACAAGCACAAAACAGCATAAGTCAACAATTGTGTCGTTGAAATTTTAAATACTTACTTCTCCTTGTCGATTTCTATTGAGCATATCATAATATTGTATAACAGTTGAAATACTGCCAGCAAATTCAGCATCATGTGTTGTTTGTGTTGATGCTTCAAGTAATCTAGGGGTTGTTACATTCTCTGTGTGTGCTTTGTCTGAAGCTGAGCCAAATAAATCAGCACTCGTGCTCAAGATATCTTCTTGCGTTTCTTCTACCAGTTTCCTGACGGTAGCGGCTCTGGATCCTGTTTTCACCGAACCATCTCCAGAGGAGCTTTCGTGACCACCACGTTTGATAGGGTTTGCTCTTTTAGGCAATAATCTAGTCGTTTCTGAGTCAATTTCAGTTTCTTGTGTAGCTTTCTCAATCATTAATTTAAATGCAATATTGTCTTCTTTATATTTTAGTTTTGATGGTTTTTTCCATTTTAGACGACTTTTTATTTCCATTGCCATACTTGCTCTTTTTGTAAAACATTCTTTTTCGAACGTTTTTAGTTCCTGAAAGTTTCGTCGTTTTGTACCAAGGAAAGGAGTACATTTTGATGGGATTTCAAGTTTCCCACCAAATTTTGTATAGAGCAGACACAACTCATTAACTCATTTTTTTCTATTACTCTCATTTGTCTGCACTGAGTATAGTACGGTTGGCATGTTTTATGCATTTTAAAAGTGACTTTCCCATTTACTTTTTTCTGGCATTGTTTTCCGTTTTTAGACAACCTACAGACGAGTTTACACTCACAGAGCCCATTATTTCGTAGATGGTAAAATATTTTATGGGTTCGTTGCTTCTGACATAGAAGAAAATTCACTATTTGACAACGACATGTGCGGCAATCTCTTGTAGCACGAGGACCATCTTTTCGTCGCACACAGAAACACAGTCCATTCTGAAAATATTCACATGGTTTACAGCGAAAACTTTTAAAATCATTTATAGGATTCATTGTGTTGCTTTCTGTACGCTTGGGAACACAGCAGCTGAACTACACTGTGCTTTCAAGGTCACGGCTTTCTCTTTTCCTAGAGAAAGCCAGCTTTCTCTTGCCATATAGGCTTCGACGTGGTTGACTGGATAGAGATGAACAACGGCTAGACAGAGCGCATAACATCCGATGGGGAGGCGGGGGACAGAACACGAGATTCGAGTTAAGGCACATACCAAAATTTTTTTAGGCGGCAATAGCAAAAAAAGAGTGGGAACAAGGATAAAATTTCCTCAAACTTTATATAAGAGCAATTTTTGAGTTGCAGGTAAATATTAAAATTTTTTACCTCCGCAGTTTCTTTTTGTAGCCTAACCCAACCTCCCCAGACAGGTTTTCTGCTTCCCCTAGGACAGCACGGGCTGAGGAGGAAGGATGTATGACATCACATAAAACACATAGCAACATACGTGTGCGCCCCCCTATGGCCCCCTACACCAAGGCGAAATTCTAGCCCCCCTACACCTGCCCGAAATCCTATCCCCCTACAGCAAACCTGATTTAAGAAACCTCCTACACCAAGACAATAGCCCTCTTACAGCAAAGGGCCCCTTATCCGCCCCCCACACTGCCAAGATCCCGTGCACACATATGGATAGCAATAAAACCGGTCTGAGGTCTGCTGCTGTGCTGTGTGTGGTTACATAAGGCCGAGAGAGCTGTGTTGATTGTGGAGAGCGATACTTTTAAAAATGTAATTTTATTGGTTTAATTCCTAGTCAACAAAATGTTGTTGGCACTAGTGCTGTCTTGCGCGGGGTTGTTAGTCGCTGGAGTCGCTGGCCTGCCAGTTACTCGACAGGTAGTAAAAATGTAGGCCAATGGAATGAACGAGATAATATTGGAAATTTAGCAGGTCCAGTGCACGAAGTACCTTACCTAGGATGACAACATCGCGCAAGGGTGCCCAGTGTACAACAAGGCCTTCTTTCCTCCAGTCATCGTTGATAAATTCCCGCAGTCCCCATGCCAGTACATGGTGTACGTGGAAAATGAGAAATAGAAATCGAGAGGGAGAGAAAAAAATAATGATATTTTAATTTTTTTAGGTGCAAGTACAAAAATGGTACCATATACCCATTGAGGCGACATGATGACAAAGCTGATAAAGGACGTGGAACTATCTTGGATGATGATCTCCTGGACGACGATGGCGACGACCCTGATTTTG
>JAAUYB010006975.1_pt1 | contig 10181 bp, 11 predicted proteins | sample 7278071 | NCBI WGS metagenome assembly JAAUYB01 (sample SAMN14350121, study PRJNA611818) | marine sediment metagenome | isolation source: surface marine sediment (1.8m) | place: French Polynesia: Moorea | collected 2018-08 | reverse complement strand
TCTCCGTCCAGCTCGTCATTGGTCTTGGAGTGGGCCAGCTCGTGAACGCTGGGGCTCTTGGAGTCTCTTGGGGGAGGCGGAGGAGGAGGAAGTCGATGTGAGATCGGCCTGTTGATCAGGGGAGGAGAGGGCGGCTGAGGAGGAGGCGAGTTCGGAAGCACGACCGGCCGCGGCCTCAGGTTCCCCATCCTGAAGTCTATGAAGCTCTTCTCGGGAGGGAACGGCCTACCGCCTCCAATGTCGGCCTCTGGTGGCGGCGGCGGAGGGGGAGCCACCGGCCTCGACCTGATGGGCTGGTTGAACCTTGTGAAGGGGGCGGATGACGGAACTGGTGGAGGAGGTGGAGGTGGTGGTGGAGGTGGAGGGCGGCTGGGAGGAGCGGGGCCCAGCTCGAAGCTCATGTAGCTACTGGGTGGATTGACTGGTCCTCCTCTGGTTTGATCCAGGATTGCGTCGGTGTCTGGAAAGACGGAAAATTCCTCAGAAGGTGCAGGAGGCTCCGGAATTTCAGTCTCTCCTCCATTAGAGTTTCCGTAATTGAAAGAGTTGGCATAATTGAAGTTTGTTCTGAGCTGCTGAGAGTAAGGAGGGGAACCTGGGGAAATTGGCCTCTGCTGCTGCTGCTGCTGCTGCTCTTGCAACGGTGGCCCAACCTCTTCCCCCCTGAGTATGGCCATCATGTCAGCCAGCTCCTGCCCCGAGATGAGTCCCTGATCGAAGAGCTTCATCATGGACTCCTCGACCTCGATGGCCTTCTCGTCCTCGGCGGACATCTCCAGAGGATCCTTTGCTGCTGATGCTGTTGGGGGTTGTCTAAGCGGCTGGTTTCTCGTCGGTTGAGATGGGGTGAACTTGGGCAGCTCCTCAAAGTCCCCGTCCGGATCAGTGATGTCAACGCTTATCATCTTGGGGTGGTCGTCACGGACGATGAAGGGGCGGCGGCGGCGGTTGAGCTCCCGCATTCTGCTCAAACAAAATTAGCTTTTATAAAAGGGATGAATAAATTTAGTTCAAACAACGAGTTTGGGACATAATCCCCATCAATACAAATTTTTTTGCCGAATAAAGCAATACAATTTTGTTGCCGAATGCACAGGAAATTTGCCTTGTACCCGACAAACCTGGGCCCAAGTAAATCCCAAGTATTTATTTAGTAAATTTTTTTTTGCATGGGCCCATATTGAGTAACGAAGCGTTACACACTTGATGCTGACAAGCCTTATACATGGACTATGACTTGGCATATACTTGCCAAGTGCTCGGGAGGAATGATGTCCATGTAAATGACATGTAAATGGCTTGTAAAGCACACAAGTAAAATACAAGTAAAAATCCATGTGAATGTCTAGTAATTTCCATGCATTTTTTGCCCCAAAAATATTCCTGTACCCCCTCCAAACGCGCTGAAATAACATACTTGGCATTAACAAGCATTTTGCTTGTAAATTATTTTATATTGTGACAAGTGCATGGCATGTTACTTGTGATCTGCTTACAAACAACAAACATATTTTTTGTATGGTTCCTAGTAAAATCCTTCTTACAAGTAATATGCATGGGTAACACTTGATTGAAACAGTCACCAAATATTCAGGGTCTTCTTCCTTCCTTTCCTTTCCTTGGCCACAGTATAACATCTTCCTCACACAGAAGAACTTGATCTTGGCCCTCCCCATGCAGTAGAACTTGGCCCTCCCCACGCAATAGAACTTGAACTTGGCCCTCCCCACGCAGTAGAACTGGGCCCTCTCCATGCAGTAGATCTTGATCCTGACCCTCTCCACACAGTAGGACTTGGACTTGGCCCTCCCCATGCAGAAGAACTTGGCCCTCCCCACGCAGTAGAACTTGAACTTGGGCCTCTCCATGCAGTAGAACTTAATCTTGGCACTCCCCATGTAGTAGAACTTGGCCCCCCCACGCAGTAGAACGGGGCCCTCTCCATGCAGTAGATCTTGATCCTGACCCTTTCCACAAAGTAGGACTTGGACTTGGCCCTCCCCATGCAGTAGAACTTGGACTGGGACCTCCCCACTCAGTAGAACTTGGACTGGTGCCTCCCCACCCAGTAGATCTTGGTCCTCCCCATGCAGTACAACTTGGTCCTGACCATACAGTAGAAGTCCAGGTTGGGGTTGGGCAGTGAATCTGACTTTGTGCTGACTTTGTTGCTGAGGATCCTTTTTGTTTGGTTTTTTTGTCAACTGACAAAAAACAACAATTTCCCCCACAAACAAACAAAAATATTTTTGGCGGGAAAATTAAAAGGCAAGTATATGGCAAGCATTTGGCAAGTTACTTTTTAATAGAGTGTCACTATTGGACATGTGGTTTGTTTGTGCCAGCCAAGCAAATCACATGTTGCTGTTCATTCACAAGTGACTTTCAATACATTGCAATTTCCTTTAAACCCACATGCCACAAGACTTTTGGAAATGACAAGTAATTGACTTGTGACTTGCATGCCGGTTAAAGGTAAAAGTGAGTTAATTGGTGCGGAAATTCTAACTCTTCATGTCCTTTTGTGACTTGCCAAATACTTGGTAGTTACTTGCCACTCTCTGCAGAGAACTTGTTTTCAAAATTTTGCACTTGCAGTAAACCCAAAGTAAATGGCAAGTCATTTTCTACAAGCATATTACTTGGCTGTTACTTAAACATTGCAAGTCGCAGTGACTTGTAATTTTTTTTACTTTCAGTAAACTTGCCATCAAATTTTGCACTTGCAGTTTCCAAGTATTTTGCAAGTAACATGTGTCCTGCTAGGGGACTCTGAAGGGCTGCAAGTATCGCGGTTCGTCGGGATACAAATAAAGTATCGTTCCCCCTCGAAATGTGCCAATTTGAGGAGTACCACAGAAGTCCAGTTACAGCAACTTGGGGTTAAAAAAACTATTGATTTTCTTGCCTAGAATCCGTTGCCCTCTCCCCTTCCCCTCCGCCGCCGCTGTTGGACACGACCCCCGCCCCGACCGAGATTGGTATCCTGCCAAACTCGGTGACCTCCACGGGCAGCATCCCGTTGTTGATGAGCTCCTCGATGATGTCCTCGTGCGAGAGGCGACCGGAGTCGATCATGGCCAGCATGGCGTCGAGGACCTGGCCGGGCATCTTCTTGCCGCTCCCGCCAGAGGCGCCTCCGCTGCCGACTTGGACGTTCAGCGGAGGGGGAGGGTTTCTCTGCTCGGGGTTCAGCTTTGGGACGTCATTCTGAAAAGGGGAATTTTATTAGATTTGATTTACGAACTGCAGTACAAAAAGTCACTCTTGAACCAACAACCAACTAAAAACAATAAAATTTGGAGTGTTTGTTGATGTATCGATAAAAAGATCGACGAATCAGTTTCCCTCCCTTACCTGCGCTCCGTCCATACTGAGCCTGAGCAGCATCCCCTGCACCTCCTCCGGGGGATCCTCGTACTTGTGCGGCACCTCCGGAGTGAAAAGGTCGTCCTGTCCACCCTCATCGTCCAGCATGTTCTTTTGTTTCACCACCAGGTCGGAGAACGCCACCGTGACCCCGACCGGGTCCTTCTCGATCATGGCCTCCAGCCCCGCCCTCGTCCTCTCCTCGCTGGCCTCGTCCTCGTGCTCGAACATGGACGCCAGCGCGTCCGCCACCACCGAGGGAGACCGCAGGATCATGCCCATGATCGAGTCCTCGAGGGCCTTTTCAGAGTCGGCAGAGTCCCTCAGCTCCTGGACGAAATCCTCCGCTGCTGCTGAAGTGGTTGATTTGGCGAAATCCTCCTCCCTGGGGGAGGTGGGGGAGATGTCTAGAGAGTGCGGAGTAGTGCTGCGGGGAACGCTGGGGAGAAGCGAAGAGAGCTCAGACTCGGTGTTCAGGTCAGGTCTGCGGAAAAAAACAACAACCAAAGCTTATTGTGTGGAAAAATAAAGTCATTTGCTAGTTCAAAGTTGGGTAATTGAGAATAATTTTTCTACAGCACTGAAAGTCACAATTCGGTTCTCTAATTGATCGCAAATATTTCCAATGGCAAAAACAATTTTCGAAATCGTCCAAAAACTTTGTTTGGAACATGGGAGAAAGAAATAGTCAAAATACTAAAAAGTTTTTCCCCACCTGGCCAAATTGTTTTCCGGCGCTGGAATTACGGTCAACTTCTGGTTCTTCTCCACTTGCGGCGGGAGAGGGGGAGGGGGAGCGTCGAGAAAGTCATGGCCTAACCCGTCGTCCCTGAATCCGTCACCGCCGTTCTGCAGGATCTTTCCAGTGAGGAAGGATGAAAAGTCCTGCCCGTTTTGATCTTCCAGCGCCCCTTCTTCGTCATCGTAGTAGTAGTCCTCGTCCAAATCGATTGACTTGAGCGGCTGGGAAGGCTCCTCCACGTTCAAGCGAACTGGAGCCTCCAACACGCCGTCGAAATCAATCTGCTTTGGGCCCTGGAAATGAAGATTCTCTATAGATGCGAATATACAGTGCAAAGAAGTAAAAAAGTTAAAGTGTTATACCTGGTGAGACTTGACCTTGTTGAGCAGGACCCCTGTGAAGTCTTCGTACTGTACCTCGTCCGCCGCGGGGGAATCCACTTCCACTTCGTAATCGGCATTATCGTAGTCTTCGCCCTCTGCTTCGGGCAAGTCAAGATAGTCCGCAAAGTGCTCCCCTCGGTCTCCCTTGTGGGAGTTGACCTTGTTCAGGAGGACCTGGGTGAAATCGGGAGTCGTTGGCGGCGGCGGAGGAAGTGTCGTCGAGGCGGGAAAAGGAGCAGGGGTCGGCCTTGGCTTGGAGGGGAGTCCGCCTCTGCCAGGTGATAGCTGGGGAGCGTTCTGCAGCGCCTGGACAAAGTCATCCCTGACGGCACCCTGGCTTTGCCTGATCTTGTCCGGCAGCACTTGAGGTGGGGGCGGCGGGCGCCTGATCCTGAGCGGGAGCGACTTGTTCTTGGTCGTTTTGGATCCCATGACCATGAACTCTTGGACAAGCTCCTGCACCATCTGAACCTTCTGGGTCTTCTCCTCAGGAGTGCCGGGCTCTGACTTGGCCTTCTCCATGAGCTCTCTCAGCCTGGAATCGAAAATCACCAACGTACGTCACTCAATTAGGAAAATACGCTAAAAGGAAATGGATATAACCTGATTTCCATCTCCTTCCTGTTCATCCCCCCGGTCCTCTCCAGCATTGCTGCCACCTTGTTCATCTCCATGGAGAACGTGTCTTCGTTAGACCTCTGGGCGGAGGAGGAGGATGCCTCGGTGGTGGTGGACGTGGTGGAGGTCGTGTGCACGAGGCCAAAGTCCTCAAAGTTGAGGGCGCCGAATTTCGTAGTCAGGTCTCCTGAGTCCAGTGGGACACCTTTGCAGAAATTATTAAAATGAAAATGGAAATTTTTGCCAGTGGGAACTTTGGCGTAAAAAAATTTCCACGATGCTGTGCCTGACAAGGGACAAGACAATGATGATGACATGCTAAATGCGATGTTTAGTGAATCAAGGTGCCTTGAACAAAATATGCAAGAACTCCCTGACCTATAAAATGATTTTCACAAACTTACTGACCTGTTAAATTAAAAGATTCGTCGTCGTTTTGTTAAAACAATGATAATGACAAAGGGGAGGACCCGATTTCCTGCTACTGGTTTGATTTTTTCCAACAAATTTTAATCCTTTTGTATGTCACTGCGTTCCATGTCTTGTTAGTTGGGGAAGGTTTCTTATTTGATGATGAGGGAAGGATGAAAGAATGGTTTGGGTGAGAGGACAGGATAGGGGAAATTGGGAGGAAAAGAGGTCTGTTGAAGATTGTAGATTCTCGTCGTCTGGGAAACGAAATCTACAGTACTTGTTGGAGGAATACCTGAGGGAGGAGGGGAAGTGGGTGCTGGTGGTTTGGTGGTGAAGAGGCCGGCGAATTCGGCAAACATGTGCTGGATCGGAGAGGGTGCTGAGGTGCTGGTGACTGGTGAGGGCTGTTGGTGGGTGGCAGTGCTAGTAGAAGTGGGTGTGGTGCTGGTGCTGGTAGGTGTGGGGATGGGGGAGGAGGAGGAAATGGGGGGAAATGAGGTAGAGAATGATGCTTCTTCTGGCTTGACGCTGGATGTTGAAAGCACTGGAGAGTTTTCAGTCTCGAAAGGATCCGCCACTATGAGAGGAGCAGATTTGTCTTCAAGTGAATTTTGCACGTCCTCCAAGACAATTGCTCCGAAGGGATCTTCACTGGATTTGGACTTCACTGGAGTGGTTGCTGTTGTTGTCGTTATGGTAGTGGTTGCTGTTGTTGTCGTTATGGTAGTGGTTGTTGTTGTTGTGGATGTGGTCGTTGTTGTGGAGGTCGTAGTCGTAGTCGTGGTTGTGAAAGTTGTCGTTTTTGGAGTTGATGACGTAGGAACTGATGAGGTAGTGGTGGTGGAGGAGGTTGTCGATGTCGTCGACGAAGAATCGGATTCTTCCTCGTTCGAAGGAACAGACGCTGGCTTCTTCTTGGCAAGCCTTGACCGCCCTCCCAGGCCAAGAAGGATCTTCCTCGCCTTCATGGAAGCCAGGATCTCCTCTGCCGACTTCATGCGCGGCCTCTTGCTGTTGCTGCCACCGCCACTCGCCCTCACCCTAGTGCGTGCCAAGTTGGCGACGACAATGGGTTTCGAGGTGGTAGTGGTGGTGGCGGCGGAAATTTTGGGTGCAGAAGAGGAGGATGGGTGCAAAGAAACTGTGGTGGAGGTAGTGGAGGGGGATGCTGTTGTGGTTGTGGCTGTGGTTGTGGTTGCGGGTGTGGATGTGGTAGTGGTACTGACAGTGGTTGAGGAGGAGGTGGAAGGAGGGACATCGGACCTTTCATGCTCCGCTTGCTCATCCGCAGGCAATAATGAAGCTGGTGGAGGAGGACAAAGATGAGGATTATTCTGAAAATACCTGCCAGCTTCTTTCTGACGACTTCGCCCATCGCGCCCCTTATCCGCTCCCAGTAAAGCCGCATGTCAACGCGGTGCAGCAGCAGCTTCACCCACTTGTAGAAGGCCAGCATTCTCAACGCTGACGGCGGCATTTTAATGAGCATGATCATTCAATGTTGTTTATCAATCAAAAGCATTAGAAAGTATAGCGCGATTTTAGGTGCTTTCATGATGTGAAATGTTGGTGTTCTTACCTCCCCTCTTTAGTTCCTCGGGTTGGTCTGCAACCTGGAATGAATTTGAGGGCGGGCTGCTGCTGCTCACCACCCTCTCGAAGGAGACCACCTCCGGCTTCATGGGCGGGTTCGTGGGCAGGCGCAGCCGAATCCTAGTCGTTTCAAGACGAGAAATATAATTTTTGTCGAACTCGATTTCCGTTACAGTCGATGTTTTAAATCGCGGCTTGCCTGGGAGCAGGTGTCGAGGGAAAGATTGAGGGGAAGACCTGTGAGAAGGTGGTCCCTATGATGTCTGGCGCGGAGGTGGTGGCCATGTTGACGGTGGGAGACGGGGGAGGAGGAGGAGGGGGCTTCGAGGAGGGAGGGGCGCGGGCGGTGGGGAGGAACGGGGAGGGGGCGGCGTCCGAAAGAGACGATTCCCCGGTCAAGGCGGAGAGGTCGAAATCTAGGGGGGGGAATACTTTTGTACCAAAGTTTCTCAGGCAACTCTCTAACTTCAGAAGTGCAGAAATCTATTTTTTGTTAGACTGTGGACCTGTAGCATGCACCATATTTTTTCTCACCTAGACCAGCGTTCTCCTTGAGAATTCTTCTCAAGTTGGCCTTCATCCTCCTCGGGAGCTGCTCAAAATCATCCCTGAATCTTTGGGGAGCCTGCAGGAGCTGGTTGTACACTGGCAGCTTGGCAAAGTCTGGCACCGCGCCGATCGAGTTCTAAGAAAAATGAACATTATGTAAAACAAATAAAATTTTAAAAAGTGTCATTGGCGATTTCCTTACCTGGCGTCGGTCGAACCTGAGAATCCTCAGCAGAGGGTTCAGCCTCATGTTGGGCAGCGCCAGAGAGTTTGGGTCGAACGACTGCTTCTTGGCCTCAAGCGGCCTCGTGATTAAGGGATCTCTGTTGTTTAGCAGCTTGGACGGGATGCCGAAATTCTGTCCGGCGTTTGTAGCCACCTCCCCTCCTATGGATTCCGACAGCGGCTCCGAGATAAAGGTGGGTGGACCGAATTCTGATCCAGAATCGCCGGCACTAGAAGAAAGCGGACCCAGCAGTGGATTCTGCCGCTGGGAAGGAACCTGCAACTCAGGCTGCTCCACAATGTTGTCTCCGCTCAGGGGCCTTAAGAGTGGATCTTGCCTCTGAGGGGGAGGGTCCAGCAGGTGTTCAGAGGCTGACATGCCTGGCGTCAGAGGCCTGAGCAGAGTGTTCTGCTTCAGAGAGGGAACTTCCAAGTTGTGGTCGGAAGCACTCTGTCCTCCTGTCAGTGGCCTGAGAAGAGTGTCCTGCTTCAGCGATGGTGTGTCTAGGACATGCTGGGCACCAGTGTGGCCAGAAGTCAAAGGACGAAGCAATGTATTCTGCTTCAGTGATGGCACATTCAGATTGTGATCAGCAGCTGTTTGACCACCAGTCAATGGATTTAAAAGAGTGTTCTGCTTCAAAGAGGGCACATCAAGGACCTGGTCAGCAGCGGTGTGCCCAGGTCTCAGTTGATTCAGCAAAGTGTTCTGTTTCAATGATGGCACATCCAGAATGTGGTCTGCTGCTGTGTTTCCTGGGGTCAAGGGTCTCAGGAGTGTGTTCTGCTTCAGTGAGGGCACCTCCAGAACATGGTCCGCAGCTGTTCTTCCTGGTGTAAGAGGCCTCAAGAGAGTATTCTGCTTCAATGATGGGACATCAAGACTGTGCTCAGATCCAGTTTGACCTCCTGTCAAGGGTCGCAGAAGAGTGTTCTGCTTCAGAGTTGGCACCTCTAGTTCATGGTCGGAGGCAGTGTGGCCTGGGGTAAGTGGCCTAAGTAAGGTGTTTTGCCTCAAAGAGGGAACATCCAAGGGATGATCTGAAGCTGTATGACCTCCTTGCAGAGGCCTTGAAAGTAGCGGGTTGGCTCTGTTGTTCAGAGGCTGGAACCTTCTCGTCGTATCAATGGGCCTGGTGGTGATTATTTCCACGTCTGCACTCTCGGGAGGTGCCAGTCCCTCCACCTCGTCGTTCCTCCCTGCCTCCAGGGTCCTGAGCAGGATGTCCTGCTTCCTGGGCGGCAGCTTCAGCCCTGCGTACCTGCCCCTGTGCCTTCCCCTCAGCTTCCTGAGCAGGGGGTTCCTCTTCGGTGGAGTGAAGTCGCTGAACGTCCTCCTGGGCTTGGAGAAGCCGTCGTGTCCAGAGGTCAGCTTCCGGGTGACCAGAGGATCCTTGTTGCTCTTGCTGCTGCTCTTGTTCTTAAACCTGGAAGCAAAAGACGGCCTCTTCCTTCCGCTTCCAAACAGGGGCTTGATTGTGGTAGTCGGCGGTGGCAGCGTAGTGGAAATTGTTGAGATCGAGACAACGGGAAGCTCTTCCTGCGGCAATGCTCCAGCACCAGAGCGAACAAGCGAGAGTAATCTCTGCTCCTCATCCTCTCCAATTTCGGTAGTGGTTGGCATCCCCACCTCCTCTTCCCTGTCACCCATGAGCCTGAGCAGGGTGTCCTCCATCCTGTTGGGCAGGAGCGGCGACTGCGACTGCAGCAGGTCCAGCACCTGCTGCCGCGTGGGGGCCGCCGTGGGGAGCTCCAGGTCCAAGGTGGCGAAGGTGGTGGGGGCGGTGGGGTCCAACGGCTCCAACGTTATGGAGGGCCTGGTGGTGGGGGAGCTCAGTCCGTTGCTGCCCATTAATTGTGAGTCGATCTTTCGCCCCTCCTTGGAAGAAGGGACAAAGTTTCCCGGCGAAGGCACCTCGCCCAAACTCCCCTTGCTGGTCACAGATATGAGAGGGTCCAGCTGCGGGTCCAATGCTGAAGAGAAATCGTCCTGTCTCGATTCTTTCAGCTCATCCAAAGGGTCGTTGACTTTGGGCTTCCTCAGCTTCTCCAGCACCTTGAGCCTGGCCTCCGCCATGGGGTCGTCGGTGGTGGTGGGAGATTCTGTTGTGGTGGTAGTGGTGGTCGGTTTTCCCATGAGCGCCCGCAGCCTGTTCCTGGCCGCGAGCATCCTGTCCAGCCTGCTCTTGGTCGTCGTGGTCGCCTTCGTTGTGGTGGTGCGGAAGGTGGTGGTGGTGGTCGTTGGAGTGGTGATTGGGGGCGGCCTGGAGAGAAAACTGTACAATTAT
>JAAUYB010209716.1_pt1 | contig 10189 bp, 10 predicted proteins | sample 7278071 | NCBI WGS metagenome assembly JAAUYB01 (sample SAMN14350121, study PRJNA611818) | marine sediment metagenome | isolation source: surface marine sediment (1.8m) | place: French Polynesia: Moorea | collected 2018-08 | reverse complement strand
CATACTCCAGGAGGTATAACAAGCCAGCATGGACAATAAAAACAATGGGATTATCCCCATACGTGGCCACGGGTTTTAGTGCTTGGGGGGGACACAGTACATGAGGGTCTCAAAAAGTTCGTACGTTACTAAATAAGAAAGGGGTGCTTGGGGGGGGATCCCCCCCCTCCCCCCCCCATGGATATCTATGACCCCTACCCACCCCGATTGCCAATGTGTGTGTTGTAACGTTTCACCATATAGGGAATGAGTGATTTCCTTTTGCGATTCCCCGATTCCTTGGAAATAAATGAGACCTTGGTAAATGTATGACACCTTTTCCCGTAAGCTCTGTGAAAAACGTATGAGTCAAATGCACGCTAGATGAAGGTATTTAAACCCGCGCTCTGGAAGAAATAAATTTCAGTCAGTTTCATATCCCGGTCTTCTCACAACAATCATTGGATAAACGGATAAGTACCTTAGAATTAGGGTGCTATAGAACTTGGGAATTAAGGAACGTGCGGCTAGGAGTTACAGTGGGTATGTGTATGTGATCCGTGACAAATAAATTAATAGACTTTATTCTCTCTTTGTAACGGAATGCCTCCCCTGAAAAATTGACGCGGGATTTGAGTGATTTTGAGTTTGACGCGCAACCCGCAAAAGTGGCAGGAAAAAGCTGACGCAAATCGACGCAAATCAAGGGTCAAAAATATTTTTTGCTTTTGAGCCGGCTGGTAGCACACCGGTAGCAGATTTAATCCGCCAGTACGAGGTCATGACCTCGACCGGGTTGGCTATGTTTCCCGTTTGACCTGACGCCTGTACTCATCATGACGTCTCCCGACAACTCTTGGCGCTCCAGCCTCCTGTCGTACCTGACGTCTGAGGGCAGCCCGGGCAGGGAGTCCATCCTGCAACTCCTGTCCTCGCCAGGACACCCGCAGGATCACGCAGCCCTGCACCTGGACGCTTGCCAGCCGTGGTCACGCGGGGGCGCCGGGCACTTCACCGGATTTCTGGAGATCCTCTTCCTGGCACCGGAGAGAATCCTGAGAGAGGCGGACGAGGTGGCGGCCGAGGCCTGCGGGAAGGTGCACCGGGAGGTCCGCGGAGACCCCAGGTACTCACCGAAGGAGTGGGTGCACGTCCGCATCTCTCTGCTGCCCAACGTGCCCATCTTCCGGCGGCCCACCCTGCCCCGCAGCGAGGACGTGGGGCTGCTGGTGGAGATCAGAGGCACCGTCGTCAAGACGGCGCTGCCCAGGACCCTGGAGAAGGCCAAGACCATGAGATGCTCCAGGTGCGGGACAGAGTTCCTGGCGTCGGCCGACTACGCACAGTTCTACCGCCTGTCCAGACCGTCTTCTTGCCCGGGATCCTCCGGGTGCCCGGGAACATACTTTAGCGTTGTGTCAAGGGCCGGAGAAAAAAATAATCTGGAGCTATGCGCGGATTTTCAAGAAATCAAGGTGCAAGAGCAGGTAAGCAAAGTAAATGTTCCCCAAACCCGAATGAAATTACGTGTTGTGTTAATTGTGTGTTCAAGTCTTGAAATTGCATAGTTCCGACAAAGTTACCAACGAAGTATTGTCAAAGAATCAATCTGAGCCTTTGAGCCTGCACAGTGCACACTACTGTGACACTAGTTTTTGAAATTCAAATTTTTAAAAAAATATTTTTGATGGTAATAGAGGGAAAATATTAGTTGTGCTTCTAAACATGACTGGTTCAGACAACTTTTACACCCTCTCTAATGAAAATTTCGTCAAGCCTCTATTTATTGCTCTGGCATCGGTTTCTGCGTGTTCTTCAACCGGGCTCCTCTACTGCATGACCAGCCGTGTCGAGTGCCAAGAAAATGGCATCAAGTTCCTACTCTCCGTTCCCTGGGATTTCGACTGGACCTTCTCGAGCAAAGACGTGCTGGTCAGTTTCCTGGCGGGCGGCCTTGTCTACTTCGCGAAGACCTACTACAAGGCGGTGCTGCACAACCTGCCAAGAATCAGGCTGCCAACACTGCAGGTTCCAGAGTGCCTCCTCTTCAGGACCAAGTGCAAGAAGAAGCTTGCCGCCGTCGACGTTGTTTTCCAGCAGGGCAGCAGGAATACGCCGCGTTGGCCAGCCCAGTGCGGGAGGCCCCTCACGTTTCTGCAAAACGTTGTCGGCCTCCCTAGGTCCAACAACGAGTCCACCACTTCCAGTCTGACGGAGGACGCGAAGGACTCCCCGTTGCCGCTGGCCATGCAGGATTCCCCGACTCCCATACCCAGGAAAATGGAGAACGTTGAGCGCACACCGGAGGCCAAGGGCAGATTCCTCACCTTGGAGAAGAAGAAGAAGACCCTGGAAAGGAGACTCAAATCTGAAGCCAAGTTCCATTCTCTGCAAGAGCGCCTGAGGGAGTTGCTGGCCATGGACCCTTCCAAGGCAGACGAGGGAGACAAGGAGTCAGGGTTTCGCGAACCCATGCTGAAAAGCCGCAAGACGATGTTGAAGCTTCACGAGCGCTTGGAAGAAATCGAGAACGAAATGGCAAGGTGTCAATAGACAGCCAGAGTTTTTTTTATTTGTCGTCTCCATTTTTTCCATAAATGGAGTCAACAGTTAGTTATACGCAGCAGTCTTCCGTGGAGACAGATCTTTATGTTTTGACATTTTCAGACCGAGCATTTGGCAATGGGTGCCATACCGCGGAGCATTTGGGTCACGCTGGAGGACGATCTAGTCGACTCCTGCAAACCTGGTGATGACGTTGTCGTGAACGGAATCGTGAAGACCAGGTGGCATCCTTTGGGAAAGTATGATATATTTCTGGACAAGGATTATCTCTTGCAACTTAAAATATTGTCCTTTCTTTAGGTCAACAGACGGGCGGACGGACATCGAACTTGTGGTTAGGGCAAATTATGTTCATGTGAGCAATGCCCAAAAGTCGAAAAAAATACTGACGGACGAGCGCGTCAAAGAGTTTGAAGATTTCTGGAAGAAGCACCGATATCGTCCTCTTGCGGGACGTAACGAAATCCTGGCTTCCTTTTGTCCTCAGGTAAGAAGAGTGGGGATTTTTCCAAGATATATTTTCAGCCTTTCTTTCTTTTTCTAGGTGTATGGCCTTTATGCAATCAAGCTTGCTCTGGCTATCGTACTCTGCGGTGGAGTCGAAAGGGTGGATGGTGGAGCCACCAAAGTCAGAGGAGAGTCGCACATGGTAAAAAAATCGGGGCCAAAAAATTAACCATCTCACGGTGAATGCTTTTTTATACCAATCACTCTCGTAGCTTCTTGTTGGGGACCCTGGCACGGGAAAGTCCCAACTGGTCCGTTACGCCTCCCGCCTGAGCCCACGATCCGTGCTGACGACCGGCGTGGGCTCTACCCGGGCCGGGTTGACCGTCTCCGCCGTGAAGGACGGCGGCGCCTGGCACCTGGAGGCAGGGGCGCTGGTGCTGGCGGACGGAGGAGTCTGCTGCGTGGACGAGTTCAGCACCATCGCCGAGGCCGATCGAACCTGCATCCACGAGGCCATGGAGCAGCAGTCAATCAGCGTGGCCAAGGCTGGTAAGTCACTTTTTCAGGGGCAATGTTCGCTTTTGAAGTTTGTTGTCATCACAATTATTTTTGTGCTTTTGTCGCTATAGGTCTCGTATGCAAATTGCACACCCGCTGCTCCGTTCTTGCGGCCACCAACCCCAAAGGCTCCTACGACCTCACCCAGCCTCTGACCGTTAACACCGGGATCGCCTCGCCGCTCCTGTCCAGATTCGACCTCGTTTTTGTCCTACTTGACTCCAGGAACGAGGAGTGGGATCGTCTTGTTTCCTCCTACGTCTTGCAGGGTGAGGAGGAATGATGATTAGGTTTTGACATGTTCTCACCAAGCACAAAATACGTGGAATTTTTGTTCCTTTTCGATGCGCACAAATGATATTTTCTGTCTAGAAAATTTCTGCTTGTGCGGTATCATTTCAGGAAAAGACCCTACAAAGGAGGACCAGGCCACCCAGTCTTCTTCAACCCTGTGGTCTCTAGACAAGCTGCGTGCCTACTTTGCCTACAGCAAGCGCTTCAAGCCTGAGCTGAGCCCCGACGCATCCACAGTCCTGTCACAGTACTACCAGTGCCAGAGGAGATCAGACTACCCAAACATGGCCCGGACAACCGTGAGGCTGCTGCAAAGCACAATTAGGTACAACGTAGAAAAAAATATGGCTCTTTTCGTTACGATTTGTTGTCTTGGACAGACTTGCCCAGGGCCACGCCCGCCTGATGTGCCGTGACACGGTGACCATCGAGGACGCCGTGTGGGCCGTACTGCTCCTGGAGACATCGGCGGAGTCGTCGTCGTCCGCCTCCCTCGCTGGAGGAGGGGGAGGAGGCGTAAACCCGCTCCACACCACCTTCCCGTCCGACGCTTCCGAGGAATATCGAGCCAGGGCCGAGGAGGTTCTCGTCTCCGTCCTGCAGAGGGAGGACCTCTGGCGGAAAGAAAAGACCAGGCTAGGTGAGCTGGAAGTCAATCTGATCGGGCAGGACGCACATGAGATGGAGGACTGGGCCGCGGAGGGAGACAACGTCGATAGGGACATGGAGCAGAGCCAGAGGATCAGGATGACGCAGATGGTGACCAAGCTGCGGACCAACCAGATCTCATACGGGACGGAGTGCGCCCTGGCCGCCAGGGAAAAAGAAAAGAGGAAAAAGAAAGGCCAGTCCAAGGGGCTAGAAAAGTTTGTAAAGTCAAAGAAGCACGCGTCAAAGGCGTCGAAGAAAGAAAAGAAGGAGGAAGTCGAGGAGGAGCCAGATTCGCCAGATATCGAGAAAAGCAGTGTGGTGACATCAACGCAAATCGACGGGCCGGCCAACAAACGGAAGATGGTCGTCTTCTCGGATGAGTTCGAGTCTTCGGAGGAGGAGGAGGGCAGCGGGAGGGCTCTTCCCTTGTTCAAGAGCAAGAAGCGCTCCGCGTCAGTCGTCACTTCCAATCCGTCTTGTTCCCGTCGGGTCGGTCTTCCCGAGGTCAGCATAATCAAGGATTGTAATCGGACTGTAGGAGAGCCTGTCATCTCCGAGGCAAGCTCAAAGGAAACTTTGCCTCTGGAGGAAAGGAAGTCCGCGGGAAAGACGCCAACACCTCCGACATCGAAGTTATCCTCAAAGACCGTGAGCAAGTTGAAATTGTTTGAGTGCTCCGATGACGAAAAGGATGAAGAGGGCTCGGTGAAGCAGGACTTTCCTGGGCCGACCATCTCTGAAGTCTCGATGTCCAAGAAAATGGGCCTACCTGCTGTGGATCTCAACAAAACCACCATCTCAAGTAAGTCTTCATCCTGTCACGTTGTCACGGCTCCTAGGCTAGAAGTGGGAAGCAAAAAAGGTGTCGCTTCCGGAAGGGCTATGTTCTCAACTTCGGACGACGAATTCGAATAAATTATATTTTTCTTTTATCAGGACGGTTTATTTAGCTGAGTGAGACACAAATGCGCAGTTTTTTACTTGTACGGTAATGTACGGTACTTTCAAGTAAATTGATAAAAGTGTACTAGGTTTTTGTGTTCTTGGACGGCTTTGGTCCTCAGGCGGTAGGACGATTTTCTGGTGGGGACAGAGCCCGCCCATATTCCGCCTTTGGAGAAGAGCGCCCGCAAAAACTTGTAGAAAAATCATCTCTGATACGAGGGAATGTAGTTTGGGAAGTAGAACTGCTTCTGCCTCCCGCTGATTTTCTCTCCCCCTGGCTTGAGTTGGGCTTCCGCGGTAGCCACCTCGGGCTCTTCAACAATCCCTCCCATTCTCTTGGTCAGGATGGCCCTGGTGTAGGTGGAGGGGTTGAACGGGTCGTAAGCGCCTCCCCTCGGGTTGGAGTTGTTGTTGCCGTTGGACGACGAGGAGGAAATTGGCTTCCGCTTACTGCGTGGCTGAGCTCCGAAATACACCTGAAGGAAATCAAACTACCGTAAAAAGAAATCGAGAGGGAAATTGTTTTTCCCTTACACTTTGCTCGTTTTCCTCCTCATGTTGCTGTTGCCTTTGCCTCTGTTGCATTTCCCTCTGCTGGTCGTATATTTCCCTCTCCAGCTCCTGCTTCCTCTGCTGCTCGTACAGGGCCTGGATCAGCGCCGCCTCCACCCTCCGCTCTTCGTTGTCCTCCTCTCTGACCTGTGGCGATGGCGGCCTGTGCCTCCTGTCCGGCGCCGCCTTGTAGACCCCCTTGGCGATGTAGATTGGCGAGTTGCCCGGCTCCTCCGGGCGGTACAGCTTCCACTCGTCAGGGGTCGCGCCGGCGCCGACGGAGGGGGAGGAGTCTGCCCTGACCTGGCTCTTCCTCCTGTCGCTGTCTTTGTCCTTTTCCTCCGCCCTCAGCGGGATTGGCGGGTGGGAATCGACCACGCTCAACTGATAGGAGAGCAACGTCGACTCCGGCTTGCCGCCGCTCCTCCTCTCGGCGTGCTGCTGAGGGTGGTAGCTGCCGCGGGAGACCTGCGGTGCGGGATTCAATACCAATTTCTTCTCTGCTTAAACCATTTTTGTGCTGTCCTATATTCCTTGCCTGCATCTTTTCGTCGCTCGGCTCCGAGTTGACCACGACTGTGGAGTCCACCAGCTTGAACTCTGGGACGTCTGCGCCTGAGAGCGGAGTGTGGCGGCTGAGGGAGTTGACGGGCGGCGGCAGGAAGTAGGGGGAGGAGGAGAGAACCTGGCTGAAGACTCCCACAGCCTCGGGGAGGGGAGGGGAGCGGGAGCGGGGCTCCTCCTCAGCCTCCGAAGAGGTGAGGGTCGGCAAAGCTGTTGTTGTAGTACTTGAGGTAGTGGGGGGTGCGTAAGTCGTCCTCCGCTTAGGCCTCAAGTAATCATCACTGTCAATTATGCTTGGCTTCCTAGACTTGATCTTGAGCGGCCTGAACTTTTTTGGTCTCTCCCCCTTCCTCCTCTTTTTCTGCGAGGAGCCCTCCCTCTCCTTGCCGCCGCACTTCTCCCCGCCCCCCGATTCCTCTTCCAGCTCCTTAGCCAGCCTGTCCCAAAATGCGCAGTTCTCCTTGGTCCTGTCCCCGCCCTCCTCCGGCGAGGCAGAGTTGACCACGACGACGTCTCTGCCGGGCGTCAGGAGCAGCAGGTGGCCTGATGGACCGTTGAAGCGAGGCCACCCGATGCTGCGGCCTCGTCCGCGGCCGGCAGGATGTCTGCAAATGGAGGAAAATTTGTTATTGCAAATTAATTATTTCCCGAAGCTCAATGCAGATTTTGCCTATTTGTCACGTTTTTCTCCCCCCTCCCCTCTCTATCTGCGGCCGAAGGCCGACAGATCATTAAGTGAATTTATAGAAGAACCCTCTTTTCCCCATGTTCCTTTTGCAATACCCTGCCGCAGATCACAGAACAAAGTTTGTTCCTTGTTTTCTGACGGATAGTTCTTGGCTTGGCTGCGTATGTAGGCGCACGAATTCCCTAGTTCGGAATCGCGGAAGGGTTTGGCCATTAGCGTCCACAAAAGCCGCTACATGCGTGAAACGAAGCGCGAAAAAAGGGAGTCGACGGATAAATCGGAGAGGGACAGCGAGGGGATTTTTGTTTTAAAAAGAAAGTTTCCACGCGAGTGGCCACCAGACGCGGAAGGAAAACCTTGCGGCGCCAGCGAATGAATCACTGTTACAGAAATACGAATTTGTTAATTACTCATTGATCACTCACCCAGTCTTGACAAAGTTGGCCCAGGACTGCAGCATGAACCTGCTGAGCGTCTTGTCCACCTGACCGTACCTGTCCGGCTGCGCCACCGGTCGGCCAAAGACGAAGCCTAGCTCGTCCCCGCGCTTGACGCCGGTCCAGGCCGGCCAGGGGTCCAACGGGTCGCGCACAGAGAATTTGTACCTGATTTGGAGAGAAACGGGAAGGACTTCTATAGGAATTTTAATGGAAAAAGGGACGTAGACAAAAAAGGGCCTCGAAGGGAGATTTTTGCGGTCTGGCGCGAGATCGAGATGATAAGGGGGGGAGGGATGAAAGCGTGAAACAAGGACGACCTTTTGATTCAATTTAGTCTGATTGTGGCTGTTTGCACATGCAGCATTTCGTCAAGCAAGGAAGGGCAAGAGAAGAGAAAGTTTTTTGTCATCAGAAATTTAATAAGTTCTGTACGAACAAAAACTTTTGAATGAAGCTTTGAAATATGTTGGCCGAAGCTGCCCTAATTAATTAAATTACAATCGATGCCTTGTTATGCAAGCATCCGGAGGAGGGGATCAATTTTTTTTTTCGCAATTTGCGCGTCAACTGGAACGTTGAATTTGATTGATTCCTTCCCTTCGCGTCACACAAAAGAAAGTGGAAAGTTTCGTTACCTGAAGACCTCCGCCCCGCCTGACACCGCCGTGGAGGCAAATTCCTCTGCAGGACAGTCGAACTGTGAGTCGGCCACCATCCTGGCGGCCATAGAGAAGCGGGAGGGGGCCGAGGACGGGGAGGTCCAGTTGGTGTACTGGAAGCGGGCCGCGGAACGGAGCTGGGAAAAAATGTCGAATGAAAAATGGTCAATAAAGGGCAGGCAAGAAGATCTGCGTTGTTCTTTTGACAACGGAGAAAGACGAGAATGGTAAAAAATATTTGCCTACAGGTGCATACAACATGAGCCAACAGCACAAACAATGGTATATCGTTGCCTTTTTTTGCCCCTCCCTCCCTCCCCGCCGTGCTCATTTGTGCAGAACGGAACAAATTATCGGCATTGCAGGGCCTTCTCCTTTCTTTACGACCGCCGCCACACTGTTGTCATTGCCGCCGCCGCGGGGCGATCATAGGTGAGAGGGGCTGGTCTGTTTCACGCAAGCACACACCTAGTACGTGCGTCCGCTGCCCAGAAATTATATGCCGATGATGACGGTGGCGGGATCGAAATCCGTAAAAAAGTGTTTTCCAAAAAGTCAATGTCGCAAGGAGGTGAAAAGAGTGGAACAATTCGGAGTAGCCACTTTTTTGCATCAATAATTATACTGCGTGAAATTTGCTTTAATTTATTATTTTTTACCTGCTGCGACGACCCCTGGAACATCCTGTCCACTGCCTCCTCGAACTGCCCCTCCGTCAGCCCCTCCTCCTCCTCCCCCAGCTCCCGGTTGGGGAAAAGCGCAGGCAAAAGGTACATCAGCGCCTTGGTCCCCTCGTCCGCGTTGCCCCCCATCAGCACCTTGACCTCTCCTCCTGCGTTCTCCAGCGCCCTCCGCAGCATCTCCCTCGGCTCCCAGGCCACAAGGTCCCCGTCAATCGTAGGAGAGAACGGGTGTCGGTGGGAGACGGGCCCGCCGGGCGCCGGGCCCTCCCCGGGCGCGGTCACGCCGGACTCGCGGTTGACGATATCCTCTGGTGAAGCATTGGCCAGGCACTCTGCCACCCGCCGCTTGGATCCTGAGGCTGGGCAGCCTAGGAGGGAGGCCAGGCGGAGGGCGCCGGTGAAAGAGCGGGCAGGGTGAGAGAAGGACCAAGGGTGGACGAGGCCGCCCGACTGCAGGATCAGCCTGCTCAATTGGAAGGAAAAGGAGCTGTCTTACAATTTTGCCATTTACATCGGGGGATCGGATAGTACTGATAATACTGCAGCAACGCAACACGGCAACAGCAAGAAAATACATTCGTACAATTTTAGCAGCAAGAGAAGCAGCAGCAGCAACATGTTCAGGAAACTCCGTAGGAGAAAAAAGAACCATTTCAGCAATTTGAAACAATCCTCCTGCTGCAAAAATAAATAAAAATAGCAACAGCACCAGATTCTTTTACTTAACACCAGCAGGAATAATGTTGTACCAGCAACAGTAGAAGGGGAAACAAGAACATACTTTGTTCAATGACCTGCGGCGGAAATTTACAAGAAGAACAAAAATAACATTTTATTCCATGAAGGACAATGAAAATTATAAAGTGATTATTTTCTCACTATGATCTTGGGATCTTGGAAGTAGAAGAGAGGGGGGGGAGTCACACAATATTCGTAAATAATAGTGTAAAGTAAGATTGGTGGTCCTTTTTATATCTTGAATTAAATTTTAATTTTTCCCTTTTATGGAGAAGAGGGAAAAAGTTAAGATTTCAGAATATTTGAAATGGGGGTTAGACCCAAAATGACATTACAGGGTAAAAAAGACTACATTGACCAGATATCTGAATCTCCCACTACGATTTTGGGTGACCCCCTCCCTCTCCGCTTCATGGGATCAAT
>JAAUYB010222747.1_pt1 | contig 10192 bp, 8 predicted proteins | sample 7278071 | NCBI WGS metagenome assembly JAAUYB01 (sample SAMN14350121, study PRJNA611818) | marine sediment metagenome | isolation source: surface marine sediment (1.8m) | place: French Polynesia: Moorea | collected 2018-08 | reverse complement strand
GGGTGGGATCCACTCCCTATCCAGATTTCTATTTGGGGTGGGATCCATGGCTTTATAGCTATTTTCACCCCCTTCACTCTAACTTCAGATATTCTAAAAACATTTTCAAACTTAACCGCCGCAGGTCTTTGAACAAAGTCTGTTCTTGTTCTCTTTCTACTCTTTCTTTTCCTCTCGGCAGTTCCGGTTTCGTCGTCTTCGAACTTTTCCCCGAAATTGCCCGAGACAGCAAAGGAGAGAGGAGAAAAGGGAGGAGGAGGGGAGGGGCCGTTGAACGCTGAGCTTTGGGGATGCCAGGTTGACTTTTTTTCTTTCGCAAGTCTACACTTTTACAAACAACTTTTTGGGTTTCTGGAATCGCATTCCTGTTTTGACAACTGGATGTTTTTGTATTGTTTGTGCCATCAGAGACCACAGTTAATTTGACGCAAAAAAATCTCTATATTTTTTGTCAAGTTTGTGGGTAAGTGGCAACCGCGTTTTTCTTGCCGGAAATGAGGATGAGGTGGAGGAGAAGGAGTAGTAGGATGCCTGTGAATTTTATCGCCGCGCGACCGAAGCAACCATCCTCTCCTCCTCCTTTTTCTTTTCCCCTTGGGCTGTCGTCGCTTCTTTGTCCTCCTCCTTCCTTTTCCCTTCTCTCGAAAAGTTACCCAACCGAACAGGAAACAACAAAAAGCTTAGACAGAAGAAAAGGGGTTGGGCTAGGTTAGGCCCAAGGAGACTGAGAGGAGGAAGGAGAAAAGACATTTGCATCCAAAGGACCTCCCTTCCAAAAAAGGGAGGGGAGGGAGGGAAAGCTGAGTCTCTTTCCCAGGGCCACTGTGGTATACAGTACAGACTACAGAGATCAGATCAGTGCCAGAGGCAGAGGCGGCAAAAGGGAAAATGTTTTACAGAGTCAACTACCACGAAAGGGAGGGCCAGATATGGACATGCACAAAAAAGCTTTTAGGGTTCTGGCGTTAGTCACCCGTATGTGTATGCAAAAATAGACGAGGCGGTGTTGTATGAAAAACTCAACATTCTCACCGGTACGAACACCGAAAGGCAGAGGCAGCTAGATGAAATATTCACGAGAGAACTCACTGAGAAAGAGGCAAAAAATCATCTATCCCGCTGTAGCTGTGTTCCACGAATATATGTGCCCGGTATATTTGCATCAAAGGCAAGCAATAGGATTTGCCGAATAAAAGGGTATCATTTTGGCAATAGTTTTTTCTGATACCGTCTTTTGTTGAGGCAGTCTTTGTTGTAAATAAAAAAGCCCAGACAAAAATAGTCGGAAAGAGAGAGGAGATATAAAGGCTAGGATTTAATAAACTGTCAGGTTGGGGGAGGGTAGGAAGAGAGTCTGGGAATTTGGGACGAGGCGTCCTCCTCGCCTCAATTCCCACCTTTTCCCACTCTTTCCGCGGAAGAGGATGAAAGCAGAAATTTCTGATGACGAGGAACCTAGCGAGCGAGCTAGAGAAAAAGGGCCTAGGGAAAAGAGGTGTTGTAGACACTAGTGTGGCTTTCACCAATAATGAATTGATTAATATGTTTCCCTAAATACTTTGATTTCTTCCCAGATGTTGCCTGTAAGGAATAATGCTTGCTTCATTGCATCTTGAGCGAGCATTCCCCCACCCTCTCGGGTTTTCCCCCGTCCTCCTCTTTCCACCGCCTTCTCTCTCCTTCTCTCTAGACAGAGGGGGCGCCTCCTCCTCTTCTCTTCTAGACCAAGCCGCCGACCGAAGGGAACAGTTGACTGTCGGCCGCCGGAGGAGCAAGAAGAGGTAGAAAGCCTTTTTTCCTCTCCCTTTTTTCGGGGTCACATTTTGTCACGCCCCTCTTCGCTTTCCCACACCGGCTGTAATCAGCTCGATAGCTAAACAAACAGCGGATATACCTTCACTATACTACAGTGCACACACATAGAAAGCCAAACAAGCTGCATATATAAGAAGAAAAGGGCCTTTTTTCATTTGTCACATACGGACAGTCACGTCTCGCCTGTCGACAAGGGACATAAGGCCATATTAGGAACAATACAGCTAAGCAAAAGAAAGAAGAAAGAAAGAAGAAGCTGGCCTTTTTGTCTTGCCAGAAAAAAACCTTGCGACAGTCTTCAGACATATACAGGCGGTCTGAAAAGGAAGAAAAAAGTTGTAATACTACTACTACTAGGGACCGTGGCCGTTTTCAGCAAGATCTTAAGAAGAGAGGACGATATCTCCTTTCTGTTCCTCTTTTGTCTCCAGGAGACTAAAAAAGATCCTCTTTTTCTCTTCCTCCCATTTGGCGAAGGAGGAAAGAAGGAGAGCCATCAAAGGACCCATCCTTTCCCTTCATTCTTGGGGCATACTACTCTTCACGCTACAACCGACTACTTGCTGCCCGGAAAGGCAGTACACACAGCGCAACTCCAAAGTAAGTCCTTTTCATACACTTCTTACCATGCAATACATGCTTTCATAATGTTGTGGCCTCCATCCCCTTTGAAAGTATTGCTGTCGTAAAAAGAACATTTGACATACTATGCGGACAGTATTAGATTTTTTTATTTCATGTATATTGTTGATTAATTGTGTTCACCGGTAAGAGTGGCTATTTCTTCTCTCACTTTCTCGTGAGTACATTTCGCCCCTTTTCCCTTTTTCTTCTCTCCCTGGTCTGGGAAAAGAAGGGAGGAAAGACGTAATTGAGGCATTTTCTTCCTTTCTCCCTCGTCCCCCCGCGGCGAGGGAGCGAGAGGTCCCAAAAGAACTTTTTCCTCTGCCCCTTTTTCTGTTCCACCTTCATAAGCATCCAGCAAAAAAGTAACCCCACATCATATCCTCCTGTGTGTACACACTAAGCCACGTAGATGGTAAAGAACACAAAAAAGCGGACACATCTCGGTACGCTTTTTTCATTTTCCCTTATTCCGAGGGGAGATAGCGCAGAGTGTAGTATAGGACAGCAAACAATTTGGGGCGGCTTTTTTTGGGGGGGGGGCGCCTCCGTCATCGTCCTTTCTTTTGGGCAGCATCCTCCCTCAGTGTATACATGAGGGGCTCCCAGACCCCCCACCCAAAAAGCAGGCCCATGGGAAGAAGAAGAAAAGGAAGGGTTGGGTATACGATTCCTACTATACATTGAGACTAGGCGACGCTGCCGCAGCCACTACCAAGAGGAGAAGCCCCTTAGGAGGAAGAGGAGGTCTACCCATCCAGACGGAAAGAGCCAACGAACGTATACCCCAAGCTGCTGTTGGAGGAAGGAGGGGGAGGAAAAGTAGGGAGGGGGACCGAAGGAGGAGGAGGAAACGGAAATTGCCAATACGGTTGTATTATATGGGCCTGCAGGGAAATTCCCCTCGACCTACTAAACCCACAATCGAGGAAGAACAGACTGTACCACTTCGGAGAATGAGTGTCTCTGTTTCGACGAATTCCTTCTCCTTTTCTTTTCCCCTGACTTCGTCGCCGTAAGAGGAAGAGGACCGCCGATCGGCCAACCAAGAGACTGAGCTTGGCACCAGGGCTTCATTTCCTCGTTTTCCCCTTCTTCCTCCTCCCCCGCGAGCGTACAGAGCGACAGCAGTCCTGACTTGGTCCGAAAAAAGTTGTTCTGCATGGGCAGACCAGAGTGAGTGAGTCAGACTGACGGAGGAAGGAGAAAAGAAAGAACCTCTTTCCTGGCACCATGCCCGGACTTCCGATGAAGCCAGTTTCCTCCTCCTTGCTCACACCCGATCAAGGAAAAGGAATCCGTCAAACAGAACAACAAAAAGATCACAAAGATGTAAAAGAAATCTATGGTGGCATTTGAATGGGGAAATGGTTCTTGTTTCGTCTAGTCTTTGACCTCTTAGCTAGGGATGGGGAGAAATGACCATGCATGCACATTGCACAATGCACATGCACTTGCAATGCAATCAACTTCTCCTTTTCCCTTTCGTCTCGACAGAGTGAATACTTGGAGATTGTATCCCTCACTCTTGGACCTTGGATGATGGCCACAAAAGAGGCCCCTCGTCGTCTCCTTCTCTTAGGCGGAGGCGGTTCCAAAAATATCCATCTAGGAGAAGGGGGAAATGTGGGGGAGTGGGGGGAGGAGACGAGAGGCGAAAGAGGAGGAGGAAGATGAGTAGAGTTGGGAGGAGGAGAGGAGCTCCGGTGGGAACGCAGGCGCGGAGGAAGCATTAGACACGTCGCGAAGAGAAGAAAAGAATGTGAGTGGCCTCACAGAGAGAGAAAACGCGGGGATAGAATCGCCATCAAAAGCAAAGCCAAAGCTTTCTGTCATAATAAATATATTGAAAGCAATTTTTACACTTTTCAGACGCTGATTTAAGAAGGATTTTGGCAATTTGTCACCATCCTTCCTTTTTTTATATCCCGTTTCTTCATTGCGGGGGGGGGGGGGGGTTAATTGTCTCTCCTTCCTTTTTCATTCTATCCCCTTCCCTGCTCTCTCACCCCTTTTCCTCCTTTTCCGCTTCTGTGGAAGGAAACCCCAGAGAAAAAGGGGAAAGGGGAAGAGGTGGGGGTTGCAGTCAGAATATTTCTCACGGTACGTTAAGCAAGAGGGGCCCCCAAAGCGGAGGGAGGAAGGAGGAGGGAAACAGCCTAAGCGGACTAAAAAGGGCGTCGGGAATGTGTGGGGAAGGAGGGGAAAACGGAAAAAGGGATTTTCTTCTCCAAGGCGAGAGAATCGCGCCGTCATGGAATGGCTCTTAATGTTACATTCCCAAAAAGTGTGGACCTCAAACTTTTGTGTGTGCTTGGACATTGTTCTTGTTTTCTCGCACGTCCATGTGGCTTTCCCCAAAAGCCAAGGCCGGAATGGGAAGAAGTGGGAAGTGGGGATTATAAGAGGAAATTGACGCCGCCGCCTTTATTGGGTTCCGAAGATGAGAGAGGGAAGTAAAAATCGGGAGGGTGGAAAGGGTGGCCCCAAAATACAGATTGGATGTTTGAAAGAGGAACTCTAGAGGACGACACAGCGCTTCTCGCACACCTCTACATAGGAAAGGAACACAATGGGGAGACGGTGAAACATCTAATTTTAAACTGTACTCCATAATGCAAATCGGGGAAAAATTGGTGCTCTCATCGCGCCACCATGAAGTACAAAAGGCCGACTTCTTTTCTCATCATCCGCCCGCCGCCGCCGCACATGCGTCACTTACTTATGCAAAGTCTCTAGACCCGACCGACCTCCTCCACTCGAGGGGCCTCTCTTGCCACTTCATCCCACTTTTGCTCTCGCCCTCCCTAAGCGGATGGGGTGGGGAAAAGGAAGGCGCCCAACCAGCAAGTCAAAGAATGTACGATTTTTTTGTTTCGCAAATATACAACAGTAAAGTCGAGCCTCCGTAAAGGCAAAATATTCTTGGAATTTTGCAGCACTCACATTTTTTTACAGCTGCAAAAGTATCAACTGCTGGTTGGGAACTATGAGGAAGGTGCTTTCCCTGCCCAGGAATATTTGTTCAGGCTCACTTTTTAAGCCTCCTTCTCCCTCCCTCCTTCCTGACTCGAGTGCGGCGGAGGGGGGCAACCTCCAGGAAAAAGAAGAAGAATGCCTATGCCATGCTGTGGAGGCATTGCATGGGTTATGCTGTACGGTAGGAGCTCTGTACTGTACAGTATAGAGGGACTCCTTGTGTGTGCCTTTGAGGGGGAGGAAAGGCGGTTAAGGAGGAAAGATAATAGGAGGGGGAGGAAGGGGAGAGGAAGCAGAAAAGACTCTCTGGTGTTATTACGGCGGAAGGGAAGGAAGAGGGGGAAGGAGGGTTTATACACCGCCTGGGGAAGAGAGTGGTGGCGGTTCTTTTTGGTGGGATGCACAATTGCCGTTTAAGATGCAATCGAATTTCCATTTCAAGCTAACCATAATTGAAGCAATTTAAGGATGCACTTTGCCACATAAAAACTGCATTCACAACTATTGGGGAATCCGACGTTTCTGCTTCTCTTCGGTCTCAATGAGAGAGTGAGAGAGCTCCGTGTGCGTAAAAGGCCTTTCTTTCTCTTTCCCACCATCCTCCTCCGCCTCTTCGTCTTCCTCGATGGCAAAAAAGGGATCTCCTCCTCGATCAAGCCGCCTTATCCAACCGACATCCTTGCTGCCAACCGCCGAAGCGACGCAAGTAGTGGGAGGAGAGGGGGAGGGGAAGAGGGCGGCAGCACAGCAGTGCCGGGAGGACGCCCAACCAATATTGGAACTTCATTCTTTCTATTCTTGGGTTTCTCAATCAAAGACCTCCTAATCTTAACAGGGAAAAATCGATTTGCCACATTTGCCTCCATCTTTGCAAATAAATAACTAATTTTGATGCGGTTTTAGCCCAAAAACTTTTTGGTTGGGTAGGTCGCTTTCACAGGGAACGTCTAATCGTTCATCCGCCTTTGCTGCCTCCGTCCTTCTTCCCCCCCTTTACACACGGGAACTACCGTTACATAAAAGAAGGTCCCCTTTTCTCCCTTGACACGACGACGATGTAACTTTTTCCCTCGTCGAAACTTTCCCCTTTTTTTCCAGGAAAGTGTGTGCGCTAAATTGAAGCGCCTTGAATCTTCAACCTTCCACCGTGGGTATCAGGAGGAAGGCCGGCATGTCCTCCTCAGCGGCCGGAGCGGGATACGAACCCGCGGCCTCCGGAGGAGGAGGGGGAGGAGGGAGCAGGAGCAGCCCAAACAGATCAATCACCACCGAGCTCACTGACCTGGACTCCATACAGGTATGAAGAAGGAATAAACATCTTAAACTTTCCCACTCAATAACATCTTCTTTCCTTAGACTTTGAGTCTGGAGGATGTTGAGGTGCCCTCGCCCTCCGCCAACGGTAGGCGGCACCACGGTCACCACAGCAGAGACCACCATGGCCACCACCAAAGCAGCAGCAGTAGCAGCAGGGACCATCATGGGCATCACCGTGAACACGGGCACCACCCTCGGAGGTCCACCGGCCGCGAGGACGAGGACGCGGCCTCGGAGGCCGGCGGCGGAGGATGCCTCAAGGGCCTCAAGCACATGGCGCACAAGAAGCACGGAGGGAGCCATCAGGGGAGGGCCCCGCGGCTCCCGCCCGGGGTCCCCGTCTCCGCGCATGCGCCAGGGGGAGGCATCCTTTATCCTCAGAGCGCCGATCCCAATCTGGTCATCTCTGGTCATCAGGTAGGACCAAAACAGGACACTTTGTGTCCCCGTACTGTTTAATAAGATTTTCATTCAAATCTTCCACTGCAATTAAAGTCTTTAATTTTAGTGCTGTCGAGTTTTTCTTGATGCTGCTGTACATGATGAGATGCCATTTTGAACTTTGATGCACTGAACCAAATGACATCATTCTACTGTCTTGAACTCAGGACCTTTGCTTTTAATTTTTTTCCCCGGCTTTTGACCAAAGTATACTAGTATTACGTTTTTGTTTCTTAACTGTAGGACCTGAACACCCTGTTCGCGTCCAACGACGTCCGCACGGCCCCCATCACGGTCAACGTGTGCAACGCCCCCAACTCCTCCACCGTTCAGTGCGGCTGCGAGAACGTCAACTGCCCCTTCTGCAACCTCATGCTCAGCATCGAGAAGACCGACCCGACGGTGCTCCAGTAGAAGAAACGCAGGAGGAACAGAGGCTAGTGATGGAAGCGGCCGAGCCCGAGCCCGAAAGCCGGACGGTTCGAGTTGGCTTCATCACTAGCGCATGCATGAGTGTATGAGAGAAGAGTGAAGAGCAACAGAAAGATTTTTTCTTTAAAAAAACCTTGAATGTGGAAGCCCCTTCAATTCCCTGAAAAATCCTCCCAGAGTCCCATTTTGAACCAGAACAGGAAAGCGAATGAAATTCCGCTGACGACAAGGACAGGAGGTCGTAAATACCTGGCAGTAAACCCCATTCTGAGAGAGAACAGGAGTAGGAAGAAGAATTCTGCTCTTCCTGCTCACAAGGAACAAGGTCTGCCCGGGAGCTCCAACATATTCACGCAGCAGTCCATTCAGGCGTAAAAGGCAAAGTCATGGTGGTACATGATGGTCGTTGTGTACAGTTCAGAGCGATGAAAGGGAACTCGCCAGGGAAGAGGACGGAGCCTTATAATGTGCTAAAAAGCCCTCCTCCTCCTCCCTCTTTCTCTTTTGGCATTCAGGACGGCAACGGAGGCGACAAAGAAGAAGAAGGAGAGAAGGAAAAGGAGGAAACACAATGAGAAACTTGGATCGTGCCCTGGAATCTCGCGCGGCGGAAGAAAAGGGAAAGCATAAAAGCCGAAAAAAGCTCTGTTGGAGAGTTTCGCCTCCTTCCAACGAAAAGAAAATACTTTTTTCTGTGGCCTGTGGAGAGGAACGCCAATAAGAGGAGAGACACGGCCGCCGCTGGAAATAATTGTCCAACCGAATCAGTCTTGACATGGCAAAGGGACGCAGAAGGGTCTCCACCTAAGAGGAAGAGGGGGTAAAAAGGGTCGCAGGAATACTACAACAAACTCTCCCCTGCACGCGAGGCGGCCATTACTGAAAGAAGAGGAGGAGACCACCACGCGAGGGGGGAAAAAGTCCGAAATCATGCTTCCACTCCTCTTCCCTTGGGAGAGGCGCGGGAGGGCGGCCATCTTTTATCTTCTTCTTCCAAGAAGATACTGCATTCTCGAGAGGATACAGAGGAAGAGAGCCCGGGCAAAAATTGAGTTTGCTTTGAGCAAAGCTCCACCACCGCCACCCCACCCCCTTTTTCTACCTGTTTCTCCCCTCCCTCAGACTCCAATTTCCCGCAAGTTTCTCCGGCAGGGAGAAAAGGTGGGAGGGGAAATCAACTTTTCCCTCCTCTTCCACCATCGCTGCCTGCATGAGAGATTACACATCCAGCCAGGCCTTCCTTCTATCCATCCAAGGGGGGGGAGATGAAGTAGGCAGAGGAGGAAAAGCAAATAGCCCCCATGTTTCCCGAGAAGGAGAGAGAGAAAGAGAGCACCCCTGGGAATACGTAGACGAGAAGGAGATGGAAAGCAATGTGTTTCGCGAAAAAAAAGATGAAGGTAATATCTGCCAAAAGGAGGAGGAGACGACGACGGAGGCCCCCTGGGAAATGACAGCATCTGGAGGAGGAAGAGAGGGAAATTGAAAAATTTTCTGGAGAAGACTCTCTTTTGCCCCCTTGGGGCAGAGAGAAGATTTTGAGATTCTGGATTATGACAAGTTTTGATGGACGAGAAGATCGAAAGTGGAGCATAAAAAGCGAAATCAAGGCTCTTCTTTTCCCGAACCAGAAACAGGAAAATGGGCATTTTTTAAGGGCGAGCCTCCGCCTACCTCTCTTTCCCTTGCCTCCCCGCCCCGGGTGCAAGGAAAATAAGAACGAGAAACGTGATGGGATTTTCGAAAGAGGGGATGGGGAAGAAAAAAGGCCTCTCCGATAGCAATGCCCCCACCTTGCAATGTTCCTTTTCCCAAGAAAAACTAAAAGAAAGAGGCTGTTTCTACAAAGAAATAGCCCCCAACTTAGGTTGGACATCATGAAGGACAAAAAGGACTTATTTCCTCAAATGTTTGTGTGCGCCTTTTTCTTTGATCCTCTCAAAAGGAGAAAATCATTTGACCAAAACGAAGAAGCGAAGAAACTGAATGAGTGACGCATGCCTGTTGCCAAAAACGAGCGATTTTGACGTAAAACAACCCTCTCCCCCCCCCCTACTAAGGTAGTACAGTATTTTCGAAAACCCCAAAACAACAACAGTTGTTATGTATTACGTGCAGTCTTTCCCTACCGAACAAAAAAAGACGAAAACGACGACGATGTCTCCATTCAGAGAAAAACAACGACTTAAAGTACCTTTAAAGTATTATCTTCATCTCTTCATATATTCCAATGCTTTCCCCATCACCCCACACCATTCCCACAGAGATTTTGTACTCTATCTCCCCCTCCTTCCCTCTCCTTAAACTAAACATGATTTTAGAGGCCAAAAAAACCTTTTCGCGACAGCTATGTGTATTGACGTGACTGAAATGTGACCAGCGAGGAGAAAAAACCTTTTATTTTCCCTTATTGTGTTGGCCCCGCCCGTCTCTACTTCCCACCCCCCTCTTCGAAAAGGACAAAAGAAAAAGAAACGTGTTGATATTCACACCGTGCGAAAAAAAGAGAATCGAATATACTCTACGCGTTTTGAATAAAGGAGCTCTAGAGAGCCTCAATTCTCTTTTTCGTTCGCGGGTCACT
>JAAUYB010020167.1_pt1 | contig 10194 bp, 13 predicted proteins | sample 7278071 | NCBI WGS metagenome assembly JAAUYB01 (sample SAMN14350121, study PRJNA611818) | marine sediment metagenome | isolation source: surface marine sediment (1.8m) | place: French Polynesia: Moorea | collected 2018-08 | reverse complement strand
TCGGTTTGCGCTTAGTGCAGACGACGGCAAGCAAATGGACTAATGAACTCACGTAGTTCTTTTTCTCTTTTATTCAAACAACTCGTCTCTCTTCACATGAATAAACTGGCCGCATGATTCTATGCGGCGCCTCCTTTTATAGATTTATTTACCCCGTTGCTTCTGGTGGCGGCGTGCCTTTATTCTCCTGCTCCTCCATAGTCGACTGGAGTGCGCGAAAGGGCGTCGTCGATTGACCCCGTCCTCGCAGTTCGCAAGTCTTCCTTCTTTCTACGGGCGGTAGTGATGGATGGTCAATTGCTACTGTATTAGGAGACCCGCCGTCTTCTTTTCCTCCCTTTTTTGTTCCTCCTTCGGTGGCGGCTTCGTCGCCAGTCGTGAGATGGAAATGGGTTCTTATCTATGCACGTGGGCGGTGAGTTTTTGTCGCTGGCCTAATCTATTGGATCAGGGTGGGACGTTTCTAACCGGTACACAATCCTTTCTTTCTTCTTTTCCATTTCGAAACCAATGTCATCATGTGCTTAAAATACGTGTTAATTTTCCTCGCATTTCCGGGCGGTTGGTTACGAGAAGAATCCGCTCCTTTTATCTTTCAATCGGTCGTTCGCTCCCATTACCTCACTCGCAGCCTATTTTGCTGATGTGCATTGATTTGCAATTCGCAAGTCCTGATTTGCAAATTGGCGAATCAGGAAAATGCCAAAAAAATCCTTTAAAAGTTAAAAAAAGTACCAAAAAAAATTCCCAAATTCCCCCCCCAAAAAAAATTTGCTATTTCTTGTGAGATTGCCAAAAAGCTTTTAAAAATGCCCCATTTTCGGCCTTTAACTTGCAAATTGATTTTTTGATTTGACTCGCATTCGCAGTGCCCGACTCAATTCGACTCGCATTTGCAAAATCTTGATTTGAACCCATCCCTACTCCCTAATTCCTAGCTTGGGCGAAAAATGTTTTATTTGCTCACCAATGTTCAAACTCTTTTTTGCTTAAAGGTTTCATCCAGATTCTGGGCCTGTCTCATTCGTAGCCCACTATATTAGTAGTAGTTTTGTTTCAATAGAGTATGTTCCCCCGCGATTCCCCCCTTTTTTTGTTTCTTGCCATTGCGACAGGGCAACTTGTCGACATTGTGACAGGTTTTATTGGGTCGACATTGTGACAGGTACCGAAAATTTTATGTCGCCACTGTGACTGCTGTATTCGCCACTCTGACCAAATGTTGATTCGACATTGTGACCGGCATTTTTTGTTTCTTTCGCCACTGTGACAACTGACTAAAAAATCGCCATTGTGTCTGTTCGCCACTATGACTGATTCCGCATTTCGACATTATGACCCGTCACCCTTCCGGCGGTGCCGAACCTTTTTCTTCCTCTTCCTCCATGGTTGACTGGCGTGCGAAATGGGTGTCGTTTGACCCCTTTTTCGCGGTCTGTGCAAGTCTTCCTCTTCCTCTGGGTGGCGGGAGCCGATTGTGGCAAGTATGCCTATGATTCTTCTTGTCTCGCGCTGGGGGGCGAGGAGGGGAAAAACCATTAGGGGACACTTCACATGCCTCCGCCTCCTCTCCCCTTTTTTGTTCCTCCTACGGAGGTAGCCCCTTGTTCGGGTCTAATGGAACTTGGTCGTCATCTGCCCCTCGTGGGAGTAGGATTTCTTCGTCGCTCGGTTGTTGGCTCAATATTTTGATCGAAGTGGTGTGATGGAATTCCCGGAGTTGAAAGTAACTCTTTCTTTTTTTCTTTTTCTCTTTCCTTCCAGCTTTACTAAGTGACCATTCATACTTTAAAGTTATGTACAATTCTTTGTTCTCGCGCTTCTTATCTTTTGTTTCCATCGTTCGTTCCGTTCACCTCACTTCCTCGCATTGAGTCTGTAGTCTCTTATCAGGAAGCACTGCACGAGCATGGCCCAGAGCTGCAACGCCCAGAGTGAACAACCAGGCGGGAGTCAGCAGAGCTACCCGCACAGTCGCCACGCTTCCAGTACCTGTTCGCCCTTGCCCTCGCAAAGCAACTCACTATCGTCAGGACCACGATCTGGTACGCCGTGACCGAGGCCCAGAGGTGATCGGAGTCGCTTCAAAGGAGGTGCGAGGCGAGGAGAAGCGTGTTGAGGGTGAGGGCAAGTTCGGGGAGGAGGAACGTTCTGCTTCTCGCGAGCAAGCCAACTGCGGGGGCGATGAAGATGAGTTGCAGGAGCTCCCTCATATCAGGAGCCTCTCCTCCAGCAGGCGACGACCTTGTCCTCAACCTCCTGAGGCGACAGCAACGTTGGGTCGAATATCTTGTCTCCTCTCAGGGCCGCCGAGGATCTGGTAACCCTGTCAAGTTCCTCAAGGTACTTGATGGAGATGTTGACCTCCTCCGAGCTTCCCCTGGTGGCGATCTTCTCCAGGCAGGTGGCGGGGTCGGCGACCAGGCAGATCCGAAGCCGCGGAGGCGGGAATGCGCAGTAAGAGGTAAAGGCCAGGTCCTGCAGCGAGTTGAGGTCCCTTGGTTCCAGCCACCTGCGGTTGGCGCGGGCGAAGTCCGCGGTGGACAGGAGAGAACGCTCTTGGATGACCACTGAGTCGGGGTTCTCCCGCAGGTGCAACTCGGTGTCCACCCTCCTCCGGATCAGGCTGCCGGCCATGACGATCTGCAGGCGGACGAGCGCGCAGCACTTCTCGTCGGCGGTGGCGGCGTAGTACTGCCGCAGGAAGTTCACTCCTCCCCCGGCAGACGTCAAAAACACGACTGCCTCCTCGAACACCCTAGCCTTCTGCAATCGCCTGCCCAGCCGCTCTAGCCCTCGCGTTTTTCCACTTCCTATTGTTCCCTCGACGGCGACTAGTTGGCGTTGGTCCATGGAGAAGACTGAGGACCTTGGAGGGTCTCACCCCGCTTTTTTACTCTCTAGACCAAGCTGAAGTCCACTCCGGGCGGGCGCGACGCCAGATCCGCTGTTTGGTACAGACCTCCCCAGCGCGCATCCACCAGGGGGGCCAGCCCTCTGCAGCGTCCCTTCTCAGGACGTAAGCGTGCAGCGGCCTCCTCTTTAACCTGGACAGGCCGGCGTTGACCAGGTGCCAGAGCTGCTGCCGTGGACTTTTCCCCCTCCTGGCCCAGTACCTCTCCAGGGCCGGGCCTTCTATATGATCTAGTTTCCCCCTCACCCGGAGGTCGCGTCAACTGAATCTTTTCAGCAGCACCTCCGAGCCGTCCCGAAAGACCACCAGTTCCCCCTCTAGGTCCAGGAGGTTGTGGCCTTCCCACTCGAACTTGAAGAACTCCTTCATTCCCCACAGGTTGAGCCGCAAGATCAGGTCAAGGTCCCCAGTCCGGGGGATGAAGGCGGTCCGCACCTTGACGGTGCTCTCGTCGACCGCCCTCCAGCGCAGGGTCTCGGGCGGAAGGTTGCTCTCCCAGTCCTCCAGCAGGATCTCCCTCACCTACCTGGCGCTCTCTAGGTCTCCCTCGAGCGGCTGGCGCAGGCGTATATTGAGGCGGAACTCTGCGTTCTCCGGCCGCCTTTTCACTCCCAGGTCGGAGTCGGCCAGCGCGTGGAAGCGCACTTTCTCCAGTCCGGCGAGGCGCCCGATTCCGTCGAGGACTACCCGCTCCAGGTCGTGCCCTCCGTCTACCGCCGTGCTTTCAGTGCGAGGCATCCCACCAGACAGTGGCCTACTTCTACCGTCACGCTTTCAGTGCAAGGCATCCCATCAGACTAATTTATTTTCCGTTCGAGTGAAGTTTTTCATTCATGCATCCATCCGTACATTCTTTAGGCTAGCGTATTGACTCCACGAAGGACCACTCCGGGAGCTTGTTTTTCAGGACTCGCTTGATGGCTCCCCTCTCGGCGGTGTACAGCAGCGTGTGGAGGCCCGCCAGGCAGGATTCGTCTGTGAACTCAACCTTTACGCTCATCCTCCATCCGTTGGGAAATGCCGTCACATCGATTGGAATGTAGATCCAGTAGGAGTTGACACTCGGGAGGGGCGACCCCGCCTTTCGGTCGAGTATGCGCCTCTTCTTCAAGTACTTCTGGTACTGCTTGTTCACCAGCTTGCACCGGTTGTTGAGGCCCAGCATGGAGAAGAGCCCGCGGGGAAAGAAGATCGTCCCTCTGTTGAGCAGGAAGGTGATCCGCTTCACCTGTTTTGGCAGCCAGCCCCGGTAAATGGTGGGCTTCGATTTAGTCTTGTTGAAGAAACATTAAATTTCTTCAAATAATTTCTGGCAGTATTTTTAGAGAGTTCTTCATTTTCAACAATGGATTCTGAGAAATAAAGAGATTGTTTGTCATATTTCAAAGTTTTTGTGCATTTAAATTAGAGATTGTACCAACCAACAATATAAATAACAGATTTGTAAATTGAAACTTTTCTCGTAGCACACCAACACGCACGAGAGAGGCGCGGGTGACAGTGGCACAACGACGGGGGACCTTCCACGCAGGATTCCCGCCCCTCAGAGGTGAAAATCTCTTTTGAATGAAGAATTATGAGACTTTCCTCAAGCTATGCCATTTTGTAGAGGCCTGGAGTATCACAAGTGCGAGGAGAAGGAGGGGGCTCCGACAGCAAGGTTTTTTGCGCCTGGTAAAAAGCTTTTGTTCTAAAACACTTCCTTTTTGTGTTTAGTTCTACGTTCACCCGAGGCCACCCCTGTGGGGAGACAGAGGGGTGCGTAATCGGGTTAGTTGATCCTTGATTTGGACTGTTTTATGGAGATCACTTTTAATTATTTTTTTTTTGAATTTGCCCATAACAGGGAGAGCCAGAGCCGGCTGATGCCGATCGCCTAGAGGATCGTGAGCAAGACGGACACAAGCGGGAACGGGGCCTCCACGTTCAGGTAAAATAGATATTCCAAACTTTTTAATTGTAATTCACCAAACCCCTTGCCTGGAATATTTGGAAAGATGTAATTTATAAAAATATTTCCCCACCAGGCTGAAGATGAAAAGGAAGAGAGCGACTTGTGTGGACAGGGGAGGACTGACCGACGACCGTAAGCAGGGAGGAGAGGGCCTTATGGGAAACAGAGTGAGTGATTGGATCTAAAAGACTCTTTAATTGTCTACCATCCTGCTAACCAAAAAATGTCTGTTTTGGGTATTGGTAAATGACATTTTAGAAAAAATACATTTGTCTTTTGCAGTTCACCCCCTTGGCCACCTCCACCCCCACCTCCTGCACGCCCCCCCACTGTCCTGCCCTGGAGGAAGCGGAAGGTTATTTTTTTATTGAAAAAAAATGTTGGTTGAAGTAACTGTCTAAAGATGGAACTCTTTCAGATTCTTCACACATGTTCCCACGCCACAATGGACGAGGCGGCGGCCGCGTAGGGCTAGGGCGGGGCAGAGGCAGCCGCCGTAAGTTCGGCAGCTACGGCTGCAACAACAACCGCGTTTTCGGCGGCGGAGCGTGCGGGTTCGGCAGTGGGGAGGGGGAGATCGAAGGTATGGTTTTTAGGCCCCTTTTTTAAACAAAAAATAGGTCAAATTTTATTTTTTCTCAGAAAAAAGAACTGTTGCTGTTACTGCGCTCATGTCTTGTCGTTTTGCGTGTTTCTTTTTTAAAAAAAGTTAGATTCAGGGTCCGACGAGGATTCTCTCCCCAAGCACGGGCACAAGGCAGCCCCCTTCCCGGCTCCCTGCAGGGAACATGGCTTTTTCCATCCAGGTAAAAAAAAATAATTGCCTTATTGCCCAGGTATCTTTAAATTTTTCTTCTTCTCGGCAATTGCTCAATAAACCCCCTCCCTGGCAAAAACACCCAAGAGGTATGAGTTGCATTCAAATAAGAATTTGAATCTTTGTATTTCATTCAAATATGTTTTCTCAACCTGGCCTACCAAGACGAGGCGACGCCACCTGACGTGGGCTGAGGGGAGGTCCTTTTATTTTCTTGACTTATAGAATGAAACATTAAGTTTTTTTCCTTTAAGGCTTCTCCTCTGCTTCGTTTCCGCCGCCGCCTTCTTCCTCCTCATTTTCCTCGGGCCTGATGGGGCGGCGGCTGCCGAAACGCCTCCTTCCCATCGCAATTTCTCGTTGGCGGGGGCTCTTCGCAAGGCGGGGGATGCCCTTGTTGGGACCTCAGGTATTTTGCCTAAGCTAAAAAATTTCCTTTCACATATTTAATATTATTGTTGTTTAAGGCTACACCATGACTGTCCTCACAACAGAGGGAAATGGCTTCCCTGCCACCATCAAGCTGGACCTTCCAATTGGGCAAAAGAATTGGGGGCAGGAGGCCGACATGCTCTTCAACAAGGTGTCTTTTATTTGGAAAAAATGTGTTCTTTTTTATTTTTTTACTTTTGCAGTTCCTGGCGATGTACTGCGCCTCGCCCCCTCCCCCTCTCTGCCCTCAGATGGAGGAGAAGACAGGCTTCCAGGTACCACTGCAACTATTAAGATATTTTTCTTTTTTTTAAAAAAAATGGTTTTTTCTCTCCCTAAACTACTTCTTCTCCGGCTTTGGCGAAGCCATTGGAAAGGGAGGAGGGAACAGCAACACCAGCGGCTACAATTCAGAGGCTTTTGCAAGCTGGCTGACTGGCACTGCCTTCTGCTTCCTCCTCAGTGAAGCAGGGCTCCTCCTACGCGGACGACACCCTTTGTTGGGCTGCTGGGGCACGTGGGGATGAAGTCCGCCAGGCGCTGGAGCTGCTCTCCACTGCCATTGTGGACTACGCCGGCGACAACTACCTGGCCATCAATGAGGGGAAGACCCAGGTGTTGTGGGCCCCCTCCTCCTCCGCCTCCTCCGCCGCCTCCCCCCCCCCCCCCCATCAGGGTTGGCTGCTGCCAGGTCAACCCCTCGGACAAGCTCGAGGTTCTGGGGGTTATTTTTGACAAAACGCTATCGCCCAGCCCGCACCTGCACTCCCTGATCTCGTCCACCAAGACCCTGTCTGCCATGGCGGGGAGGCTGTCGCTGCACCTCCCTCTGCCCTCCTTAAGGGCAGTTGTGGGGACAATACTTAGAGGACGACTGGGATATGCCTGCATGGTCTTGCAGCCCCGCCTCAGCACCTCCGACCCTTCCAGCGCCCTCATGGCGCAGCTCCAGGTGGGCGTCAACAACGTGGCCAGGGCCATCATCGGCTGCAAAAAGTCAGACAGACTGCATGTGGAAGACTTACTCAAAAGTGCTGGCCTTCCCTCTATCAATCGCCTAGTGATTTATACAATCGCAATGGAGTGCTGGCGTGCTTTAAACTTGCGGGACGTGCCCGTCGGCCCCCTGAACCCGCTCGGCGGGTTGCTCTCCCCCCCTAACTCTGGCCTCCGGCGCACCAGGGCCGCTACCAGTGGCTGTCTCCCCCCCCCCACCAAATGCCAGGTGAACTCCTTCGTGTGGTGGGCGTATACCTGCTGGAACTCCTCCGACCAGCTCCGTGCCGCGAAGACCGTGTCCGCCGCGAAGAGGGCCGCCAACGAGCTGGCCGCGGCAGCGCCTATCTAAGCCCCACCCACCCACCCACCCACAACATACTCCCCTCAGCAATAGTGATGGCAATCACTTACGAATTTGACCTTTTTTACTGCTCTTCCAACTCACCTTTTAATGGAGGATGTTTGACCTATCACACCTGCTGCACCTGCCGTCCAGGTGTCATATATCTGTGATTGACTGAACCTGCTGGTCTAATGCTTTTTAGTATTTACTGTCATGACGCAGTCCACGAACTATCTGTACAGATACGGACAAATTGCGAATAAATATTGGATTCATCATCATCATCTTCAAAGGAGCAGCCAAACTTTTGCATGTAGAGTTATAATTCATGTTTCCTTAGTATTTTCAGTTAAACACCCTTTTCTTAGGCCCAAGAGGGGATTGGCTGTCTGGGCAAGCTGGCGGCGTGGTTGACCACCGAGGGAAGGAGTAGTGTGGCAAAGGAGCAAGTACGATTTCCCTGTTTTAAAAAAAACAAAACATGTTTCATTATTTTATCAAATAGGATGATTTTGAGCAACACATGTGCAAGAGAGAGGACCCGGACGCCTGGGTGTTTCCAGGAACGGCGGAGGAGGAAAAGGTCTTCTCCCCCAGCCAGATCCACAACGTAATTTTTCTTTCCTTATTGCAAAAAAGTTTTTTAATTACAATTTTCTTTTGACAGGACTTCACCAGAATGAGCGAGACGGGGATTAAGGGGAGAGTGGGGACTAGGGACCCCTCCGCAAATCTCATGTAAGAGATTCTGGAATTATATTTAATTAAAAATCCATTGTATTTTCTTTCTTGCCCATAGCCACTTCACCCCCGCCACAACCTGCCACAACAGCAGGGCCACTTCCACCCCGACCCCTACGCCGCTCCTCCACCTCGCACTTTCATGGGAGAAGATTACAGGTGAAACTTTTTTTTCTTTTTTGCAAACAATTATTTTGGTCTTTTAGTGAGTTCTCCCGCGGCAGCTCGAGGGGAGGGAGGAAGAGGGGAGGCCACAGACTCGGGCTCGGCGATGGTGGCCGAGGGAGAAGGTGAGAGGGACGAAGAGGAAGGACAAGGAGGAGGGCTGACAGGCCAGAAAAGAAAAAAATAAGACGAGGAAAAAATGTTGGCAGATTTGTACCTACTATGTGTGAATACTGTACTGTGTGTGCTTAAAACTTTTTTGGCAATGATTCTTTTTTTAAAGAAAGGAAAGGTTGACATTATGTTACGCAGAAACAATAAGGTGATAATGTGTGCAGCTACAAATAATACAAGGTATTTTCAGAAAACTGGCTTCTTACGCGGGTTTTGGCGAGTCTTCAGAAATAATTCTGGCTATTTAAAAAGCCGCTCTGGCTATTTTCTCCTCTTGTTTGGCTATTTTTTAATTCCCCGGAAAAGTGTAATTTTTCCTGCGTTTGGTTAACTACTTAGCTTCCTATTTAATTTAGAAAAACCCCTTCTAGCAGCGACAAGGAGGGAAAAGTTCGCTTCACTGCAAAATCTGCGGAAACGAGAAAAAGAGACCTTTACCTGCCTTCTTATTTTCTCCGCCTCCTTATTCCACCAGGTGGTCTTGCGAAGCGATGATTTGCATGGCTGGACCGGGTGTTATTTGTTCAGAGCCGTCTTGATGGACACATGAAAATGTTCGACGTCTTCCTCTAGGATCCTGGCGGACCAAGACTTGAGATCTCATCCAGGCTTCTCCTAAAGACAGAGAAGTTGCCCAATTTCCAATTTTGAGAATTCATAGGTGGCTGTGCAGTTATCGTAATCCCGAATTCCATTAGCCCGTAATCTGTGGAGAAATCATCAGGATGAACTCTCCAATTCCGGACCAATTTGGTGGTTATCCCCGTCGCCATTGTGACGTTGATCATAGATGCTGCCATGCAAAGAAAATATCCATTATCATACAAAATTTGAAAAGGTTTCAATAAGATGGCCTCAAAGAATCAACAGTAAAGCCTCCAAGTGACTTACATTAGGGTGAGCAGTAGGAGGGTCACATTGGAAATTGAAGATTCCACAGGTACTAGAGTATGAGGTTTGATGTCCTGAATCAACCTATATAAATAGAATTAGCCCTCACCTCAAGAGCTAAGCCCTCCGGCCTGTCAAAGTTGGTGTAGTGCCCAGGGTACTCCTGCAGCCATGGGTATGATAGCTAGAGATTTATAATCTTTTGCACAGCAATGCATTTTTATGCTAATCAAAAAAGTAAAAAGAAGAATTTTGATTTCTTCCCAAGAAATGCTCCAAACTGAGGTACATGGTGTCATTCCCTTTGGCGCCCTTCTATAGCATAAAAACAAAAATTGTCAAAAACACATGTTCACAGAAGAACCTTAAGGAAATGAGACTTCTGTGGTGAAGGTAGTGTCTCAAGCAACAACTCCAGACAAATAGAATAAGCCCTCTTCCACTTTGGGAGAGCCACAGCCCAGAGAAGTTTGCTATTTTTGCACATTTCACGTCAGTTTGTGCTGTATGGTGAGGCCATATATAGACATTAAAGGTTGAAAAATTTAGGCCTTCTGGACCTTTTCCAATATTCCAGTATATATTCTTTCAAATTATGACATTTTTTAGGTCAATATATATCACACAAAGTAGCATCACACTTCTCATCTAGGCCAAAGCTGGTGCCACACTCTACCTTATGTGAAGCTGACTTGTGCCGACGAAGGCAAGAGGAGTGTGATACCAACCTTGGCCTGGATGAGGAGCGAGATTCTACCTTATGA
>JAAUYB010158215.1_pt1 | contig 10196 bp, 6 predicted proteins | sample 7278071 | NCBI WGS metagenome assembly JAAUYB01 (sample SAMN14350121, study PRJNA611818) | marine sediment metagenome | isolation source: surface marine sediment (1.8m) | place: French Polynesia: Moorea | collected 2018-08 | reverse complement strand
TCTACCGAGGCGATCTGCATCCTGTGCGCGAAGCGACGTTCGAAGCGCAGGTGGCGGCTGGTTCGCAGAGTTTCTTCCGATATCAGGATCAGTGGTTCGCGTTTCCCAACCAGGTGGACATGGCGCCCGGGCCCGTTGCCGAAGACCGCATCTATTACACGGGTGACGGACCCCCGAAAATGCGCGTGGATGACACCATCTACGAATTGGCCTTGCCCGCTCCAGTCAACCCGCCAAACCTTGCGCTTGTCGGCCCGGGTCTGAGCGATCCAACGCTTCAGGAAGAAGTCCTCTACGCCTACACTTTTGTCACGAGCTTTGGAGAAGAGAGCAAGCCGTCCCCGACCGCCACAATAACGTGGGAGCCGGGAAACGCGGTGCGGCTCGATACCTTTGACGCACCGGTGGCGAACCGCGCCGTAACGCATATCCGGATCTACCGCTCCCAGACATCAGCGGCGGGCATCACCGACCTTTACTACGTCGACGAGATCGCCGTGGCCCTCAACCAGTACGATCACGATATCGTCCTTGCGCCCATCCAGGAGCTTATCCCGTCCTCGGAGTACGACACCCCTGTCGCAACCCTGTCGGGGATCACGGTCATGCCAAACGGCATGATGGCCGCATTCGATGGCAAAGACCTCTATTTCTGCGAGCCATACCTGCCCCACGCCTGGCCAACGTCCTACCGGCTGACCACAGAAGACACGATTGTCGCCTTGGTCGCTTTCGGATCGACGCTTGCAGTTCTGACCGATGGCGTCCCGTACATCGTGCAGGGCACCGATCCGTCCACCTTGACCATGGAGAAGAGCGAGCAAGCCCTTCCGTGCGTTACAGGGCTTGGGGCAGTCGATATCGGCTATGCCGCGCTCTATCCGTCTGTGGAAGGGCTGGTGATGATCGACAGTTCCGGCGGCCGCGTCATTACCGACAGCCTCTTCACGCGCGATCAATGGGCAGAGATGAACCCATCGACCTTCCGGGCGTCGGAGTTCAATGGCCGCTATATGTTCAGCCACTTCCGGGGCACCGACATCTCGCGCCAAATCGGTGTCATTGATGTGGGCGGGAGCAACCCGACGTTCATCCGTTCGACGGAGTTCGCAGATGCGGTCTTCCATGACCGGAAGACCAAGGAAACCTTCCTTCTGCGCAACAACGACCAAGTCTGGCTGTGGGAGCCTATTGAAGGCAGCCTGAAATCGCTTCTGTGGCGTTCGAAGCTGCTCCAAATGACCTCTGAGATGTCGTTCTCTGCCATCCTCATCGAGGGCGAGGAGGCTGACCCGCCGCAAGCCGCTGAGTTCGCATATCGCGTCTTTGTCGATGGTCAGTCCATTGTGCAGGGCGATCTCATCAACCGCCCCGACCGTCTTCCTGCCGCGCGGGGCCGGAAATGGGAGATCGAGGTGGAAACCAATATGTCGATTTCGGCCATTTCCATCGCGACTTCCGTGCAGGAATTGGCATCGGGACCGTGAGACGACCAACAGGGACACCAGGGCCGACCCAGAAGCCGCCCGGAGGAACCGTCTTTACGCCTCGTCTGCGCGAGGCTCTGGAGGTGATTACCGGCCTGCGCGGCAAACGAGACGAACACGCCGTGCGGTTCAAGGACATTGCCGACATACTGGCAGGCCAGAACAACACCGCAGGGACCATCGATACCGTTGCGCGGAGCGCCGCGACCGCCGCCGCCGCCATCGCTGGCACCGCCATCGCGACAGCCAATGCCGCTGGCACGACAGCGGCCACCGCGAACGCGAACGCCAATGAGGCCCTGCAAAACCAGGCGGACACTCTGGCATTCCGGGTTAAAGACGGATCGTCAGGCGCGCTTCTGGAGCTTATTGCCGCCAACGACCCATCCGGCGCAGTCTCAGTGGCCCGGATCGAGGCGCAGAACATACTGCTGGTGGGGTCTGTTGGCGTCGAAATGCTCACTGTCGGGCTTGGCCGAAACCTTCTGGCCAACACGCGATTCCGGCGCGGATTGTCAGGCTGGGCCTATACCGAGACCGGCTTGATTGCCGACGAAAGTGGCATGTCGATCCGCGCCCCGGGAGAAACGTGGAGCGGCGCATTCTTCCCCACGCTCATGATCGAGCAAAACGGCAACGAAACCTCGGGCTCGACGTACGTCCAATGGTTCGACACCGTCACGCAGGCAGGCGACACCGCCCCGGGCGTGCCCGTGAAGCCAAACGACTGGATTGAGGTTAGCGCCAACATATCGGCCCACCGGTGCGACGTGACCTTGCACATCGTTTGGTTCAATGCCGCTGGCGCAGAACTGTCCGTGACGGTCGCGGACGCCAATGCCACCGTGCAGAACGATCTGGGGCCGAGTGACCAGCCGGACCTTTGGGAGCGACCGTTTTTCATCGCCCAAGCGCCCGCAAACGCAGCATTTGCCTCTCTGCGCATCGTCAAGGGCGCGACCGGGTACAGCGGCGCGAACAGCTTCCTCTTCGTCCACAAGCCGCAAATGGCGATCAGCCATGAGAATGCGACCATCGCAAGCGCATATTCCGAGGACGGAAGCACTCTCATTGACGGGACCGGCGTCATTACCGCCTCGCTCTCTGCTCAGTACATCTCTCTCGATGGTCCGCTCGAAGTCCAAGACTACGGGACGATTAGGGTCAACAAGTCGTCGCCCTACGACACCAGGACGGCTGGTTTCTACATGGGGAAAGAGGTTCTGGGTGATGGTGGCGGCACGGAGTTCGCCGTCGCCATCAGTATCGCGAGGGGCGACAACAGCTTTCAGGAATTCCGGGCGTTCGAGAACAACTTCCTGAGCATCATCAATGCGGACTTCTATCGCAATCCCGGCCCTGTTGGGTTCGACCCGAACGACTATACTGACGTCACAAGCACGGGATGGGTGATCCTGGATCGGACCCTTGGCACCGTCAAGCTGGACATTCTGGGCGCTGGTGGCGGCGGCATGGGCGAAAATTCCGGTGCCGCAGGGGGCGACACGATAGTCGAACTGTTCGACGGTCTTACACCGACCGGCATTTTCTGGATCGCGACGGGTGGCGCTCCAGGAACTGTTGCGCCCACGGTCAACGGTGAAGACTCGGATTTTGGCGTTGGGGGCCTCGGTGATCCATCTACCCCGGCGGATGCGACCGGCTACGGCGCTGGCGGCGGTGGCGGCGGTGCGGCCGGGCAATTGCTGGAAGGTGTCACGCAATTGGTTTCGAACCTTGCGGACCCTCGCCTATTCATCACGATTGGTGCAGCGGGCGTAGGCGGCACAGGAACGCCTGAAGGCGGCGACGGGAGCCCGGGATATGTCCGCTATGTGCAGGGGGCCGACAACCTGCAACGCGCCGACGTTCTGCCCCTCGCACCGACGTTCTCGGGCTTTTTCGTGCAGCCGTTCAACCTGGCTTTCGAGTTTCCTGACTTCGGCGCTGGAATGTGGGTGATCTGGCACGACTCCGGTTCGAGCAATCCAGTTACGCTTGGCGATGTTGAGATCGACGAGCTTGGGACCGTGATAAACATCGACGGCGAGGGTTGCGTCACGTTCATCGCGGAAAAGACGCCCTTCTGCCTGACACCAAGCACTTCAAACATCATCGTCCAATACCTGTTCTACAAGATGGGGCCGAACGCATGACCCGAATTTGGTACGACGAGCAGACCGGCGCGATAGTGTCGACCGCGAAAGCGGATGGCCGCTCTTTGCCTGAGAACGGCACATTTATTGATGTCGAGGATTTCACCGGCCACCCAATGGAATGGAAGGTCGAAAACGGCGCGCTTGTGCCGTCCGAAGGCATGTTGGGCAACCGCAAGACCGGTGCGCTGACTTATGTGCGCCTTGCATGCGTAGAGGTCCGCGCGCTCTTCGTGACCGACCTGCCCGGGCAGGAAATGGTGTACCTCGAAAAGGCTCAAGAGGCGCGCGCTTTCCAAGCTGACCCGACCGGCTCATATCCGTTGCTCGAAGCGGAGATCGGCATTACCGGTGCAGATACAGCAGAGGTCGCAAGTGTTGTCTCGACCCTGGCAGATCAGTGGAAGCAGATCGCGGCTTCGCTCGAAACCATCAGGCTTGGAGCCAACAGCGCCATCGCATCAGCAATCAGCGTCGCGGAGATCGACACCGCCATCGCCACCTTCAGAAGTGACCTAGACACCTTGAAAGGATCGCTGTGACCGCCCTCTACATCGACCTTGAAGATCAGTATCGATACCTCGGCTGGACAGTCGGTCGGTGTTCGCCTGGACGCTGGCCAGATGGCGCGACAGCCCTTGCCATTCTTGAATCGATCGACGGGACAAAGCGTCCTGACGACAGAATCCTTGCCGTCTGCGTGATGAACGAGGTTTCGGGCGACCAATGCCAGGTGCATTTTGCCGCTGACGACTCCCGGGCATGGTCGAACCGCAACATCTTGCAAGGCATCTTTGCCTATCCGTTTATCCTCCGCGGCATGCGTCGATTGGAGGCTCGTATCCCTGCGGATCAGCAGAAGGCGATCATTGCAGCGATCAAGTTGGGATATCAGATCGAGGCGCGCCTGCGAGGTAGCGCACCAGACGGTTCTGATGCTATTGTCTTGTCAATGACACGGGAAGAGTGCCCGTGGATAAAGGAGTAGAGGCTATGGGCGGCGGCAGCGCACCTAAACCCGATCCGAATATCGGCATCGCAGCGTTGAAATCGGCAGAGGTGGGGGAAGACTACCTCGCCTTCATGCGAAACCAAGCCGATATCACCAATCAATGGGCTCAAGAGGACCGCGCGCGGTACACCGAGACATTCCGGCCAATTGAAGACCGCCTAATTCAAGAGGCGGAACGCGCGAAAACCCCAGAAGTCATTGGGGCAAAGGTGGATCAGGCCCAAGCCGATGCACGGTTCGCAGCGGCAAGCGGTCAGGCGCAGCAAGAGCGCCGCTTGCGCTCCATGGGCGTGCGTCCCGACTCCGGGCGGTACGACGACAGCACCCGCCGCGCAGAGACGGCGGAAGCCTTGGCCGTGGCTGGTGCGGGCAATATCGCCCGCCGTCAGGCCGAAGCCGAAGGCGATGCGAAACTGGCCGCCGTGGCGAACGTCGGGCGCGGTTTCGCGGTCAATCCGGCGCAATCCATGTCGATATCCAACGGCGGCATGGCGTCCGGCGTGAATGCTGCCATGCAAGGCTATGGCCAACAGGGCAGTCTCTTGCAGCGCGACCACGATTCCCGCATGGCGTCGTGGCAGGCTGACCAAGATCGTGCCGCAGGCATCTTTGGGGCAATTGGCCGCGTGGCAGGCGCCGCGTTCTTCTCCGACAAGGACATGAAGACCGAGAAGGAAGACGCACCGGGCGTCCTCGAAGCGATCCGCGAAATGCCTGTCGAGAAGTGGCGCTACAAGGACGGCACCGGCCAAGACCAGGACAACCACATCGGGCCCTATGCACAGGACTTCGCGAAGGCCACCGGCACCGGCGACGGCAAGACCATCAAGGTGCAGGATGCGATTGGTGTCACCATGGGCGCGGTCAAAGAACTGGACAAGAACGTCCAGAAAATCGGAGAGGCTATCGGGCTTCGCTTCGACAAGAACACCATCCAGGGCACCGCAGAGGAGATTGTGGCATGAGCGCGCTTGCAGGACTGGCCCATGGCGTCATGGACGCCCGCGACGCGGAGATGGAGCGTCGCGAGCGGAATGCAGATCGCCTGGCCGGTCAAACCATGCCGGGAGGCTTCACGGGAGATCGCTTGCCCGCAAGGGTTTCGTATGACGATGGTGTCGGCATCTACGCGGGCGGAGGTCGTGCGAGCAGCGGGCCGAAGGTGAGCCGCGAGTTTGTCGTTAGCGGGCTTGTTCAGCGCGGTCTGGCTCCGCACCTCGCGGAAGGCTTCGCAAACAACTTTCAGGACGAGTCGGGCTTTGATCCGGGTATCAATGAAACCTCGCCCTTGGTGCCCGGTTCTCGGGGCGGTTTCGGCTTGAGCCAATGGACCGGACCTCGCCGCCGCGCGCTGGAACAGTTTGCCGAAAGCCGGGGGGTCAGTGTCAGTGATCCAGACATGCAGCTTGATTTTCTGATGCACGAGCTGGAGGGCCCGGAGCGTTTGGCATATGACGCTATGAAGCGGACGAGTTCACCGGAACAAGCCAGTGCGGTTATCTTGAACCGCTTCCTTCGGCCAGCCGAGAATCACCGCGCGCGCCGCGAAGCAAAATACCTTGGCAGTCCGCGCAGCGCGCCGGGCATTCGTGACGAGCCGGTCAAATGGGGCCGCTTTCAGCAAGGAGCAGCGATATGAGAGCCGACGCTCTGGTTTACGGCATCTTCGAAGGCATGGACTGGCGAGAGGCCCGCGACGACCGCAAGCGCGAGCGCAAGCGGCAGGACGCGGCTGATAAGCGCACCGAAGAGACCCACGGATGGAAACGTGAGGTTCACGAAGCCGCCATGGAGGATCGCAACCGCAGGAACGCGGAAGCGCAGCGCCAGCGCCAACAGCAGGAAGACGAGCGACAGGTGTTCAAGGAGGCTTACGAAGCTGCCAAGGAATCCTATGACGCCGCGCCCGGGATCACTGGCGCGCAAGCACCAGGCGAACCGATTGAGGGCGTGAACGCCACTCCCACGGTCCCAGACGCCGTGCCAGTGCAGCCGCAAGCCCCGGAAATCGGCATCATGGACGTTGAGCCGCCTTCGACCACAGATGTGCCCGCCAAGGCCATGACCGGCTACATGCCGAAACCGGAAGGGCCAGACGCGCCAATCCCGGCCCAAGGCCGCGAGGCGATCAGTTTCGAGGAATGGCGTGCCATGTCGCGCTCAGAGCGGCAGCGAATGGGACTTCCTGTGTCGGAGCTTGGCGGCCAATGGGCCTATCGAGATCGGAACGGAGCTTGGTCGATCACAGACACGCCGCCGCCCGATGATGGCCCACGCATGAAGGGCACGCCCTACGCCAACGAGATTCCCCCAACGCGCCCAAGGGGAGAACAGCCCGTGACAGCGCCGAGCGGAGCGCCAGCGGCACCGCCGGTGCCAAAGACCGAAAGCGGTACGCCGCAGGTTTCCGTACAGTCTGCGCAGGTCACCGCTCCCAACCCTGGCATTGTGGGCGACGGGATGCCCGTCAAAACGACGAAACAGCAGCGTGAGCGGGCCGCAACCTCGTTTCTCGATCACTATGTGAAGGTTTCCGCGCCGAAGATCATCGAGCATTACGTGAAGACCGGTCAGATCGAGAAGGCGCAAGCGTTCGAAGAGTTTGTCCAGTCGCGCAGCGCACAGGACGGTATGCAAGGTTGGGCGCGCGCTGTGCATGCTGCATCGATCGGTGACGACGAAGGCTTCGCTGACGGACTGGCAGACGCCTACAACGCGACCGACTATTTCGACGATGGATATTCGGTGGTGCGCGAGGATACGGAGTTCACCCGAGACGAGCAGGGCAACATCACCGGCGCGCGCGTAAAGATCAAGAACAATGAAACCGGTCAGACCTTCGACCAGGTCTTCGACGGCGTCGATGATATCTACCGGTTCGGGATCGGTCTTCTTTCGCCGGAAGCGGTGTTCGAGCGGGGCTTGGCCGAGGTTGATCGCGCGCAAGCCGTGCAAGAGGCCCTGATCCAAAAACGCGCAGAGGTGTCACAGCTTCGCGTGTCGCCCGAAGAGGTCATGGAAGTCATTGAAACGCTGAGCAGCGCGAACTTGGACTTTTCCGGCCTGTCGGTTGCAGAGCAGGTCGATGCGGCTCTGGCGATGATCGAGCAGATTCGAGGTCAACAGCCCGGGATCGGGACTGCCACGGCACCGGCGAAGGGGGCTTCGAACCTGCCGACCGACGTGCCGCTTTACTGACCCACCAGACCGGCAATTCCCATGCGCGCTCGCACGTGCTAAGGCTCGTTGCATAGGTGCAGGACGCGCCCTCTCCATTCTTTCTTCGAGAGAGGCTTTCTGCATGGCCGAAAACGTCTTCCGCACCAGTCCATTCGAAGCGGCTATGGGGGGAACCCCGGCCCTGGGAACGCCTGATCGGCCCCAGATCGACTCAAAGGTAGAGATCGAGCGCCTGGCATCGCAGACGCGTGTCCCGGCCAACATCTTGATGGCGATGGCCGATCATGTCGGTGCAGAAGACGAAGAAACCCGCGTCGCCGTGGCTGCCCGCGTGGCAGATCAACTCGCTCCGCGACTGGCCGGTGGCGACCATGTCGAAACCGTAATCACTGGCGCATTCCGTGACCCTGCCGCCGCTGCGAACGTCCTGGATCGCGCGCGTGCCATTCAGCAACAGCTTTACCCTGACTTTGACCCCTTTGAGGGCGAGGGCATCGGGCGTCTGGCAAAGCGCCGGGGCCAGCAGTTCGCGAGAGGCGCGACCGAAGTTGTCGCCTCGATTCCCGAGGCCCGGGCCATTGCAGAAGCCGGATCTGAGAAGAACCTTGCCGATACGGCGTCGCGGTGGGTGAAAGACGCCCAGGACATGATTGCCGAGATCGACCGGCGGTTGGCCGACCGGCCCGACATGCCCGAGGAACAGCGCCAGCGCCTTGCCGAACAACGCCGCTTGGCCGAAGCGACGGTTCAGAGTTACACGCCGATCTCCGCAGACAGCGAGGCCGCGGCAAACATCGTGCCAGCGCAAGATCGCGATCTGTACGCGAAGGGCGACGAGCTGCGCGCCGCGAGCGAGAATGTATTCGGCACGCCTGACCCTCGCGATACCTCGTTCTGGGCAGCCGTGGCCGAAGGTGGCGGCAATATGACCGTTTTGGCGGCCGCAACGATCCTGACCGGCCCCGGAGGCGTGGCGACAGGCGCAACGCTTGCTTCAGCCATGAACAAGTCTCAGCTTTACAAAGAAGCAATTGACGCTGGAGCAAACGAGGAAGTCGCGCAGCGCGCTTCGAAGTGGGGTTCCGCCATTGGCGCGACCGAGATCATTCCCATTGGCAGGGCACTTAAACTGTTGCCGCCGCGCCTTCGTGCGAAGGTAGGTAATGGCGTCCTGAAGCGGTTTGCCGACATAGCACAAGGTGCCGGCGAAGAGGCAGCGCAGGAATATCTTGCCACAGTGGCCAACAATATCGTCGCCTTGAACCTCTACGATCCGGATCGGGGATGGACCGAAGGCGCAACTGAGGCTGCGCTTGTTGGTGCCGTCCTGGGTGGCACGCTTGGCGGCATCGGCAGCGCGCTCAACCGCGAGGATCAGGTCCGGGCCCCTGCGGCCGCACCGCCGCCGACGCCACCACAAGGTGAACCCCCGGAAGAAGCGCCCAAGATACCGGGAGACGAGCGCAAGCCTGTTCCAACGCGTTCTGAAGACGGTATCGGCGGCGAAAACGTCCGCCCTTCCACCGGACCGCTTGGCCGCGCGGCAGATGCAGCGCCGACGCCCATCGCAGACGGGCTGGAACCCGGAGCGCCTGTCGATGTCTCTGCCGGTCCTACGACCGTCAAAGGCACTTTCCTGCGCGAAACCCCCGGCGCCGTAGTTGTGAAGGACGAGGAGGGCAACGAGCTTGAAATCCCGCGCGACGAGTTCGAGAAGGGCGAAGTCTCGATCTCCGCCCGCACCGCGCCCGGCCCCGAGACGCCCAAGGAAAACCCCGACAATTTCGTGATGGTTTACGACGACCCGGCAGACGTGCCGGAATTGGACGAGATCAGCGGAATGGCCGAGCGCGAGGGAGAGCGCCCCGGGCGATTGGTGCCGATGGCGGAAAAGGACATGCCGCCCCGCTCTCCCGCAAGCCTGCGAGAGGAGTACGAAGGCCTTGACCCAGAGGAGGCTGCGCGGCGCGCATCCGTGATCCAAGACGTCGCGAAAACAACGGGTTGGGACCGCCGCTTGAAGGAGCGGTACGACATCCTAATGGAACTCGCCCAAGCGGCAGAGCCTGAGACGGCCGCCACACCGGAGACGCCTGACGTCGAGCCAGCCGTTGAGGAAGACCTCGACCCGCCCGAGGACATGGAGCCTGCGCCCCTGCCCGTTCGCAAACGCGATGGCTCGCCCTTTGCCAATGAGAAAACGGCACGCCAGGCGGTGAAGAACCGTCGCTTGGACCCAGAAGACTACGATTATCAAGAATTCGATGGCGGCATCATTGCCGTGCCGAAGACCGACATCATGGCGCGGCGCGATGACGACGCCTACGACACGCCGGAAGAGTTGAAATCGGAACCAGGAAT
>JAAUYB010187327.1_pt1 | contig 10204 bp, 10 predicted proteins | sample 7278071 | NCBI WGS metagenome assembly JAAUYB01 (sample SAMN14350121, study PRJNA611818) | marine sediment metagenome | isolation source: surface marine sediment (1.8m) | place: French Polynesia: Moorea | collected 2018-08 | reverse complement strand
TAATTATTTACCTGTTCGAAAGCAACCTGAGGAAGCACGACAAACCACTTTTGCAGGAACTCCGTCCGGAACCTGTTCTCCGAACTCGTGTGGGTGAAGTCGATGACGATGTCGTAGGATTTGTGGAAGTACGGCTTCAGGCTCAAGATCACGTGGTAGATGAGCAAGTCTCCATTCGTTTCTCCGATTTTGTAGCGTCTGAAAAAAGTTTCAAGCAGAGTTATAGTAACTTTGTAATTTTGGCAGGGGGGGGGGACTTTTTTTCCATTTTAATATGGAGCCTCTTTGCGTACCTTGCGATGTAGTAGAAAACTGGATGTCCTGCTCTTGATGTTCCAGCCTGGTAGAAGATGTTCAGGGTCTTGATGGACTTGAATTCGTCCTTCTCGTGCATGTTGTGCTTCGTCATTATCTCCTCGAACTTGGTGCTGGTCATGTCCACCGACGACCAGCGCGTGTAGAGGAACTGGGTGTCAATGGTCCTGTGCTCCGGGGGACCGAGATATGCCAGCAGGGTGGCCATTTTGTCGAAAGGCCGCCGACCGACAGCCTTTGTGTCCCTCGAAGAGGACAGATAGTCTCCGATGCGCTCTTGGTGATTGTACAGCAACCTATAAGGAGAGGTAGCAACGGTACAATTAATTGAGAACGAATATTGAAAATGGGAGAAAGATAAGTCACCTGTGAAGTGCCAAGACGTTGGCATCCGAGATGAAGGACATCGAGTGGGACTGTCCCTGGTCAACAGACTCGCAGTCCGAAGCGATCTGGATGAAGAACCTGCGACCATCCTCGAAGTTCCGGCTGACGAAGTCGTTGAAGCAGGTCATGTGCTGCTCCTTTGAGAACTCCACGTGGTTGGCAATGTTCTGCAGGATCTTGGACATGAGGATGAGCCCGCGCTTGACGTTCGACGGCGGCTGCTTCTCGACGATCCCCATCTCGTAGGGGGCGGTGATGGCCGGGTTGATGAACCGGAGGAACATGACCGTGCCGACGGCGCCGATGTTGCTCTGCTGGCTGCTGGGGAACCGCTTGCATAGGACCTGGTAGAGGCAGTGGCACATGGACCTCAGCTGCGAGGGGAAGCGGTCGGCGGAGGAGATGATGGCGTCAAAGATGTTCTGGGTGATGGTGACGAGGTTGCGACGGTTCACCTCGATGTCCTCGTCTGGCTCCAGCTTGGTGGGGTCCACCTCGAAGCTGGTGAGCCCGAGACCGCTGTTGGCGTTGTCGATGAGCTCCTGGATGAGCGGCTCCAGGAGCCCAGTCAGGTACGTAGCGCCGTAGACCTTGAAGCAGAAGGCCATGATCTTGCTGCCCAGGGTGGTTCCGCGGAAGAGCGTCTGCATGCAGTCGGACACCTCCACCTCACGGTAGAACATGTTCCACAGGAGGGGCGAGAGGAGGTGCTTGGCGTCGAAGAGGGTGACAAAGACCCTGGCCAGCTCGTCCATTTGCGCCGAGGTGACGACATTGGACAGGGCCATGGCGATGGGCAGTTCCCCCTTGTCGCCGATCATTGTGACCAGCTGCACCAGCTGGTCGTAGCGGTCGGCGTGCACGTTCTCGGCCAGGGTGTCGAACTCGGTGCCTTGCTGCAGGATCTTGGTGAGCACCTCCATGAAGGCCGCTCGCGTCTGGAGATCCTTGTGGTAGCCGAGGCCGATGGAGTGCATGAGGCCGGAGTCGATGTTGGCCGACAGCAGGTTGGACATGGCCTGGATGGTAGCGTTTCGCAGGGAGTTTTGTCCGCCGGCGCCTTGGTGGTGGCTCCCGGTCCTCATCCCGGCGCGGTGGCCGGCCAGGTGCTCCTTTTCCAGGTCGGCTCCCCCGCCGTTGTCGCCGCAGTCGTTCAGCAGGTTCATGAAGAGGGTGAAGTACTTGAGGAAGAGCTGGCTCTTGGCCTCCATAAGGTCCCCGCGGTCAGACTCCTCCGACTGGAGAGGGAGGTTCTGCAGCAGGGCCGCCACGGCGTGCATGCAGGCCTGGTCCAGCTCCCTCGTCAGCGCGATCACGTCTCCAGACCCGGGAGGGGCGATCTGATGCGAGTTGCTGATGGCCCACTCTGTCAGGTACTCGACAAGCTTGTTGCGGAACTTCATCTCCTGTCGGAAGGAGAGGTCGTCTCGCCGCTTCATCATGGTTTCGACCAGGACGCACAGGCGCGTCTTGATGTGAATGGCCAAGACGGTGGTGTCCAGGTGACGGACGTAGCGCACGATGGTGAGCATCATCGTCTCGATGCTCGTCTGGCCCAGATTGGTCTCCTGGGGGGACTGGTGCGACTCCGGCTTCGAGTCCAGGACGTTGCGCATAATGAAGATGATGTGGTCGATGAACTGAGTGTTGGTGTCGTTGACGATGACCTGGCCGGAGGTGTCAAAGAAAGTCTCGACGATCTGCTTGACTTGGTCGAACAGGATCGGGTACAAAAGTGGCGACATGTCGTGCCCCACAAGCTCCTTGACGTGCTTCTGGATGGACGGCCCGAACTTCTCGTTCTGACACACCAGGAGCTTGAGCAGCTGCCCCAGGAAATTCTCCAGAGTGATGGTGCAGTACTGCATGTCCGGGCTGGCACCGTGCGTAGCCGCCGCCATGGCCATCTGCAGCATGGGAGGCGTCGGAACCATCTTCTTGCCTCCACCGCCGTCAGCGCCACCGCCACCGCCAGTGATGGCGTTAACCTTGATGGCACCCGCCGCTGGGGATCTCTTGGGCAAGCAGACTCCGCCCAAGGCCAGAAGGAAGCCTGTCATGTTTGCCCACTCGTTGATCTGGTCCTCCAGCTCGTGCTCAGAGCTCAGATTAGATAGGAAGCTACAATGGTGGAAAATGGGAAATGTTTCAAGTCCGAACACAACTTGACTCTAATTGCTTGACTCACCTATGGTGTGATGCCCTACGCTTCCCGATCCTGTGGAAAGCGTCCGTCTGCTGCAGATCCTCAACCTTGTACTTGGGGAAGTGGAGGAGCGCCACCGTAGTGGAGTCCCAGATGTGGTAGGTGTCGTCCCACGACTGTCTCACGCCCTGGGTGCAGGTGTCGATCTTGCGTAAAAGCGCCATGATCTTCTTCTGCATGGCCGCCCTCCCGGTGGGCAGCATGGTGGAGGCCTGGGCCAGCTCCTCGTACACGTGGTAGTTGGGGAGGAGGTAGCTGGCGGAGAACTCGTCGGTGCCGGCGCGGATGTCGGACTCCTCGCACAGGAGGGAGAAGCAGGACATTGCGACGAGGACGGCCTCGGGGTCGATGCTCCACAGATAGAGGAAGAAGACGCCCTCCAGCTTGAGGTGTGCCTGCTTGCACAGCGGGATTTGGGAGCCCACGTTGGCGCAGTCCTTGTGGCGCTTCAGGAACTGGTTCCGGCACTCCAGGATCTTGCGCAACCACTTGAGGATGTCGGTGTAGTTGACGATGAGGTGCTGCTTGGAGGTCAGCTTCTGTGACATGGAGTAGAGGACCTGGGAGGACACGTCCCAGAAGGTGTTGATGGGCGACTCCGGGTTCCACATCTCGATCTTGTCCGGGTGGTGCAGCGTGAGGAGGGCGTCCATAGCCTCCATGGCAACATCGGTGACGGACGGCGGGTGGAGGAGCGATACCAGTCCGTTGATAAGCTCCAGGGTGGAGGACTGCATCTCGTGGCCGGCCTTGCCCTGGTTGTTCAGCATCAGCAGTGGGTCAGCGTTGATCAGGCGCACGATGCAGAGCAGCAGGTGCTTGTGGAATCCTCCCTCGTCGGTGCTGGAGGAGGAGGACCCCTTGGCCACGCCCTTGAGCGGATTGCCCACCCTCTCCTTGAGGTTCAGGGACTGTATCAGCTTGAGGGGCGTGTGCGCCGACACCATGCACCCGCTCTGCATGACGTAGTTGAGGGTCTTGATGAAGAGGTCGCGGAGCTCGTTGGATTTCGGGTACAGCATCTTCACTTCCGGCCACCAGGGGAGACGCTTCTGGGTGATGATGCGGTGGATTGAGCAGACCAGGACTTGGTGGTAGATCGCGGGTGACTGCGTGTTTAAGCAAATCTGGAAGAAAAACAAAGAAGGCAATTTGTGAAACTTACTTAACTAGATCAACTAACGTCATCATCAATTACCTTCAGCATGTCGTTGTTGTGAGGGTTGATTCGGAAATTCGCCAGGAAGCAATCGATCATTAGATCTATGTCCTCTTTCAGGAAGCCAGTGCCCCTGCAATTTCAGCGTGAAATTTGACATTGCCGAACACACAACAACAAAAAGTTTGTTCTCTACCTCGAGAAGGGTTTGTCTGTCCTGAATAAAAGATTTTTCAGGTCTCCAATGACCGCCTGGACGAGGGAAAAGATGACATTGTTGGAGTCGAGGATATTGATGTAGGTGGCGCTCTTGCACAGCTTGACGCAGGTGACGGCGGCGGCCTCGGTCAGCGTCCGCGACGAGCCGTGCATGGACAGGGCCCTCTTGATGGTGTCAACGAAGGTCTTCTTGCGCACGTGCTTCGTTGAGCACGGGGCGCCCGTGTCTGCGTTGTGTATCTCCTCGAGAACCTATGTAGGCAAAGACGAAAAGTAAATAAAATCGAAATGTCTTTCACGTAAGAAATCAGTTTAAGTCCAATGTACCTACCTTTGGCGTCAAGATGAGGAGCATGAGCTGCAGGGGCCAGGTGGCGCTCCTGTGCTTATTTTTCGTCTCTGCGAAGTTGTCGAGAAGTTCGAAAAAGTTGTCACAGCTGCGGGCGAGGTCCTCGTTTTGGGTTCTTTGCAGCTCGGTGAACTCCTGCGAACAGTGAAACATTGGTTCATTTTTTGCCGCAATAGATCTACTGCCTTCTTTCCCCACCTGTGGATAAGTGTCCATCCAGTTCCATATCGCCTTTTCCAGCGAGTTCATCAGCGCCAGGTGGGCCGCCTTCTTGAGGGTCTTGAACTTTGAGTTGGCCTCCTGAAGCAGCTTGGTGAGCCTGGCCAGGTCCACGTTGATGTGCTGGATAAGCTCGATATCGGTCTGGTCGGTGCCGGACTCCTCGCTGCTGCCGCTCACGCTGAGCTCCTGCAGGCGGCCCGAGATGCGGCTGAAGACGGCGTTGAAGTTGTTCACCGAGAGGGCAAATAGGACCTTGGAGAAGAAAAAAGAAATTGTGGCTGTTTCTAAGTGCAAATTCGAAGAGTTTTTTCTTACCTTGGAGGCTAGATTTCTTATCTGCGCCACCTGGCTGGAGGTGGAGGTCGAGTCCGAGGACGGCGGCTCCAGGAAGAGGCAGATCTCTTTGAGCAGCAGCTTGACGTTCATGACGTCGTCGTACTTGGGGGCCTCTGGCGCCTGGGAGCTGAGGCACTTTTCCAGGGTGTCGAGCACGATCAGCTGCGACTCGTGGTACTCCCGCTCGAACTCGGGAAGCTGCGTGGCGCGCATGTCCGAGATCTTGGTCAGGATCTTGGTGAGGCCCGAGATGACGAGGGAGAACTTCCAGCGTGAGATGTGGATGAGGGACTCCTTGTTCTGCTGGACGTTGATCCTGGTGTGGTGGGTCTGGGGCCCGATGCGGCACGGGAGCTGCTCCTCGAAGCGGGTCATCAGGGCCGAGACCCACTCCACGGGCTTGGGGCGGAGCGCGGTCATCTTGGCGAGGTCGGGGCTCGGCGGGGTCCTTGTCCCCGGTCCGGCGGCTCCGGGGGAACTGCGACGTAACTCCTCTCGGGTTTGGGGTTCCGACCAGCCAGGAGCACTTCTCTATCTATTGGTGGTCGGCCAGGCCCACCCGAAGCGGGGGAGAGGAAATGGGCGGCGGGAGGATGGGCAGCCCAAAGAGCATCCCTCGCTCCCTCTCCCACCAGGAGAGCCGGAGCCTCTTGCCAGAGAGAAAGGGGCCTCTCCGGGGGGGCTTCCTCCTCCGCTCTCTCGTACGGCGGACTAAATGGCTCCCCCGCCCGCCCGCCTCCTTACTCCCTCTTGGGCCTCCAATTCATGAATGCCCCCGAGCGAGTCCCCTCGCCAGTCAGACGCAGCAAGGCGCCAGATCTCGCCCACGCCGCCCGCGGGGACTCTCCCGCGGAGGTTGAGAAAGGCCCCGGGAGGAGGCCGAGGACCCGAGGACGGACGGACGCGGCGCGGAGGCTCTTCGGAGAAAGCCCCGCCGCCAGGCCTCGCTCGCTCTTCCCACTTGCCTTGCCTTTTCCCCGCACTCCCGCTCTCTGTGTCCTCCTGCTGCTGCCTGTGTGCCTTGTGCTGTGGAGTGTGGAGGCCGTGGAGGACGAGCTGGGGGCGCACAACGACACGGGCGAGGGCGAGGATGGACAAGGAACAGGCGGCGGCGGCGGCGGGCACGGAAAAATGAATGAATGTTTTGTGCGTCGGCGTCGGCGTCGCTCTCTTCTCTTCTCTTCTCTCTCCTGCGGCGCAACAGGGCGGAGAGAAAGACAGGAGAGAGGGTGAGTGAGAGGGGGGAACAAAATGGGGGGGGGGCTCAAAAGACACCCAAAAAGCAAAGGGGTATGGGGACAACACGAATGGAAAGAAAATGTCTAGAAAAAAGCCATAAAATGTATGTATCAGAACAGCACTTACGAAAATGTACCCGCCCGTGGTCCTCCCGTATCCTTGCAAGTTCAAGGTCAATAATTGTACCTGACCATGTACACTACACTTGACGCAGCATACTTGACATGCATTCGATGAGAAGTAATAACAGGGTTCAACGCAAAAAAAAGTTTTTATTGACAAGAGCGGGAAAAGGAGAAGCAAACACACCCACCGTCCGCCTCTTGCTTCAGTTTCTGAATGTAACCCATTAGTTAGTACGAGTTTACGAGTAGCACATGTATCACTGCTGCTTCTTTTCAAAGTCTTTAGTCTTTCAGCTCTTTAGCGCCTCCCTGTATTTCTGCGCCAGTAGCTCCCTCAGCTTGTCCGGGCTCCGCTGCAGCCTGGCCACCTGCTCGCACTCCAGCTCCATCACCTTGAAGCCCATGGACCTCATGTGTCGCCTGCGCATGGCCTGCGGTCCCACCAGCCCCTCCCCGCCCCTCGCCAGGTGCTCCCGAGGGTGCAGGAGCACGATGACGGTCTGGGCGTTGTCCGTCTTGAGCCCGAAGCGGAGGAGCGAGGCGGCCACCGACGGGTACACCATGAGGTCGGCCACGTAGAGCGGGTGCCGCGGCAGCGAGGAGAGGAAGACGCGGGTGCCGACGCGGCTCTCGTTGCCCAGCACCTGCCCGAGGGGCCGCACCAGGTCGTTGGACAGGCGCAGCACCTGCGGGCTGGGCAGGGGCACGCTCTGGCACTCGGAGCTCTTGGGCAGGAAGGGCCCGCCGTAGTTCCTGGCCTCCAGGCGCATGGCGGCGTCGAACAGGCTGAGCTGCAGTCTGGACCTGGCCACGTCCGCCTGCTCGGGCTGGCTGTGCAGGCGGTCAAGGAAGTGGGGGTTGAAGATGTGCCGGACAAAGTTGAGCGGGTATCGCTCGATGTAGACGAAGGAGAGGAGGAGCTCGATCGCTTCTTTAGGGGGAAACTCGCGGAAGCGCCGCTCAAGCTGGATCTCCACCTGCTCCCAGAACTTGAAGCCATTCGGGGGATGAAAGTCCAGCTCTCCGAATATTCTGCAAAGAAACAAGTTTTCCTCAAACACTTTTTTTCTTTTTTAAAACATGTTCTCTTGTACCTGACAATGGAGAAGAGCTGGGGAGTGGTGAGGCTGTCCGCGTGGTGTACAAAGTACTCCCCCACGCCCTCGAGCACCTGCCTGGACCTGACGCGGAAGTCCAGGCAGTAGTCGCAGATGGTGGCGACGAGGTCCCTCTCCTGGATGTGGCAGCCCCGCAGCTTCAGGTACTTTTCCATGGTCCTCATTACCTCGTCGTCAAAGTACTCGAGGCGGTGCAGGCAGTAGATGACGGCGAGGGTCTCCCCCTCGCTCAGGGAGTGGATGTTCACCTTAAGCCACTGGGAGAGGACGCGGAGGACCTTCTTGACGCTGTGCTCTGTGGCGCCGCCGGGCACCTCGCGGAGGTCGTTCAGGGCTTTGAGCATCTCCAGCACGTCACGCACGGTGTACTCCTGCCAGAACTCTCCGGTGCGGTCGATGACCAGCTTCAAGATGATGTCCCGCGGGCTCCTCAGGTGGGGCAGGATCATGAAGACGGCGCTGATGGTGCTGGCGCTCAGCTGGTCAGAGGCGTCCATGATCCCCGACCACAGGTTGTCGCAGTACTCCTGGTTCTTCTTCCTGTCCGAGAAGAGGTCGGAGAAGATGGCGATTGCCTCGCAGATCTGGACTAGATTGAAGCGCCCGTCAGAGACCAGAACTAGGATCTCTTCCGCCATTTTCAGCTTGTAAAGTTCCTGGTCAATGGGGAGCGCATCTCTGCTGACGATCTTCAGTCCTTCCAGGAGGGCCCAGGGATCCTTCGACTGGTGCACAATGTCCAGCAGCATATTGGCGAAAGCGATGCGGCGAAAAGTCTCGTTTTTGCTGGACGCAGTCTTGGAAAGCACCACCGGGGTGGAAGGGACCGGCGAGGCTGACGAAGTGGGAGCAGGCAACTGATACAGCGCCGCCGACCCGCTGTTCTCCTGAGGCGACGTCGGGGGCTGCAACCTGAGCGACGGGAGGTTGTTCTCCAGGTCGATTATCTTCTTGAGCACGTGCACAGCCACGGCGGGGGTTACCTCCTCCGCCGGCATCGTCTCCAGGAGGCGGAAGACGCCGTGGACGGAGAAGCAGCGGTTAAAGCCGGCGAAGACCTCAGCTTGCTCCCCGTCGGCCGGTGTCTCGGTGGATCCCTTGGATCTGTTGAGGCGCCGGCGGTCGGAGAACAGCACAAGGTCGTCAAAGGTGTCCATGCCGGAGATCTGCAGCACGTCGTTGACCTTCTTGACCACCAGCGGCAGCTCCCGGATCTTGAGCCCAGCCTGGAAGAAGACGGAAGTCTGGCCCAGTCGGGAGATGGGATTGTCGCCGCGAGGGTCCTTGCCGGAGGACGACGAAAAGTTGGAGTTTCCTGTTGCAAGGACTCGAGAGGCCGAGGCCACCTGAGCCAAGTCGAGGGCACGGAGGGCCCTAGAGGCGGTAAGGAGAGTCGTCATGCTCTCGGGAAAAAAAGTCTTTCAAATTCAATGTGTCTGCTCCGTCGTCTATTTGTTCCCGGGCTTTCCCGGCCTGTCAAAGGGGTCCGACCACACCTTCATGCCGCCAGGCTGGATGTCCTCCTGTCGAATGCCGCCAGTGGCGCGGGCCTTCCTCGAGGCCTCCCTCCAGGGCTCTGGGTCCAGCATGGGGGAGATGATGATGGGGTAGACGGCCAGCCCCAGGGCGCCCACCAGGCCGCCGATGAAGACGCCGTAGCGCCAACCGGACAGGACGCCCTTGGCAGAGCGGACCATGGTGACGCCGGGATCTACTTTTCAGCAGGAGTGGGCTGCTGCCCCTTCTCACGGGCGATGACCCTGTCCGCCCAGTCCTTCGCCACCGGTCGCCAGATGTAGACCCCGCTGACGACGCCAACAGTTATTGCCAGGGCCAGAGACAAGGGGGACAGGCCGGCGGGGCGACGCACCAGCATCACAGCAAGGGACACACTAGGTACTCGAGATTGACCTCCACTAAGGTGGGGATGTGGATGGCGGAGGCTGACGAGGTCGAATCGAGGTCAGAGGCGTGCAAGTGGACTTCTTCCTGCCTGCGCCTGGCGACTAGTGCAGCCGTTTTGTTTTGGTTCTGTTCAGCTGATTTTCCATTTCTCAGCTGTTTAGCCTAGAGACAGGGATAAGTAATTTGAGGCAAAAACGAGACCACGAAAATCTAACCTATGAGTGAAGTGTTATATATTCTTCACATATTACAACTACACAGTGCTCCTTCTTTTACAGCCTTGGAAAATACATTCATGTTCAATAGATTTGCTGCAATTTTGCCACCAAGTTCGGTTTTAAGTTGTGGTCCTCCCTAATTACGCGCGGGCGGTTGCGAGCAGTTGCGAGCAGACTCAGCAGACAGGTAAATTTAGGAGCAAGTGGTGAATCTTATACCACCGACAGGGAAAAATATTAGAACGACATTAATTACTACTTACTGTAGGTGCGATTTTTTTGTGCAGCCGTATCAAAAAAAACAGGAAATTGTTCCTAAGTGGAGCACACTTTCAGTACTTTCATAGTTATCTTTCAACTTATCTCGGAGGAGCCTAATTGAGAACGCCTTTCTCCATTACTCTAT
>JAAUYB010061257.1_pt1 | contig 10205 bp, 7 predicted proteins | sample 7278071 | NCBI WGS metagenome assembly JAAUYB01 (sample SAMN14350121, study PRJNA611818) | marine sediment metagenome | isolation source: surface marine sediment (1.8m) | place: French Polynesia: Moorea | collected 2018-08 | reverse complement strand
CTTTCAGAGCTTCACCCACCTGGGCGCCGGTTGCACCCATCGATTCGTACCGCCGTCGTAGAACCACTTGTCGGGAAAGCCCCGGCGCCTGATGAAGGTTGGATTTTCCGACCACTTGATGATCTGCTCATAGGCCTCGTGCAGCTTTCTGAAAGCATTGGCATCCCCGCCCAGGTCCGGATGATGCTGCATGGCCTGTCTGCGGTAGGCGGATTTGATTTTTCTCTGGAGCTCAGGAGAGTTTAAATCGGATTTTTTCAGTTTTAGAAAAGTCAAGGACTTCGCCAATCGTGTCGGCTCCTTGACTTCCAGGGGTCTAATGGGGGCCGAATCAGCATTTTTGGTCTCTGCTTTCTCAAGCAAAAACTGAGTGGCGCGATAGCGTTTATTGGTTCGATTTCTCTCGGCCCACCAGGCATTGCCCAGAATATTGGACAGGGTACAATAGTCTTCCACCGGCTTGCGGCCCTGGGTTCGCGGATAGAGGTAGCTGAAAAGTTCACCGGAGCCCCAGGGTAAAACATCCAGAATGATAACGGAATCCGTAAAATAAAATGTCGCGTACCGGGTATTCAGCGCCCTCAGAAGTCCGGTTCTGAGGTTTAAATGGTAGCGCAGCTTTTGGCGGCATTCAATGGAACAATATTTGCGACGTCCCATGTTCTCGACGGTTCCACAGGATAAACATCGATATTTGGCGCTGCCTCGGGAAACGATCAGCTTTTTTTTAATACGGGTATTCATTCGAGCACGCACATTTGCGACAATTAAAAAGACTACAAAAGATACATCATACCACGCCTGGGAACTGGAGGTCAAAGGCCGAACAACCGCTCTTTATGCTTGCCAAATTAGCCAACAAAAAATATGATGAATAGATTATATGCAGCCTAAGGAGAATAACACCATGATGAAAGCCGCCTTTGAAAAAAATATCACCGTTTGCCGCGTATTATTGCTTCCCGTAATTTTAATCTGGTTTGCCTGCACGGGACCCCAGCTCGAAGTCAAACCCATCTCGAAAACTGAAAATCCACAGGAACTCATCAACCAATTGGACAATGACATTGCCCTGGCGCGCAAAAATCAAATCAATGTGCTGGCCCCGACCTGGTTTGAAAGGGCTGAATCCTCTCTCAATGCTGCCAAAAGGGGTTTGGATAAAGGTGATCAGTTATCCGAGATACTGGACAATATCGCAACCGGACGAGCCCAGCTGGACCGGTCAGCGGAATTTGCCAGAGTATCTCGAACCACCCTGCCGGATGCAATCAAAGCGCGCACCATGGCACGCAATGCAGGTGCCACCACTCTGGGAGAAGACTACACCGATGCCGAAGATCGATTCATCGGGCTTACCCGGGCAATTGAAGACAATAATTTGGGTTACGCTCAACGAAATCAGACCCGGGTGGTGGAGCGTTTTCGGGTACTCGAACTTAGAGCCATAAAAATACGCACAATCGGAGAAGTCCGTCGCCTCATCCAATCTGCCAGAAAACAGGGCATGCACAAGGTCGCCCCGCAATCATTTGCGCTGGCTGAGAAAAAACTGGCCGATGCCGATGCATTTATCACCCAAAACCCCTATCAAAAGGAAAAAATGCATAAAATGGCCGCCGAAGCGCTGTTCATGGCCCAGCGCCTGCATATCGTCGCCCAACAGAGCCATAAAGTCGATAAGATGGAGCCTGAGCAAATCACCCTCTGGGCGGAGGGATTGTTGTATCAGACCTCGGCAAAGCTGGGTGCTCAGGATATGCGCAATCAGCCCTTCAATAAGCAACTTGAAAACATTCTGGCCACGGTTGCCGCGCAACATGCCGATCACAACTTTATGGTGGAAAGCGCCAAAAAGCGGCAGGCAGATCTCCAGAATTTACAGCAACAAATTGCAAGGCTGGAGGGACAGTCCCAAAAAGAACAGCGGGAAAAGGAACGATTACTGGCCGAAAAACAATTCAATCAGAAACTGGGCAGCATCCAGGACTATTTCAAACCCCGGGAGGCCGAAGTGTACAAAAAGCAAAATCAGGTCATTATCCGCCTCAAAGCCATGCAATTTCCGGTGGGACAGAGCGTAATTATGCCCGAAAATTACGGACTCCTGAGCAAAGTTCAGCGGGCTATCCGCACTTTTGGAGAACCGGATGTCATTATCGGGGGTCACACGGACAGCACCGGCTCGGAGGGCCTGAACGAACATTTGTCCCAACAGAGGGCCGATGCCGTGCGCCAGTACTTCGTCGCGAATGGTACCCTGCCATACGAAAAGATCATTGCCGTAGGATACGGTTCCATGCGCCCGCTGGCTTCCAATGCAACTGAAAGTGGCCGGGCCATTAACCGTCGCATCGATGTAATCATTACACCGGAACAAACAAGGCCGAATTAGACCTACCAATACTTACTGCCCTAACAGTAAGATGGCGGCAAACATCTCAGCGACCGAGCCGATGTGGGGCTGAAAAAAGATCAATGCATGATCCTGCTCGGGGATTTTAACGATGTTGCACCCCGAAGTGACGATCCGACCATGCTGGCGGCGCAGCGAGTAATCAGTACCAGATAAAAATAAGCCCGCTCTGCTACTACGTGTAAAAAAACAAATGCTCAAAGCCGCTAAAATCCCAAGCACCAATAAACAAATTCCAAATAAATCCCAATAAATCAAATTCAAAATTACAAACGACTAAGGACATCGCAAGACGTACAATTAAGCTAACTTGGAATTTGCCTCAGAAATGAAGCCGGGCAATCTCAGGAGAGTTAAAAAGATTTTAAATGAGCAACTATTGTTTGAGTCATTGAGATTTGTAATTTGATTTTTACCTGCCCGGTTAAATTGTTTGACAATTCTCTTTGGATTCTGCCACCGTGTGATCTTCGACAAAACAGGGCGTTTCGCATAGTCAGATTTATTTAACTGGGTAAATGATTTGGTGCTTGTGATTTGAAATTTTTGATTTCTACCGAAACTTCTAAAACAAACAATTTTGAACCTACCCAGACACTGCTTTGTAAGGCGTGGATCCTGCTTGATTCATTACAGTTATCCTGATATATTTTTTTGAGTTAAATGTCATACCCCATCAAGAATAAGGTTTCGATACACCAGTCAATCCGACAATCAATAAAATATGGAGTGAGAATGGCTAAGAAAGCGCAGTTTCTGACCACCGGAGAATTTGCATCAAAAATAGGGATATCGACGGCATCCGTTTCAAAGCTGATCCGTGATGGCAAAATCAATGCTCAAAAAAAATCCGGCAAATGGATGATATCACCGGATCAATTGCAAGTTCCGGCCGTGAAAGCGTTGAGCAAGTCGGGAAAAAAGGCAGGCTTGAAAAAAGCTGCCAAGTCGACTCCCAACAAGGCGGCCCCCGCCAAGCCGGCATCAGCCGAAAAAAAGGTCCCTGCCGCGGACAAAAAATCCACAGAAAAAGCCTATACCATTGCTGAGTTTGCGACGCTAACCTATCTGACTGAATTTGGCGTAAGAGAATGGCTCAAAATTGGCCGTCTGGCCGGCCGCCAGGCACCCGGCGGTGAGTGGTTGATCGACGCCGCCAACCTGCAATTGCCGTCACTCAAACATCTGGTGCGATAACATCGGCCCGCTGATAGTGATCTTTTCAAAACTACGTTCAGCAAAATGCGCAGTATAAAACCATAAATCCGCCGGGCAACGCGGCGGACTTATTGTATTATGGGCAACCCGGAATGCCGTTATTTTCTCATAGCCGGCTTCTCATTTGGGTAGAAACGGAAGCCTTCCGGAAAAGATGCACGCGCACCCGGGAAGCCACAAATGGAATTTTTTAATTGACCAAGCACTGAATCCTCTTTATTGATTCTTGCCGGTTTATGCAATCATCTTTTTTCCAAAAATCGCGCATTTTTTTTCCGTTCGCTCTGGGCTATTTTCTTTCCTACCTGTTTCGTGTTGTCAATGCGGTGCTTGCACCGGATCTGGCTCTGAATCTTGGCATTGATCCCTCAGAGCTCGGACTGCTGACAGCCGCCTATTTCATCACTTTCGCCGCTTTTCAGTTGCCGCTGGGCGTATTATTGGATAGATTCGGTCCGCGAAAAATTGAAGCGTTTCTATTGATTTTTGCAGCCGGCGGTGCGCTGGTATTCTCCCGCGCCCAGAGTGTTACCGGTTTGGTTATTGGAAGAGCGTTAATCGGCTTCGGCGTCTCTGCCTGTTTAATGGCCGCTTTCAAGGCTTATGTCATATGGTACCGCCGGCAACAATTGCCCCTGATCAACGGATTCCAGATGGCGGCTGGAGGGTTCGGCGCACTTACCGCCACAGCCCCGGTTGAAGCAGCCCTAACCGTAACCGACTGGCGCGGTATATTTTTGGCCTTGGCGTTGATAACCCTGGCGGTTGCAGCGACAGTATTTTGTGTCGTGCCGGAAAAAAAACATGAGACCACCGGTGGCAGCATTAAAGATCAACTTGTTGACGTGGCAGGCGTTTTTTCCAGTTTAACCTTCTGGCGCATTGCCCCGCCGGCCGTGATGTCCCAGGCCACCTTCTTAGCCGTCCAGGGATTGTGGTCCGGGCCATGGCTTCGGGATGTTGCCGGCTTTGAGCGGGCGGTCATAGCTCAGGTTTTACTGACCATCGCAATTGCCATGGTTGTGGGGTTCATATCTTTGGGCGCTGTGGCCGAACGCTTGAGTCGATTGGGCATTAAACCGATCGCTGTGGCGGTGACCGGGATGAGCATATTTATGGCGGTTCAGATTTTGCTCGTTTTAGAGGTTGTCTCATGGGCACACGCCCTGTGGATCTTGTTTGGAATTTTCGGCACAACCGGCATTATACCCTATGCGGTTTTGTCGCAAAGCTTTCCCCAGCATCTTTCCGGCCGGGTCAATACGGCCTTGAACCTCCTTGTTTTTGTAGCGGCATTCTCCGCACAATGGGGAATCGGCGCCATCATAAACCTGTGGCCAAGCACGTCTGACGGCGGATACGCAGCAACGGGTTATCAGGCGGCATTTGCCATGATGCTCGCACTGCAAGTGATGTCGATGCTGTGGTTTATATCGATAACCCTGATCCAGCATCGTCGTAAACAAATAAAATAGATAAGTCAAGAAGCAGTTAGATTTAAATTAGGATTTTTTTGGAAAGCTCGGACCCCAAAGAACCCGATTTTCTGATAGGGATAGAATGGTAAGATGTATAGCAAGATAAAAAAATACGTATTTGAATTTTGGGGGTCATTGCTCTAAATGAGTGGCGCCCGGGAAACGGAATATTGATACCGCACGTGGGACGCACCCAAAAAATTCAAATACTATTCGACCTTGATGTTAGTCATCTTTTTGCCCCTTGTTTTCGAACTTTTTCTCTCATAATAGTCGATCCCATCATCCAACAGGGACCGCAGGCCCCTCAAAAATTCAAGCCTTGAACGCGTCATATGCTCCCTAAACTTTGACTTTTTCCCCATAACATCTTCCAGGTCCATGAAAAATTGACCGACCGGGCAAACAACCATTTGTTCTTTACTCTTTTTCTCCGCCATTTGCATCTCCTTCAAATAAGACATTCAAATATTCACCCTCCATCTTGGCCTTGACCGCATCCAGAGATGCGACCTGCCGCGGCAGCAGGATATGCCGTTTGAACCCGCCGATTCGAATAACCAATTCTTCATGCAGTTTATTGAGCTCGACATCTTTTTTGGTAATAAACGGCAGCTTGAGCTGAAGCCGGTAGCTGGCATTCTGCTTGATCAGACGATAGGGTTCATCTTTATAAAAACGTTGGAGCGGATTTTCATTTTGATAGATCCGCTCGGCCAACTGCTTTAAATCATTGTAGCCGATTACTTCGCCGGCAAACAGGTCCACGGGGAAAATGGGCACCGGATTGAAGAAATCTTTCGCCTCTCCCAGGTGGTACTGCTGCCCCTTGATCCAGCCTTTGAAATAGTCATCCTGTATGTTGTCCGGCAGCATTCGATTCATAATGATGGCATCGATGCTCATTTTGTACAAACAGAAGTACATAAAGGCTCTTTGCGTTTCTTTCAGAACCACTTTTTCCGGATTGGTCACCAGGCGTACGGTGGTTATCTCCGGATTTACCAGAATTTTATCCACGCCCTTCAGTTTTTCGAAAAGATCTTCGATGGCCTTGAAATAGTCGTCTCCCGGCAGGGGAACATCGTACACTTTTTTAGCGACAGGCCTGACGTATTTGACGACGGTTCGTTCCAGTTTAAAGACCTTGTTCATGTACCATTCCAGCGTTGTCGGAATGCTGATGAATCGCAGCGATTCCCCGGTCGGCGCGCAATCCAGCAGTATAACATCGAACTCCTTCTTTTTGACGTACTGGTTGATATAGAGCAGCAGACTGATTTCTTCCATGCCGGGCAAGACGGCCAGTTCCTCCGCCAGAACCTCGTCCAGTCCGGTGGTGTACAGTATGCTGGATAGATATTTGTGAATATCGCCCCAGTAGCGTTGAATTTCTTCCTGGATGTCCAGCTCCTGGATGAATAATTTTTTGTTGATCTCGATCGGCACACCCTTGTTTTTGTCCAGCAATTCCCGGTCAAGATCGAAAATATCCGCCAGGCTGTGGGCCACATCCAGAGACATGACCACGGTCCTGTGTCCCATTTCGGAAGCTTTAAGGCCCGTAGCCGCCGAAACCGAGGTCTTACCAACCCCACCCTTGCCGGCAAAAAATATAATCCTCATTTTTCTTCCTGCGGAATAAAAATCAGCGTTTAATCTTAATTTCCAAAAACGGATTCAGGGCCTCAGATCATGTTTGAGGGCAAGGCGTCTTCCAGATTGAAAGCGGAGCGTACACGTCAGTACGTGAGTATTTCGATCTGGGAGACAACGCCGCCACCGAACATTAGATGAGGTCCTGAAACCGTTTTTAAGGACTGCCCAGATAATGCTCCATCCTCTTGCGCCACAGCTCCTGATCCATCACACACACGTCGCCGTCGTCATCCCGCGTGGCAATGACGGCGCCAAAATCCTCCGGCGAGACCAGACCGCAGGCGTCCCCGGGCCAGCTCGCAAACATCGGATCGACGGAGATAAACGCCTCCAGGCGCTCACGGTCCACCGGTATGGCGCACTCTCTGTCAGGCAGTACAATAACGTCATTTTCCTTCTTTTCGTCATGGACATAATACGCGATCATCACACCTCCCAATTAATCTGTAATAAATTTAAATATAAAACAGCTTGGAACGGATTTCGAGAACTTTTTGGGATGAAATCAACCCGCCTGATTTGATGTTGATAAAATCCAACAGACGTGGCAATAGGTAATATACCGACCCCGGAGAAGTCGACCTTGGTCCACCCGGACGGGTAATGTCTAAGATGGAGGAGAATAGGATGACGATTGCTGACAACATGGCCGTAATGGTTGAAAAAGCCTCAATGATCCGAAAAATGTTTGAAGAAGGTGCCAAACTCAAGGCTATTCACGGGGCGGAGAATGTCTTCGATTTTTCTCTCGGCAATCCGGATGTACCGCCCCCGCCGGAATTCAAGAAGGTCCTCCGGGAATTGGTTAACGATGACACCTTAAGTCACGGATATACGCCGAGCCCGGGATATCCGCATGTCCGGCAGGCCGTAGCCGAGCACCTCGGCAAAGAACACGGCATTGAATTCGCTCCTGAACTGGTGATTATGACGGTCGGCGCGGCCGGTGCCCTGAACGATATTCTCAAAGCATTGATAAATCCCGGGGAGCAGGTGCTGACGCCATCACCCTATTTTGTCGGCTATAATCAGTACTGCTTCGTTGCCGGCGCTTCCCTTGAGACCACAGCGTGTGATGCCAAATTTCATCTGGATTTAGGCAAAATTGAAGGGGATATCAATGAATCGACCCGGGTATTTCTGATCAATTCACCTAATAATCCCACGGGCGCCATCTATTCCACCGAAGAGCTGGCCGGATTGAGCGACATATTGGAAAAGGCCAGCCAAAAATTCGGCCGACGGATTTATCTCGTATCAGACGAGCCTTACCGCAAAATCACCTATGATGTCGAAGTGCCCTCTGTGTTTCAGGCATATCCTCATACCATCCTGGTCAGTTCCTATTCCAAGGAGTTGTCCCTGGCCGGTGAACGAATCGGCTACCTGGCCGTCCACCCCGAGGCCGAAGCCGCAGAGCTCGTAGCAGGGGCAGCTGCGGTGGCCAACACCATGTACTGTGTCAATGCACCCAGTCTGATTCAACTGGCAATCGCAAAGTTGCAGGGCGTCTCGGTGGATGCCTCGATTTATCGGCGCCGTCGCGACAAGCTGTGTGCCGGATTGTCTGAAGCCGGTTATGAATTTAACGTTCCCGAAGGCGCATTTTATTTGTTTCCCAAAAGCCCGATCCCGGATGACGTGGAATTCATCAACCGTTTGAAAGAAGAGTTGATACTGGCCGTCCCGGGGGTGGGTTTTGGTGCACCGGGTTATTTTCGCCTATCCTACGCCGTTCCGGATGACACGATTACGAGATCCTTCGCCGGATTTCAGCGTGCTATGGAGAAAGTTAAACCCGGATAATTCGGCAACTAATAAGGAATGACTGAGCCAAAATATTAAATGTAGTTTCTGGCATTTTATCAAAGAAAAAGCTTCATCACGAAAACACGAAAATAGAAAGCACGAAATCTACCTTGTTCTTTTTTCGTATTTTCGCTCTTTCGTGCTTTCGTGATCGTTTTTTCTTTTTTGGTCTCCGCCTCCGTTGCATCAGCTATTTAAAATTGCGGAATCCAAGTATTAAAGGATAAATTGTCTAAAATTGATAGAATTCCACTAATCCCTGAATTCCTAAATTCGCAATTCCTAAATTACCTTTTCTTCGTCTGGAAAAAGTGAGTGGCCGTTCCGTGGAACAGATCGGCCGCCTCCATGATGGTTTCGGAGAGGGTTGGATGGGGGTGAATCGACAGGCCCAAGTCTGTGACATTGGCGCCCATTTCGATAGCCAGAACGCCTTCGGCGATCATTTCACCGGCCCCGGGCCCCGCAATACCCATTCCCAAGATGCGCTCGCTTTCCGGATCTACGATGAGTTTAGTCAATCCGTCGCTACGGTCCAGAGTGGCTGCACGGCCGGATGCCGCCCAGGGAAACCGGACAACTTTATGGGCAATCTTCTGAACCTTCGCTTCCGTTTCAGTCAAACCGACCCAGGCAATCTCGGGATCGGTAAACACAACCGCCGGGATCGCCGCCGGTTCGTACACAACCGGCCGGCCGGCGATAACCTCGGCTGCCACGCGTCCTTCATGGGATGCCTTGTGGGCCAGCATGGGCTCTCCAGCCACATCGCCGATCGCGAATATATTACCTTCTGTGGTGCGCCGCTGAGAATCGACCTTGATGAACCCCTGATCGTCGACTTCGACACCGGTATTTGACAACCCTAAACCGGCCGAGTTAGGTTGTCTGCCAACGGCAAGCAGGATGAGGTCAAAAAGACGCGCTTTATGATCGGCCTTTGGTCCGTCCAGGGTCACCTTAACACCATTTTTCTGAACTTTGAGTGTCGTTACTGTGGTCTGCAGTAGAATATCCGTAATCCGGGTTGCCAGCCGCTTTTGCAGAATCCGCACCAGATCTTTGTCGGCGCCGGGCAGCAGCCCCGCTGTCATTTCAACCACTGTCACCTGACTACCCAGGGCCGCATAAACGGTGCCGAGCTCGAGGCCGATATAGCCTCCGCCGATCACCAGCAATTTTTTGGGAATTCGGTTCAGCTCCAGGGCTGAGGTGGCATCGAGCAGTCTATCGGAGTTCAGGTCAAATTGAGGAATACGGGCCGACTCTGAACCCGTGGCAATTATTGCATGCTCAAATTCAAGGGCGCCGGACTCCCCCTCAAGCAGATCGTAGGTCAGGGTTCGATTGTTCTCGAATCTGGCTCTGCCCCGTAAATAATTGATTTTACGCTGTTTAACCAACTGTCCGAGACCACCGGTCAGCCGGGTGACCACATCGTTTTTCCATTCCCGCAATTTCTTGTGCTGTATTTTTAAACCGCTGAAAGTCAATCCCCAGGCTTTGGCCTCGTGGGCTTCATCGATGACTTTGGCCGCGTGCAGCAGAGCTTTTGAAGGTATGCATCCGCGGTAAAGGCATACGCCCCCTGGATTTAATTCCGGATCGATCAGGGTTACATCCAG
>JAAUYB010134716.1_pt1 | contig 10217 bp, 14 predicted proteins | sample 7278071 | NCBI WGS metagenome assembly JAAUYB01 (sample SAMN14350121, study PRJNA611818) | marine sediment metagenome | isolation source: surface marine sediment (1.8m) | place: French Polynesia: Moorea | collected 2018-08 | reverse complement strand
CTCGAGTAGGGGTGGATTGAGCTTAGAATCTTCGAGCCTGAGCTGAGCCTGAGCCTGGAGGTCTCGAGCCTGAGCTGAGCTTAAGCCTGGGATTTTCGAGCCTAGGCAGAGCCTAGGCCCAAAAATGTTCTTTCTTGCTTAACATTATCTTAACAAAAAGTACTTTTGACTGTTTTTTCTTTAAAAAAGATGAACAATTGACAAAAACCAGGCTAACCCCACGAACCCGAAGTTGAGTTTGTTTGCCATAAATGCGGAGGGCGTAAATCCTCTATAAAGCGTCTATCCTCTATCGTATCTGCAATTTATGTAGTACATTTTTTTAAAAAAATACGGAGTTTTTTTGGCAAAAAAACCCTCCGCCTTCCGCAAATGCGGAGGATTTTGAAAAAAAAGTAAGAAAAAAAATTACACCAGTGGGACTTGAACCCCAGATCTGAATTTTACCGCCCGCCACTCTACCCACTACTCTATCCCGCCTTCTCTGATTCATGAGACCAAAATTGCATATATCAAAAAAACGCCAAAAAAATTGCAAGTTAGAGAAAAAACATAAAATAAAATTTGTAGGTAATATTGATGCGATAAACTGGGTGAAATTTGGTCACCCTGTGATCAGTATTTTTGTCAAAAATAGCCAAAAATAAAAAAACGTTTTTTTTCTCCTTCGTAATTGCGGAGGAAAACGGAGCTCTCGTAATTGCTCCGTTTTTTTGACAAATAAAAACCTCCGTGAAATTTGAAAAAAACTCTTGAAATACGGAGTTCCTAAGCTCAAAATTCTTGTTGGGCATTAGCTTTTTTAGCCTGGACCTTCGAGCCTGAGCTGAGACTGAGCCTGGAAAAATCGGCTTGAGCCTTCGAGTTTTCAAGCCTGAGCCTAGGCTCAATCCACCCCTAGTCTCGAGCCTGAACTGAGCCTGAGCGAAGAATTTTCGAGCCTGAGCTGAGCTTGAGCCAGCGGCGGCGGGCTGCGTGACGAGAAAAGACGCGGTGTTTAACGAATCCAGCAATTCCATATCTTGATTTTTTAAACCTTTTTTGCTCGAAGTGGCTGGCGGCCTTGGACTCATCCTCGGACTTGTCCTCGACCTCGTCCTCCTCCTCGACGTAGTCGATCGACGGGAAGACCCACATCGGCGGTGGTGGCATACATGGGCAAGGGGGGGGGGATGGGGGGGATCATACATGGGCGGCCCCATATGATTCCATATGACACCCTCCACACACCAGGGCAAAATCCTAACCCAACCCCCCACCAGGCCAAAATCCTAACCCCCCACAGCAAACCTCCGGGCAGGACCGCCCCCACACCTAGAAATTAAATTGACCTCCCCACCCGCAAAACAGAAAAAAAGAAAGAAAATAGTATCCCCTCCCCTAGAGCCATTTTGGGAGGTATTAAAATTTTTGAGGCATTCCCTCTCTGGAAAAAAGTCGGCTCCCATGTGTGGGCGGAGGCGTTCTGTGTGACGTGCTGGCGGACTCGTACTTGTGGGTGGACTGGCTGGCGGATTTGGACTTCTCGTTCTCCTTCTCCTCGTCGCTGTCGTCGATCGAGGGAAGACCCGGAGGCGACGGTGACTGCGACGGCGGCGGCGGCGTTCTGCGCGACGAGAGACCCGGCGTTTAACCAACCCAGCAGTAGAACTTGTTGAACTTGTTCTTACCTTTTTTGCGGTCTTGCAGGCAAGTTGGCAATGGACTTGGACTTGGACTTGCCGGCAAAGTGGCGGGCAGACTTCGATTTGCAGGTGAAGTCGGTGGTGGTGAACTTTTTTGCTATGAACGTGCCTGGCGGACATGGACTTGTAGGCGGACTGGCGGCGGGGGCGGCGGGGGCGGCGGGGGCGGCGGAGGAGGAGGATTGAGGAGGACCCGCGGCGGACGACCCGCGGCGGCGACCCAGAGCGTGCGAGGTGGCAAAGTGGGCGAAGTGGAAGTGGGCGGCGAAGTCTGTGAAGGCCACGGCGAAGTAATGGGCTGCCTCACTCTTGTATTTAGAGTAGTTTTGTGGGCGGCCTTACTCTTGCTCTCGGTCTTTCCTCACAATGCGTTCCTCTCCTTGTAAGCCTTGTTGATCCTCCACTCAGACACCACGGTGACGCCCGACAGCTGGGGCAATTGTGAGGGCAACTTTCGACAGCGGCAACTATGAGGGGACTTTCAGCTGGGGCAAGAACAACCCAACGAACCTTAATTTGAGTCCATTTGCCGAAAAGACGGAGGGCGTAAAACCTCTGTAAAGTGTCTATCGTATCTGTTATTTATGTAGTGATTTCTCAAAAAAATGCGGAGGAATTTTTGGCGTAAGCTCCGCATTTACGTGCAAAATGCGGAGAGTTTTGGTGCTTGTTTTTTTATCCGTGTGGTACGGAGCTTTTTTTGTGCGGAAACCAGAAATAAAAAAGTCCCAAAAACGGAATCTAAAATCTCAGGAAAAGTCCGCAAAAACGGAGTTGAATGCTTACAAAAAAGTCCGCAAAAACGGCCTTTCTGTTTTGCCCTTCTTACTGCCATCACCACAAACACCACCACCACTTGTCACAGAGGCAAAATGATTACTATATTTCATAGATACATTCATCCAAATACACTTTGCTTATTTTGCTGGAAGAATTCACATGAGAAAATTCCCCATGGCCAGGAATAGCAAGTCAGTGTTGTACTCTTTCTCCTTCCCCATGGCCAAGCAGAGCAAGTCAGTGTTGTACTCCTTCTCCTTCCCCATGGCCAGGCAGAGCAAGTCAGTGTTGTACTCCTTCTCCTTCCCATGGATGTGGAAACTTAAGTTGGTGGTGTTCTCCTTCTCCTTCCCCCAGGCCAGGCAGGGCAAGTCAGTGAAGTGCTTCTTCACACCCTGATTCTAATGAGTAATGACCATGTTCTTGCAGCAATTGACCATGTTGCACTAATATTCTTGGAGTCTTACTTCACGCAGCTTTTCATTCACAGTATTTCTTGCAAACAGTGCTTTGGAATAAAAAAAGTAAGAAAAGTCTAAATAAAACATAATTTAAATTCAAATCTTTGTATTTAATGAAAATTGAACAGCATTCTTTTTCCAAACAAATTACAAATCAAATTGAGTTTTTTTTCTAGATAAATGAAACCGGCCGCCGCCATCACTTTTTTCTAGCTCCTCTTTGGCTCAGTCAAGGAAAAAAAAGCTAGATAAAGTACTGAAAATACTGATTAAAAAAGTATATTTCACAAGTAAACGGCATCATACCCAAAATTCTTGACCAAAACTGTATTCATGTTCAGCAGGAGGGATCGTTCGAATCGAATCGAGGGAGGGCGGGACTCGGGAGGGATCGAGGGATCGTTCGAATCGAAGGAGATGGAGGGGGGGGGGTCGTTCTTGATCTGCAAGTGCAAGAGAGGAGTCGGCGTCGGGGTGACGAGCTGGTGGTCTAGGTAAAGTTGGTGGTGATGGCGTCGTTGTCGGCGGGCTGCGTGACGAGAGAAGACGCGGCCTTTAACCAACCCAGCAGTGCTATATTTTGAACTTTTTGGTTACCTTTGAAGTGGCCTCGTCCTCGTCCTCCTCCGCGTTGTCGTCGTCAGCGTCAGCGTCGTCGCCGCAGCCGCCGTCGATCGAGGGAGGGAGGGAGGGAGGGAGGGAGGGCGGCATACGTGGGTAAGGGGGGGGGGAACCGTTAGGCTGACTTTCCCCTTAGTAAGTCCCCCTCCCTGAAGCCTCTCAGAGGGCACCCAATAGAAGATTTAGCAGTTCTTCCAATGCTACCCCCTCCCTGAGCTTAACTAAAAAAAGTTTAGAAAAATTTCACATTTTAATAGCTGAAATTAGTAGCATACTAATATTTTCATGTTTTTTCTAAGCAGCCACAACAGTTACTTTTTTGGTAGTCTCTCTTGTCTCTTTCAAAAAAAATGTAGCATTTTTTGTATTTCCCCCCTACCCTACCCCCTTCCTGCAAAAATAATTTCATCCCCCTCCCTGGACTATTTTTTACCAACCCCCTCCCTTGAACAAAAATCTGGACCCCCCTCCCTCAAAATTTGACGGCGCCCACGTATGGAGGGCGGCGTGCGAGATGAGGGAAGAACCAGTGGCGGCGGTGTTTTGGCGAACTTGGACTTGCGGGTGGAGTGGCTGGTGGACTTGGACTTGAAGTTGGTGGTGTTGAAGGTGGCAGCGCGGCGGGCAGCGCGGCGGGCTGCGTGACAAGAGACCCGGCGTTTAACCAATCCATCAGTTCAATATCTTGAACTTTTTTTTACCTTTTTTTGCTCGAAGTGGCTAGCGGACTTGCAGACAAACTTGGCGGCAGGCTCGTAGCCTCGTACTCCTCCTCCTCCTCAACCTCGACCTCGACCTCAACCTCGACCTCAACCATGTACTCCTCCTCCTCCTCGCCATTGTCGATCGAGGGAAGACCCGGCGGCAGCGGCGGCGTTCTGCGTGAACGCAGACCAAACCAACCCAACAGTTCCATGGCGTTGAACTTGGCGGCGGACTTGCTGGCGGACTTGCCCTTGGACTAGTAGGCGAAGTCTTGGCAGACTTGGACTCAAGGGCGGCGGCGGCGCCGGCGCCGGCGTTCTGCGTGACGAGAGACCTGGCGTTTAACCAACCCAAAAGGATCGAGGAGGACCCGCGGCGGCGACCCAGAGCGTGTGAGGTGGCAAAGTGGAAGTGGGCGGCAAAGTAGTGGGCGGCCTCACTCTTGCTCTCGGTCTTTTGAGTTTTGACTCTTTTCCGACTTTTCGTTTTCGTTTTCTTTATTTCTCTTTTCGGTACAGAAAGAAGAAAAGGGAAAAGAGAGAAGTGGGGCGGGACATAGCCGGGCCCGGTTATCTCCCGTTTGAGAAGGCGCGCAAATTCAAAACAAAAAGTGAAAAGTGTCTAAAAATCACTGATCAGCCATGGGCAGATGTCAATGTGGCAATCAACATTTTCAGTCAATTTTGCGACAGCACCTCCAGTCAATTTGGCGAAAATTTCGGTGTGGGTAGATAATGTGGCAAATCAAATTTTCAGTCAATTTAACTGAAGAAAGTTTACAACATATACAGTAAACTTTCTGGTATAGAAGAGGGGGGTCTAAAAATAATTTATACTAAAAATTTTCATATAGATGTTTCTTGTTTCTTGAGTTTTTGCATGCACTCTTGTCTCTTTTTCTGTCCCCTTGCCTCTGCTGCCTTTTGTTCATTTTCCCTATATATTCACAACACTCTACCCTCTTTCAAATAACTTTTAAAAAGTCTATTTTTTCTTTTTTATTCAGTCATCTTCAGATTATTAATCGGCCTTTGCTTTTTGATCCCTCCCCCAAATTTATATATCTATCTACTTTTGCCACTTTGACTGTTTTTACTGTTTCGCCACTTTGACACCCCCAAAAAAGATTCGCCACTTTGTCTACTTTGACTGTTTCGCCACTTTGACGGGCAAAAAATTCGCCAAATTGTGGGGGTGTTGTGTAAGGTTGGCAGGGTTTACAGCTCTCGTCTGTCCAAGTCCGATTGAGGTACGATTTATGCTTTTTTGTTGTTTGGAACATGAAAATGAAAAAAATAGAACTCAAAAATGTGAAGTTCGGCACAGGCCTTAGTGCCGCGTATCGGGAAAAAAGGGGGGGAAGAGAGAAGAGAAGGAGAAAAGAGCCGCCCACATTTTTTGCAAACATCCGTAAATGCGGGAGACGGATTTTTTTTTTCTGGTACTGGGCACCTATCTTTTGTAAATCCTCCGCATTTGACCCAAAGACGGATAATTTACAAGAGACCTGTAAAAAGAGTACAAAAGCGGAGCCCGTATTTCCTCCGCCTTTTTGACAGTTTCAAGAAAAAAAAGTTCCTTGAATTTTAGAAAAAACTCTCAAAATACGGAGGTTTCCAAGGGGGAAATTCTTGTTGGGAAGGGGTACGAAATACGGAGGGTAGACAGACAATTTATTCATGAATAAGATTGGTCTGCAGGTTGCAGAGGAATGATATGATGACAAGAATTCGGTCAATGTAATTTAGTTTACAAGCAGTTAGAAAGTCAAGAATCTTTAATCTTTTCATTATTTCTACTGCGCGCTCTACGTTATAACGTTAAAAAAAAGCAGATTTTCCGACTACCCCTACCTGTGTACCCCAAAAATGGCCTATTACCACACATGGGCAAGGGGGGGAGGGGGAGGGGGGGGATTTCCCCCCCCTGAGGGTCTACCCTTATTTACTAACGTACGAACCCTTATTTACTGTATCTCCCCCCTGGCACCTCCGAAAAAACCGTTGCTCGCCCACGTGTGCCTATTACCATAGTAATATTTATATGGCGGTAAATTGCAGGGTTTTTTGCAGAAAAAAGGAAAATATCTCATTTTGGTCGCATATTTATATCCAATTTGAGGGATCCCAAAACCCTGGTTTTGTGGGTTTTTAATACCTTTTTTCCTATTGTTCATTTTTTGCCCAAATTCCGGATTTTTGGGACCGCAAGAAAACCGGGAGCCATGCCCTAACTGTTTTTTCTCTTCCCGATGCAGAAGAACGTGCTCAGGCCGCAGTTGACCATTTCTCTGCAATTTTGCACGCCGCAACGTAATTCAACATCTGTTCCCATGCCAGGCCAGTAGAACTGTTCCTTCAGCCTCTGCAACATGATCCGCGCACCTTTGTGTTCTGCGAATGCTGAGGCATGAGCCGCCTTGAAAATTTTGTACTGCATAGTGGCGGGCACAACTACGCCGAAAGTCCTCATCCCGTTCCCACGGCCCACTTCTCGAAAGAGCACATTCCTGTCTGTCACGTAATGGTCTACCCGAGCTTGCTCTGCCGCTGTCTTGTTCTTTTTCAGACACAGAGTCCACACGGCTTGGCAAAAACTGTCCCTCCTTTGCTCCTCCGCCCATTTCTCTGTGTCTACGCCGTCGATAATGCCTTTCCTGGACTGCTCCTTCACCACAGCGTCCTTGCCGGACACCACGGTGACCGCACAGACGTTGGGCGTCCGACTGAGAGCATCGGCAAGTTCGTTCATTTTGCCGGGCAGATACTCAATGACGAAGTTGTACTGCCCCATCAACTCCTGCAGACGTAACAGGGTCCACTTGTGTACCGTCCCCAACCGGTCCAAAGGCTTCTGGTCGTACATGAGCGTGAACGGCACCCCGTACAAGTAGTGATGAAATTCCTCGATTGACTGCGCCGCCCCTGCCATCCCAAGTAGGAAAGCGCTATAATTCTTCTCATGTTTTTTCAGCGCACAAGAGAAATAGGAGATGACCCTCATTTTCCCCTCCTGCTTCTGCAGCAAAATGCCTCCGAAGCCGTGCTCCAACGATGCATCCGTCGCCAGGACGAAAGGAACCCCAGGCTTGGGAAATGCCAATATCGGCTCCTGCGTTAACTTGGCTTGCAGGTGCTCGAAGGCGTCCTGTGCCCCGGGCGGCAGCGGCCCACCTTTCCAGTCGGCGTCCTTCTTTGTCGGCTCCGTCAGCTTGCCGGTGATGCCTGCATATCCACGAAAAAACTGACAAAAGTAGTTGCAGAGCCCAGAAAAAACAATGAATCTCTTTCACTGTCTGTGGTGGGGCAAAATTCTTCACAGCCGCTGTCTTCTCCGCCTATGGTTTAATGATCCCGGCACTGATAGTGTAACACCCAAGTACTCCACCGACGGCTCGGCAAACTTGCACTTCCTCAGCCCGATCTTCAAATTGTGTCGTTTCATCCTCGCCAAGACTTGGTCGAGGTGCTGCATGTGACTGTCCCAGGTGCTGCTACTGATGATGACGTCATCGAGATAAATGACAGCGTTGTGAAATCCTTGAGAAACGTATTCCATCAATCGTGAGAAGGTGGACGGGCTTGTCTTCATGCCCATGGGCAGGACAGTCCACACGAACTTGCCCCTGCCTGGAACCAAAAAGGCCGTGTACGGTTGACTCTCCTCCGTCAACTCCAGCTGCCAGTACGCGTTGACAAGGTCCAGGGCCAACAGGAACTTGGCTTCCAATCCTCCGATACGTCAGATACAACTGGTGACATCCATAAACAAATGGAAGTCATCCCAGATTATCTCGCTCACCTTGCGCATGTCAATGACGAACCACAGCTCGTCGCTGTGTGGCTTCTTGACGGCGAAGACCGGCGAGTTGTAAGGACTTGCCCAGTCCTCTCTGATCCCCCCCAACGCCAACAGCTTGTCAATCTGCTCGTTGATGAAGTGGAGGTGAGCGGCCAGAATGGGAAATTGTTTGACATACGCTGGCTTCTCACTCTTGGGTCGCAGAAGGTTAGGTACTGCGGAGGAACGTCCCATGTCACTTTTGCCTAGGGACACGGCCTCGTGTGGACGTACCAGTACTTGCCGCAGTTGCTCATTCTGCTCTCCAGCCAGGTGCTTTTGGCCCTCGATGGCGTCATCAATGACCTTAAATTTCTCGTCCGACGGACGAGTCTTGATTCGACGACTCGTTTTTCACTGTCAGCAATTCTCCCAATGTGACCATATTGTCTGCCGCGGTCGGAATATGCTCACCCAGCAACTCCTTGTCTCCGATGACGACTTCCTCGGCTGTCTCGTTCACCAGGCAAACGTACGTCTCGCCCTGTCTTTGGACGTAATACGAGCCCGACGTGCCGACACCACATTGCAGTACCCGCTGTCCAAGGTGGACGCCGTACCGGCTCTGCGTTTATGCCTAATCTTTGCTTTGACGATCCGCATGCTGTAGGCTGGGAAATGCTCTTGCTTAGCAAGCACAACTTCTGCGCGTCTCCGAGCGCCTTCCCAATCCCATGAGACCGTGCCTCGCCCGGTGTCTATCTTTGCTCCATAGATTGCCAGGGCGTCGTAGCCCAGTAGCAACGGCCACGCCAGTTGCTCCATGACGATGACATAATGGGTAATTCGGCCGAGACCCTCCACGTCCAACTTCACCAGAAACGTCCCCTTCATTGCCAAAGGCTGGTCATTTGCCGTCCTCAGGCCAATGCCTGTGCCGCTGATTTCCTCCTTGTTGCAGCCTGAAATCTTCTGAAAGGTGTCCAAGCTCATGACTGTGTGTGGCGCCCCAGAGTCCAGTAATGCCAAGAACTCCGTACTGCCTGACCGGACTCTGACTGTCGGCCGAGACCTCCATGTGGGTTGCCCATTGACCTTGTTGATTTGCCCAGCCAACCGCAGGAGAACGCGGTGGCTGGGTTCTCGTAGGCGGGCGCTGTTGTCGGGGTGTTCTACAGCGCCTAGACAAAATTCGTCCAACTAGGAGGTTGGTAGCCAGGGCAATGAGCCGACACTGCTGCTACCCCTCCTGTCACTTGCTGAGACTGCTGTTGCTGCTGTGGCTGCTGCTGTGGCGGCGCCCGGGCGTTCTGTGCGTTCCCCCCTGCTTGTGGCCACACAGCCGGTTCTGTCGCTGGCCAGCTGTTCCAGTTTTGTTTGTTTTTTGCTGTCTTGCATTGCATTGCCTTGTGTACAGTGAAATTGCAGACCATGCAAGCATCCTGTGTCATGTGTCGGGGCCCGACCCAGGACGGCCGCATGGACGGTTTGTCCTGCCAATGCTGCTTCTTCTTGCCTCCGCCTCCACCGGCGCCACCGACTCCGCCGCCGCCGCCGCCGCCTCCCAATCCGCGAGTGCCTGGGCTGTTGCTCTTACCCCGTTGCCCGGTGTAGTTCACTGACCCCTTGCTGAAGGAACTGGACCGTGTCTTATGGTTGCTCTCGTGGTCTTGATGAATGGCTGCTGTCTCCTTAATATGCTCCCACGTTCTCTCTGCTGGGGGCAATTGCGTCACCGCGTGTTTTACGTGGTTAAGGAACTCTTCACGCAAGCCACCCATCATTACGATGATGTTGAGCCACCCAAAGACTTGCCGCCATTCTTGCCTGTCGGCGGCCTCCACTGTCATCATCAACATCCCCAGTCGGGAGAACGTCAAAATTCCGACAGAGAATTCCTATCCAGTCAAAGTTCCGACAATAGTGGGTACTTGCAAATTTCTGACAGAAAGGAGGAGAACCTGCAATTTTCCGACAGCCGTAGAATTGTGGTGTTGGCAAGTGTGAAGGGCTATGTAGGAATTTAGCTTAACCCCCCCCCAACACACACACACACAAATATCTCAAACCTTCAAGGGAGCAAAACAGCAAATTAAGTGAGTAGAGAGAAAGACCAACACAAGCAAAGTGTCTTGACAAAACCTTTTTTCTTGTGTGTCATGAAAAAAGTAAAAGATGTCTTCTT
>JAAUYB010023422.1_pt1 | contig 10218 bp, 8 predicted proteins | sample 7278071 | NCBI WGS metagenome assembly JAAUYB01 (sample SAMN14350121, study PRJNA611818) | marine sediment metagenome | isolation source: surface marine sediment (1.8m) | place: French Polynesia: Moorea | collected 2018-08 | reverse complement strand
GCCTCGGATGGTGCAAAAATGTAATTTGTTTTCCCATCCTATACCCGCTGTAGTCTTGCTTCCCGCTAAATGAGGTTGGGCGTTTTAGTCACTTTCTTGCGGGATTACGGGCGTCGCCGCCGCCGCCGCCGCCGCACCTGCGCCACCCCTCCCGCCACCGGAGAGAGGAGGAGAAAGGCGCCGCCGACGCCGCCAGGGTGCGCCACTGCGCCACTCACTAAAGGAAACGGAGTTTAGCGACTGAGCTGGTCTACGCGATCGTTTCGTTTTTGCTATGCCTCTAAGAACTAGATGCGTGATAGTTATCAGTTTTTGAACGTTTCTTCCTTTTGAACCCATTGTTTGCAGTACCTAACTATTTCTCAATTATAAATGTTCATCTGCGGCGCTTTCCCCTTTCCTTCCCCTTTCCCCTTTCCCGTCTCCTCTTTCTTTCAGCTGTCGCTTCTGGAGACGCCAACAGAGAAGAGCTGCCAGATGGTCACGTGATATGCCTTTGAAAATGTTTTGGCAGAAACTAAGACCGTATTTTTCAATTCTTTGCAATCGCAAAATGCAAGTCAAATGGTGGAACTTACAAAGATTCCATGTTTTTTTTGAAAATATTCCTTTTCAACAGCTTTATTGGTGAACTGGTTTTTTTCTTGGGAAAAAACAACCTGGCGGATTTTTCTTTGGGCAAATCTGTTATCGCTGACTTGCTCCTCCTCCGCCCGCCGGGAAGGACGTCGACGATCACGCCGGGCCCGGGTGCTGCACCACGCCGGGTCTCTCCGGGACGTCCGGGATCAAGCGGGGTCGGGAAGGCGTCGCGGGCACATCGTGATTCGTGAGAGCCGGTGACCAGAAACAGCTAAAGGCCCTGGTCTTGGTTTTGGCGGCCTGAGCGGAGGAGGTCAACATGTCTGATACGGACGCGGACAAGGGGGACAAGGAGGTCAGCATGGACAAGGAGGAGGTCAAGGAGAACAAGGGAGAAGAGGTCAAGGTCGAGGAGATGGAAAAAGAGGAAGGCCAGACTGAAGAAGAGGTCAAGGTAGAGACAGAAGCGACCAAGCTGGAGGAGAAGCCCAAAGAGGCCGAGAAGGACAACAAGGGGAAAGACGACCAGGCGGACACGAAGCAGGAGGAGTCCACAGACAAGGCCCAAGATTCTGAGGTCACAGAGGCCAAGAAGGATGGTGCACAGGACAAGGAAGCTGCCGCCGCCTCCGCCGCCGTGAGCGACCACGAGGAAGAGGAGGAGGACTTCGAGAGTGCCGAGGAGGAGGGCAACGAGGCCGCTGCAGACAAGGAGGATTCCTCTCCTGACTCTGACCTGGACGAGGAGAAGGCGGATAGGAGGCGAAGGAGGAGCAGAGAGGGAGGGGACTCAGACGAAGAAGAGGCGGAGGAGACCATGGCCAAGGAGGAGGAGGATGATCCCGACGCCAAGATCGCCATCGTTCAGGAGGAGTCTGACGAGGAAGCGGGAAACAAGGCGGACAAGGAAAAGGAGCAGGAGGGCGAGGGAGAGCAGGAGCGCGGAACCGGAGACGGACAGGAGGCAGAAGATGAGGATGGTCAGGTGAGCGGATCTTTCTGTCGGTTTCGGAACAAAGCAAAGAATGCAGCGAAATACTGTCTTTGTTCCATTTTACATGCAACATAACCTCTATCGTCTTATTCCTACCACAGGTTGACGACGACCAAGACAAGCGCAACCCCCAGTACATCCCTAAGCGCGGCATGTTTTACGAGCACGACGACCGCATCGACAGCGACGAGGAGATCGAGGCCAAGAAGAAGGAGCAAGAGGAGGCCGAAAAGAAGAGGAAGAAGGTCTGGAAGTCGGAGAGCGTGCAGAAGTGGGGGCACGACAAGTTCCTGGAGCTGGACCAGGCTCCAAAGTCCAAGGAGGAGCTGGTGGAGGCGTACGGATACGACATCCGCGGAGAGGACAACGCGCCGAGGGCGAGGAGGAGGAGGAGGTACGGAAGGGGGCCCAACAAGTACACCAGGAATTGGGAGGACGAGGAGGCCTACGAGAAGGGGGGCGGAGGAGAGAGGGGCGGCGGCGAGAGAGGAGGGGAGGGGGAGGAGAGGCGGGGAGGCCGCGGAGGGGGACGGGGGCGAGGAGAGAGGGGACGGGGCGGGCGAGGTCGAGGAGGTCGAGGCGGAGGAGGAGGAGGGGGTGAAGGGAGAGAAGAGTTCCCTCCTCTGGACAAGGAGGACCGAAGGGACCCGCCGGGATTCTCCCGAGAAGAGTTTGCTCCACGGAATGCGGGCCGAGGGGGCGGCCCCAGTCGAGGAGGAGGAGGCCCCGACAGTGGGGCATGGGATCGCGGTGGAGGCAGGGGAGGCGGAGGAGAGCGAGGTGGAAGAGGAAGGGGAGGTTTCCGGGAAGAGAGAGGAGGAGGAGGAGGGTTCCGAGAGGACAGAGGATTTAGAGAAGACCGCGGTGGCTTCAGAGATGAGAGAGGAGGATTCCGAGAGGGCGGAGGACCTCCTGCTCGCGGGGAGATGGGAGGCCGCGGCCGTGGAGGCCGTGGAAGAGGTTCCTCCGGTGCCAGCGAAGGAAGAGGAGGAGGTGGAGGAGTTCGGGGCGGCGCCAACGCCCGCCTCTCCAAGCCCCCTCGGCCGGTGGAGGAGGGACAGGTTGGAGACTGGGATGCAGAAGTGGAGGAGGAGGAGACGAGGCAGCAGCAGCAGAGGAGGGACCAGAGAGGGCGAGGGGGCGACAGAGAAGCAGGAGGAGGACCCAGGAAGGTCGAGCTGATGGAGAAGGAGATGCTCAGGGTGACGATAAGCGACTCTGGAGAAAAGAAAGTGATGCAGAAGCCAGCGGACGTTGGCACCGCCTCCAAGGATAGCGAGAGCAGGTCCGCCCTGGGTCCAGCGCCTGCCAGGTCGCAAGACGTCAGGCAGCAGATGACTCATCAGCAGGACAACGAGCCTGAGGCTGCCACGGCCAAGCAGCCCAAGAGATACTCTTCCCTCCGCCAGCCCAAGGGCACCACCGCCCCAGCGCCGGGGACCGCCGAGGAGCAGAAGGGGAGCAGGCCGGCAACGTCTTCATCTTCGGCAACCACTCAGCCGAGAGCAGGCGGGAGCGGCAGGATCAATCCGGGCTCTTCGGCGCAAGGATACCCTCCGGACTTTGCTGCGGAAGCGTTGGCAGCCGCTTTCCCCGCCGGCCACTATCCCAACGGTCCTCCCAGCGGAGCACCGTTCAATAACCAACAGCAACAGCAGCAACAGCCTGTCGCCGCAACCACCTCGGCCACCAGGGCAGTGGCACCTTCCCAGCCTTCGGCGCCAGTGGCAGCAGCGGGAGCCGGCGGACCAGTGCCGACGGTGCCCATGCCCGGGACGGCGGCTGGACCGCCTCCCTACATAAACCCTAACGGCCAGATCTACGGTCCCCCTCCCGGCCTCCATCCTCCCCAGTACACCCCTGCCGTCACAGTGCCCATCTCCGTTCCCATGGCGGCGGCGGCTGGACTACCCGGTCACCACGACCCATCTTCGTTTGCCGTCCCCTCAGCCGCGGCTGTCCCTCCTCACCACGGAGCTGCAGCGGCTGCCAACGCGGCCCTCTTGGCGGCGGCGGCGGCTGGAGCAGGCGCCATGGTCCCCACCCCTCACCAGCAGCAGGTCCTGCTGGCGGCGGCGGCGGCTCAGCACGGCGCGGCAACAGCGGCAGCTGCGGCTGCAGACGGCGGAGTGGCTGAGGTCCGTGGAGGCGTTACCTACTTCAACCCCACGGCTCAGCCGCTGGCGGCTCGTCCCCAGGCCATCAACAAACGACCGAAGGCGGCTATCCCCATCGTGGACCCCTCGCAAGTGGCCGGAGGACCTCCATTGTCATCTGGGGATGGCAAAGGTGGCCCGAGTGAGATGTCGCCGCAGAGCAGCCTCGATTCCTCCGCGGAAGACGCGTCGGATGGCGGCAGCGGAGGCCGGAGGAGGTCAGACGCCGCTGCGGCAAGCGGAGGGGGCGAAGTGGGGAGCAAGCAGCAGCAGATGGCCGCGTCCTAGGGAATTTACGAAGAATCCAAGAAGAAGCACTTCTCGCTCGATCAGCACTCGCAGTTGTTTACCTTATTTTACGAAGCAAGAAAAAATCTTCCCTACAATTTGGAGGGAAATTTTTAGAAAAGAAAAAACATTGTGGCGCCTTCGTGCGATCTACCATGCAAGTTCCCCAAACTTTTTTACAACGATGTTGAATGTCGCTATCGTGAATTGCCGTACCTAACAGTCCCCTCTTCCTCTTGCTATTCTCGGCAATCTTACATTTTTGAATCTTCTTGAACTTCTGCTGCTGCTTCGCTATTGTTGGAGCAAGCTCTAACTCAGAAGGAATTTTTTCAAAATCTTTGGACGTCTGCTTCATTTACTTCTCTTTTTACAATATTCTATCACGCCTTTTCATTGGCAGGATTTCTTACACTCGAGCAAGCACTAACCAACGCTATGTTAAGGGCGAGCTCGCCCACTCATTTCCCCCTCAGTCCCAAGGCGAAGACAGCTTTCTGTTTGATTTAAATCTTACGTTTTATGGTATTGTACTTTACCACAATCTCTACGACATTGGAGTATTCTGCGAAAAATATTTGAAACCACCAACATACAAGTAGGCAATCTCTCTACGAATTGGAGTATGATGCCTCGATATTGTGAAATCGAATAAAAAAGTTCGATCATCAAACCGCAGTTGTTTCGCTCGGCGCGGGTGGCATTTTTCGCAAGCGGTTTACTAACTTGTTGTATTTCTTCTCGCTCTTGAAATCGTCAAACAGGGGATACGGTTTAGGGAATGGGAACTGTACAACTGCGAAGCAAATTTTTATACAGCGCTCTCTTCCTGCGGTACATACATGATGCAGTGGGTGTGTTTGGGCTCAACCATTTTAAAATTCTATGGTAGTAGGGGTAGGTAGGAAAGTTTAGAGGAAATCATGCCGAGGAAGTTTTTTTCTTCGAGAGACCAGACCTGAGCGGTCGGTTTGATAACTCATCAGAAGCAACGGAATTGAAGGGCATCGGGTGGGAGCTCGAATAAATTACTGATCAAGGGGCCCAAGTACAAGACGACCATTCAAGAGTTGTTTTTGAGCATTGGTACTGTCGTCGTCGTCCGAAAAGATCGTTCAGGGTCAATCGCCGCTTAATAGCCTTGTTATCAGTGACGCACAGACCGAATAGGTAGAGTCGAAACATTAAACTTTCAATTTGGGAGACTGCCCGGGAATCGGATCGGATAGACGACGACGTATTCTTAGCTATGTTTTCTTTCGTCGGCGGGGGCGGGCGGCGGGTGAGCAAAAGGTCGCCCCCGCAGTGAATAAATTGAAAGACGAAGGCCGCCTCGCGCCTAAATAGTACCTGATGAGTTCAAGTGAGTGTGTAAGTACTGCGGCGGAAGGGCGGCAGCGATCGAGGGTTCTCTCTCCAATTTTGGAAAAGCGCGTTTACAATATCATGCCATTTTTTGTTTCCGGGTTCCGCCTAATTTTTTGGCGTGTGCTATGTAGGTACGCTCTTTGCTTAGTTATTGCTCGCTTTGGGCGCTCTTTGAATTTAGTTCCTTTTTCCTGTTGGATCCCTTCGCGTTTCTTACTAGATCCCCCTCTCCCAGGCCCTCCTCGATCTGTGCACCCCCATGAGCGGCAGCGGGATGAACTTGCGCATCCTTTCCGTCTCCCCCTTGTTGAAGATCCCTCCCATCACTCTTCCGAACCCTCCTCCTCCCCCTGGCTCTCTCCGCCTCTGAGCGACGGAGCCCTCCTCCCCGTCTTGCGCCGCCGCCGCCTTCTCCCCGTCCTCCTCCTTCTCCATGGCCAGCAGCAGGCCGATCTCCGAGCCGATCCTCCTCTTGAGGCCCTTGACGAAGCTGCTGACGTCGGCGAGGTCGCTGTTAAGGCCGAGGCTGTGGGTGGCGCCGCCGCCGCTGCTGTCGCCGCCGCCGCCGAGGCCGAGGCCGAGGCCGAGGGCGCCGCCGGAGGCTCCTCCGCGACCGAGGGGGAAGTGTGGACGGCGAGGAGAGGAGGGGGAGGAGGGGGACAAGGAGTTGAGGGAGGAGGGGGAGAAGTCTGCGCTGGGGATGAGAGGGAGCATGGGGGGAGAGGGCTGCAGGCTGCCTTGCCGAAGCTAAGGAGAACGAGAGGGCAAAGTATGCATGATAAATGTCATCTCAAAATAGCAAACGCTAGAGTTTTTCCTGAAGCTTTCTTAAATACCGACTTGGTTTCTAACCTTCTAACCGCCATTTAAATTAAGTAGCGCCGGAAATTCCAACAACTAAATTCAAGACTTGCTTGAAATAACGATGTTGTATGCTTGTTTTATACCTTCCAATCTGTACGAGATACCAGAAGCTGCATACACATAAATCAATGACTGCTCACCAAGCCGTAATCTGATCTCTGCGTTAGTCCCAGGTGGAGCCTGTTGCTCCTGTCGTCACCGCCGTCATTGTGGAATAGGTCCCCAGCGCCGAAGGGCCGCCACTTCACGGGGAGGGCGGCCAAGGGGTCGTCGAGACCGCCGCCGCCGCCGCCGCCGCCGCCGCCATCCCTCGCCGCTGCGGGAGACAGGGGAAGCAGCGAAGAAGCCTGCACGAGGTAGATAGCGTGACGAGAATGAGTACGTAGAATTGGTGATCAGAGAAGGATGAAGAGGGGGGGGGGTCGCACAGCCGTGCGTACCGGTAGTTGTAGTGGGATAATTAGCAAGGCCGATATCTTACCCACGCAACAACGGTCATTCATGAGAGGAGGAAACGAGACATATGAGAAACCAAAGGTACCACCGCTGGCTTTATCAATCCATGCATCTTTTTCCGAGTTCGTGATGGATGATAGATAACCCATATTTTTTGCTCGACCTGTCCTCCCCAGGAGGAGAAAGGACGACGAAGACCCTTTGTGATTGCACGCAAAGAAGGCGGAAAATGATTCCTGGCCAGGAATAGCAGGAGATAAGGGGGAAGGGGAAGAGGGGGAGAGTAGGATTAACGTCCGCATCATTCCTCCAAGATTATGGCAAGAAAAAAAGCCTCATCCAGGTCTGCTCGTGCCATGCAGGAAGAGGATGTTGCATACGTGTGTTCAGGGCTCTTGGGCTCCTACAGCAAGAATATGTTTTTCGCCCACCAACCAGATGGACACGTATGGCAAAACGGTAGTATGTAGTACCGTCACTAGTACGAGCTTCCTCTACCTCACTAAAGAAGAAAATGGCCATGAGGGTGAGTAGGCGCTTTTTGGTTAAACCTTTTCAAGTTATGGTGCTCAAGACAACGATCGCAGGCCAAAGTTCAAAGGGCAACTCAAGGAGGCAAAATTCAAAACAGAGTAAAGAGATACGGTTCCGCGAGGTAAAACCGTCTCTTTCATGGGTTGATCTCACAGGCAACGGCGATACAGCAAAATGATGAGCAATAGAGTACCACGCTTTTCCGCAGAAGAAGCGTACAGCGGAGGCCTTTTTCCATTGTCCACCCAAGCTCCTTTTACTTTCCAAAGGCCTCCAAAGGATAGGGATTCCCTTCGGTTTTTTCTTTCATATTCAGGAGAAAATTGACCGAACGCATGAAATCCGCCGCTGTCCCCTTCCTTTCAAAGTTCCTCCAGAAATTGACCCTCTAAGTTCCCGGAATTCGATTCGAAAGGGTGCAGGATTTGCAGAATTGGATCCTCTTGAGGAGCGCAGCGCCCTTAAACCAGGTATAGGTGAGAACTGATTAACTTGGCCTCACGAAAAAAATCCTATTCATTACAGAACAGCTTTGGCAATGATCGAGGGCGAGGAAATTAAATTTGTGAGGAAAGAGGGAAAGGGGAGCGAGGGGGATGCAGCCAATTTCCGCCAAAGGGATTTGCTTTCCTTTTTCGAGACGATTGGTTCAAGGGCGGGGAAAGGGAGGAATTGAATGAAGCAGCGAGGAGGATTTTCCCAATCGAATCCTTATACAGTGATCTTCCCTTCACAATTGCTGAGGAAGCAAAAACAACTACATTTCCTACATTTGACGAATTAGATTACTTTGTGAATGAGGTACCTTCCCATCATGATTTTCCCCCGGCCAAATGAAGGAAACGAAAGATAGCCGCCTATCACTTTCCAAACCGGATCCTTTTTGTTGGGGCGCTATCACAGGAGAAAACTTTTTTTTGGGATTGAAGAAGTTCCTGTTTCAGGCCTCCCGTTGATGAGCTGCATCATTTGTAGCTGGCCCCACACAATGAGTTCCATTGGAGTCTTCTCCAACATCCCCTCGAGGAACAAAAAGAGAAATTTCTCCCTGCCCCCTCTCCCGGGAAAGGCGATGCTGCTCTTGGCCAAGAAACATCGAATATCGGAAGATGGAAAAGTGGCCGCCGTATAGGATGAGGAAATGAAGTAGTGAGCAGCGGTCATTGTTGTGGTGTTTCCCCCTCCTTCCCCAAGGGCTTCTTTTAACAAAAAGATACTGACGGCCCCTTGATGAATGGAGGAGCACTTTCCCCTTGATTAAAAATAACTCTCCTATGCACTGTATTTATTGCATGTAGTGCATTTCGGTGCAGCATATTTCCATTTACAGACACTAGGAAGATGCGAGCTGTCATAAAGAGCTGGTTTTGGTTAGCTATTTCTTTTTTATCCTTAATAACTTGCGTTCGCATTTCCTTCATGGAACAGTAGACTTTTTTAGATGGCTTCTAGACCACCAGGGGTGAAAACACTTCACCTGAATTCTTAAACTCTTATTGATTTCTAAATTACCTGAGACGATGAGAAGAGCAAGCTTAGAAGTGGTACAATGGCCAGGGCAGTGGCCGCGTGGTGGTGTCGGCTGGGGGCGGTGGGCAGCGGCGTGGAGCCCCTCCTCCTCCTCATCTTCGAATGCCACAGGAACATGGTCCGGATCAAGCTTTTTCTTGTTCCGTTCTCCTCTTCCTCCCTCCTCCCGCTCTCGCGATCCCGACGACCTCTGTCCTCTCTTCCGTCCGTCCGAGCGGCAATCCGCCCCGCAAAGCGCCGCCAAGGAGGAAGAAGGAGATCCTCTTCCCTTTCTCTCCTCTTTCACTTGAGGAAGGACAGAGGCTTCCTCCTCCTTGAACCCTCCTCTTCCGATTTATCCCACGATGTGCGGGGGCGTGGGTAAGTGAAGAAGGGGGTAAGAGGAGCGTCCGCGTCCCTAATGTCTCCTGGGAAATTGCCTTCTGCCTCGATCATCAAAGACACCAACCGCCTCCTCCTCCTCCTTGTCCTCCTCGTCGTCCCGACCTCAACGAGAATGTCTCCGCTCGCTCAACCATTCATGAATCCTCCCCTTCAACTTTGGACATGTTACCAACTTTTTCCCCCACTTGGGGGAAAAAGGCCGGATTTCGATTGTCACCATGAATCTGGGAGTTTGTTTTCTTTTCCGATTGTTGCAGCACTTTCCCACCTGGAGACAAGGACTGTGATTCCACCTCTATTTTTACTCCCTTTCTTCTAGTCGTACTTATACCTAGCAAGATCTTCCTTCCTCCCACGCACTCCTCCTTCCGCCGACCATTCTTGCCACGTTCGATCAATTATGGCCCGTGGGTTGGGGCGGAGGAGGGTTTGCACAAGCTTTCCTTTTTCCCCACCTCATTTTCCCGGTCAATGAGCGAGGTGGGGAGGGGGGGACTTTTTGTCCATTCTCGTGGAGAGTTTCGAACCATCCCTTCTTCTGTCTCGTTTCCCGCGCGGCTATTTTTAGGCCCGGTGGTGACGGACAAAAACCCATTTCCTCACTGCTTATTGCCAGGTGCGGAAAAACTCCTTCAACCGAAGGAGCACAAGATTGTTTCGTGAACGAAACTCTCCCATGCGTCATCAAAGATCGATTGAAATATGACTCAACACGACTGTGAGGTAAAAACTTATCCATGGTGGGACATTACAAAGTCGAAGATTTCTGGACACGAAGCGTTATGCGTAATCTGTCAATTAACTAATAACGTTAGGCACGAGATTAAAACTTCATTCAAGATTCAAGGTACATTTCTACTTAAAATGTAAAAGAAATTGCAATTTCTTCGTCAACAAAACATCTAGAATGAGCCACGCCCTCTCCCCCTTCCTCCTCCTCCGAATCCCCTTCCCCCGAAGGGACGAGACTGTCCTCCTCCGAAGCCTCCTCCTGTGTTTCCAGAGAAGCCACCGCTGCCGCCTCTGCCGAAAGACGCAAAGTTCCCTCCTCCTCCCCTTCCG
>JAAUYB010067263.1_pt1 | contig 10220 bp, 9 predicted proteins | sample 7278071 | NCBI WGS metagenome assembly JAAUYB01 (sample SAMN14350121, study PRJNA611818) | marine sediment metagenome | isolation source: surface marine sediment (1.8m) | place: French Polynesia: Moorea | collected 2018-08 | reverse complement strand
GAACTGCTGAGGATGCGCGGGGCGCATAAGACGATCTGCCCCAGCGAAGCCGCCCAGATCGTCGCCGGCCGGCGTTCGGCGAATGACTGGCGCGCGCTCATGCCGGCGGCCCGCAAGGCCGCACGGCGGCTGGTGGCCAAAGATCGGGTCGACATCCTCCAGAAGGGACATGTGGTCGACGCTTCCACCGCCAGGGGTGCGATCCGTGTTCGCCTGCGGACCGAAACCTGAATTTGTCCATCCCCTTCAGTTTTCAGGGGTCTCGGTCAGGGCGTGTTCCAGCAGCTGTTCGAAAGGGATGCGCTTGATCACATCGCTGTGGGTGGCGCTGAGCACCACCGGCGGCGCGACCCCGTTATCGGCGGCTTCAGCCCAACGATCGGCGCACAGGCACCAGCGGTCGCCGGGCTTGAGACCCGGAAAACCGAAATGGGGCTGGGGGGTGGAGAGATCGTTGCCGCGCCCGCGGGTGAAAGCTAAGAAGTCTTCGGTCACCTGGGCGCAGACCCCGTGGCGACCGAAGTCGCCGGCGGGCATGCGGCATTCGCCGTCGCGATTGAATCCGGTCAACGGCGAGAGGCTGCAGGTTTCAAGGGGTTGGCCCAGAATATTGTTCTCGCGTTGCGTTTCCATTTGTTGCTCCGTGCTTAAGGGATATCAAAAGTAACATTAATTGGGGTAAAACAGTTTTGGGAAAACATAATTCGCGCTGGGCGCAATGCAACAAGCAGTGGTTTTTCCATGACATCGCCCCTCAGGATATGCTAAGCTGCCGCCGTTCGTCCAGCAGATCGAGGCGGGGCATGCAACTGCCACCCGCCAGCCGCCCCCATGCGCATCCCCATCAAGGCTGGTATTCGATTCGCGCGTAACCTCTTAACAACAAATAAAAATCCCATAAAGGAGCCGTCATGGACATTATCACCGCCCTGGTCGACCACCACCAGACGCTAAGACAACTTTACGCCGCGTCGGAAGAGGACCCTCAGCAGTTTGCCGAATTCAGCCGTCATCTGGTCGTCCACCACACCATGGAGGAGAAGTACTTCTACGATCTGCTGCAGATGATTGCGGACGCCCGCCACGACGCCCTGGAGGCCGTCAACGAGCACCACATCATCGAATTGATCATCAAGGATGCCGAGGGCTTTCCCCGCGACCACGCCAACTTTCCCATCAAAGTGGAAGGCCTCGGGGAATACACGACCCACCATCTGGACGAAGAGGAGGCCGATATTTTTCCCCTGGCCCGCACGCTGATCGCTGCCGAAGACCTTACTGCGCTAGGCAAGCTTTTCCTTGAAGCCAAGGAGAAACTGCTTAACATCGATCTGCCGGAAATCCCCAAAGCGCTTCAGGCGCAGGCAACCAGCGCGGCGGCGCCGGTATCCAGCGCGCGCGGATTGGGGATCGGTAGCCTAAAATAAGCGGCCCTCCAGAAGGCCAGGGTCATTTTCAAAAGGGGGAAAACCAATGGACATACTTAAAAGAGAACTGGCACCCATCCCGGCCGAGGCCTGGGCCGAAATCGACGCTCAAGCCACCCGCAGCCTCAAGGCCATCCTGTCGGCCCGCAAGGTCATCGACCTATCCGGGCCCATGGGGCCGGATTTTCCCGGCGTGCCCGAGGGACGGCTGGAATTCCCGGACCGGCAGCCCGATGGCGGCCTGAACTATGGCATCCACAAGGTGCATCACCTTGTGGAAACCCGCATTCCCTTCACCCTCGACATCGACGAAATGGACAACGCCGTGCGGGGCGCCAAGGACATCGATCTCGCCAATCTCGAAGATGCGGCCAAGAAAATCGCCCTGTTCGAGGAAAGCGCCGTCTACCACGGGCTTGCCGATGCCAATATCCACGGGCTCAGGCAATGCCAGGGCGATGAGTGTCTGAGCATCGGATCTACCCCGGAACAACTGCTTGAGGCCATCGCCGAAGGGCTGACCGTCTTTGCCGGCCGCTCGGTCGAGGGGCCTTTTGCCCTAGTGGTGGGCCCCAAGCTCTGGAGCCGGATGTCCGCGCATTTCCAGGGCTACCCGGTGAAGATGCAGGCCGAGAACATATTAGGCGGTCAGGTCCTGCTGAGCCCCTACCTGAGCGATGCGTTCGAAAACGAGGCCTATATGATCTCCCAGCGCGGCGGAGATTTCGAGATCATCCTGGGCAACGATCTGGCCATCGGCTACGAGCGTCACGACACCGAGACGGTCACGCTCTATTTTACCTCATCATTTACCTTCCGTATTCTTGATGCAGCCGGGGTGATTCATTTCACGTCGCAGTAAGGCCCGTTAGCGGCGCTTGAAGCGCGTCCGGGGGTCACGGTCCCGACGGGCCAGGGCCACCGCGCGGCAAGACCCAGGCCAGATGCCCATCCGGCCGCAGAAGTGCGGCCCTGGGCAGGCTAACCGCGGGACTTGCATCATCGGCGATCGTAAAATCCGCCGGCCAGCGTCCCCCTGCGGCGTTACCGATGTGAACCACCTTGAAGGGTTCAAACTGGGTAGGAATCTGGCCGGCCAGCTCCGGGAATGGTTCCGCGGCCTGGCCGAACACCATGAGAACGTGGATGGGCTCGCCATGCTCGCGGCCCATGATGGGGGCGAGGTCGAGTGAGGATATTTGTCGCCGCTCGCCGGAACCCGATTCCTGAAGGCGAAAATGGGGTATCCTGGCGCCTGCCTCGAAAGTGGGCAACAGGATCCCCCCGGCTCGGTGTTGACGATCTCCATCGGCGCGTGGCTGCAGCCAGCCGCAGTGGTAGACGGTCCCTAAATCCTCACGTTGGAAGCGCATCGGCAGGGTCCGCGAGGTCTCGAAGAGGGCGCGCACGCGCCGGCGTCGAAATCGTCCGATTGCATTGTCGCTTTGCAGTAGATGCACCTGTTTGCGGCCCAACAGCAAAATGGTGTCGAATATGCGCTTGCGAGCCGCTGCGGGCAGCGGTAGCCGATGTAGAACATCCCGCAACCAACGGGCCGCCCGCCAGTCCAGGCCGATGGCCGCGGCGACTTCAAGGGTCTTTTCGAAGTTCTTCCGGCTGAGCGCGATGAGCGCTTCATTGACAGGGCGGCGTTCGGCTTCATAGGTCGCCAGCAGTGAATCGGCGTCGCTTCCGCCTTGCCGCCTTTGGGCCTTCAATCGCCGGGCCAGTTTCCAGACCAGATTGTGCGCATCGGCGATACCCGCATTCATCCCGAAACCGCCGGCCGGCAGGAGTTGATGGGCAGCATCACCGATGAGAAAACAGCGCCCGCGGCGAGACCGGAAGCGTTCCGCCACCCAGGCTTCGAGCCGCCAAGGACGGATGCTGCGAATCTGGGATTCAACCGGCCTTCCCACCAGATGATCGATCATTGCCGCACAGGTGCGTTGGTCGAAATCTTCCGGATTTTCAAAAGGCGGGAAAAAGGGCAGCTGGAGCACGAACTCACCGCGCTCTAGAGAATGGGTGACGAAAACGCCGATGCCCTGCGGCGCGTAGACAAAATAGAGCATGGCCATCAGGCGTCGGCGCAACAGCTTGGCCAGTTCCGGGCTGAAAAAGTGGATATTGAGCAAGTCCTGCAGGGTGGGGGTCCGTCGGATGCGGCCGATGCCCAGAGCCTTACGACTTGTGCTGTGGGCACCGTCGGCGCAGATGACGTAGCGGCAGCGGAGATTGTGCGATTGCCCGTTCGTGGTCGATTTGAGCAGGACGTTGACCCCCTTCCGATTTTCATGCACTTCAGCGCGCCACCCATCCAGCAGGACCCCAGGGCAGCGGCGAACAGCGACTTCGCGTAGAAGATTCACCAGGACGTGCTGGGAGAGGTTGCATTCCCAGGCCGGGCTGATCCCGTGGTCGGGACCGGATGGAAAATGATCGACCTGGCCCAGCAAGGCGGACGAAGCCGCGTTGTGCGACGAATCGCTGCGGGGCAGGCCCACCAGATTAGTACCGTAGACATAGCGGCGCCATTCATCCAGCGGAGCGGCGGCCTGGCGGATCTCGCCGTCAATCTCCAACTCACGAAAAATTTCCATCGTACGGCAGTTGATAAAATGGGCCTGAGGATGATCGCCCGGCTGCGCCTGTGCTTCCACGAGGATGTGTTCGACCTGCCATTGGTCCAGCAACAGCGAGGCAATCAGGCCTGCGGGGCCCCCACCGATGACGACGACATCGGTTTGGTCCGGCGGGGCGGCGTTCACGGTCCGGCCCCTAGCGTATTCGGTTGGCCCACGGGCGACGAGGCCGTGCGCCCGGCTGCGGAAGAGCGGCTGCTTGGCCCGCGAGTGGCAGCCAGGAAAACCACGATCACATGTGGATAGGTCATGGCGGCAATACCGATGAAAACAATCCGCATCAGGTGGGCGGTGTCGAAAGAAACACCGCCCGAGACGGCGTAGGCAAAGGCTCCCAAAAGCAAAGTGGCCAGGGTGACCGGCAGCGATATGACCAGCATGCGTGCCCAAACCCGCAAAGCTGACGACGCTGGCAGCGGTGTGCCGATGGCCAGCATGTGGCGGACCGAATGCAGGAAGTTAAAGTGAATCGTGAAGGCCAGCAGCGCCGGCAGCAGCATGAACATGAGGGTCAGAATGACGAGTTCGACAGCGCGGGCCAGATCGATGGCCGTCCGCTGACGGACAAACGCCACCATGCTGGCCGCGACCCCACCCGCCGCCGCCATGACACACAATGGCGCCATGGCGGCCAGTATGTCGAGGAGCAAAGCGACCCCGGCCTCCGGGGCCAGGTAGGCCAGCAGCCGTTGAACCTCGGTCCGGTCGAATACGGCCGGTAGGCAAAGGATGAGGCCGCCGCGCGCCATGCCTTCGCTGATGCGGAGCAGCATCGGCGAACGTGGGCCCGTCAAAGCGTCGCCGGTGCTGAAATGATACCAGGTCAAGGCCAGAAAGGCGGCCAGGCTGAGGGTGGCCTGATAAAACCAGACGGTGATCACGATAAACATGACCAGAAGATAAAGCGCCACGAAACCAGGCCCCCACCAGCGGCCGCAGCGGCGCCGACATAGGCTGCCCGCCAGCGCATAATCCAAGGCGCCGTGGGGGATGCCGCAAAAGGGCAGCAGGATCAGCAGGAGGACCAGGTGGTGCACGGTTTCACCGCGGCCGAACAGGATGGCCATGGCCACGGTAGCCAGGCTCAGTCCGGCGAACAAGACCGTGTGGCCCATACGACCGCGCCAGGCCGACAGGGATGCCGTCGAGTTCGTCATGACCACCCCGCTAAGACTCTGCCGGCCTGACGGATGAAGGGCGCTTTGGGCATGGCATTGACCACCGCGCTAATGTCGATCGGGGTGGCCTGATCGGATAGGAAGCGGACCAGGCGATCGGCCGGAACCCGTCGGAAAAGATTGAAAAACACTTCGGGTGCCGCTTCGGGGCGGGTTTCCAGAAAGGCCAGAAAGACACGATCCAGGAAAGTTGCCAGCGGCGAACGCGGCGACGGCAACCGTGTGCCGGGCCCGCGGAGAGCGGCGTCCGCCAGGGCCTGGCTCCATTGCTGGATGGCCAGAAATCCGTATCCGGTGCTGCCCTTTACCATGCCGGCCCCCGTTCCCAACGGCACCACCCGCGCAAGCCGGCGCGGCGGCGCCAGATCGGTCGTCATGGGGATGATGCCTTGCTCCTGGAACAGGACCTCGTATTGCGCGAGGCCGAAACGTTCGCGCAGATATTTCTGGATCAGACGGGTGTAGGCTTCGGCGGTCAGGGGGCTAAATGAGAAAATCGTCGGCTCGATCAGGGCCTCGTTTGCCGAAAAGGGCAGCACGTACACGAATGCGATACCATTTTCTTGGGGAATATCGAAATCCATGAGCGTCATGGTCGCTGGATCGAAAACGGCTGACGCCGCTCTAATCCGCTGACCGGCATAGTGCTGCAGAAGAAATCCCGAACCCTCCCAGCGGCGGGCGTCATTGCGGCCGTCAAAAGCCATCCGGGCCTGGATATCGACGCCGCCCTCGGTCCGGATGCGAACGCCGCGAGCGTGCTTCTCGATAGTCTCGGCGGCGGTACCCAACAGCAGGTCGAATGGTACGCCATTCTCAAGCTGGGCGAGGGCGGAGGCGTAAAAAGCGTCGGCCGGTAGGTAGTGGTAGGCATAGCGCTTCGAAGCGTGTGTTACTTCGCGGCCGTTGAACCGAACTTTCCAGCGCCGCCAGCGGTGTTTGACGGCCGGCCTGAAAGGGTGCGCCACCGTGTTCCAGAAGCACCAGACGCGGTCCATGCCGTAAGACCGGCGCGGATCGAGCAAGGCGATGCGTTGATGGCCGTTCAGGGTGCGGCTCAGACGGACTGCCAGGGAAAGTCCGGCACAGCCCGCCCCGACGACGGCATAGTCGTAAACCTTTTTCACGGCTGCCCACCGTTGACGCCGGGACGCCCCGCCAGGTCACGGTGCAGACGGGCCGCGTGCACTGGTCGGCGGCCCATGTTCCAAAAGACGGGGTTCAGCAGCAGCCGGCACAAAGCCCCAAGGGTTTTGCGGATTTTGGCGCCCCGGCCCACAAAGGCCCGCTGCCCCCAGGGGACGTCACCGGCACGCAGGCGCACGCCGATGGCCTCATAGAGGTGTGCGGCGGTCAGCACCGCCAGACGGGCGCGCCAGGGGATGAAGCGCATACCGCGCTCGGCACTGCGGTAGTAGGCGGCCGCCAGGTCGAGAAGTCGTTCGCGGGCGCGCAGGATGCGCCCCTGCGTCTCGGATGAGGCGGTTCGAATGCGGGCGGGGAGCAGATCCGTGCCCAGCCATTCGCCGGGCAAATAGCGGCGCTCCCGCCAAGCATCCTCTACCACGTCCCGCGCGATGTTGGTCAGTTGCATGGCGATGCCGAGATCGACGGCAAACGGCTTGGCCGCCGGGTCCCGGACGCCCATGACCGAGCACATCATCAACCCGACCGTGGAGGCCACCCCGTAGGCGTAGCGCAGGAGTTCGCGCTCGGAGGCCAGGCGTACGGCCCCGGTGTCGGCGCGCACGGCATCCACCAGCAGGCTCGGCAGTTTGAGGTCTATACGACGCCGCTGGGCCATTTCGATCAAGGCCCTGACCTCCGGCTGTTCACTGTCGCCGTAATCGAGGTCGGCCTGAAAGAGCGCCAGCCGATTGCGGGCCGAAAGCACCGTCTGATGGTCGGCGATGTCGTCCACCAGGCGACAGAAGTGGTAAAGGATTGCCACGTCGTCGGCCGTTTGGCGGTCGAAGAGGCGCGCGGCCCAGCTGAAGCTCTTGCTCTGGCGTGCCAGCTCTTGGCGCGACGAGCGAATCTGCTTCCGTGCCGAAGGGTGCTTCAGGGCTTCGGATTGGCGCATGCAATTCTCCCCTGTTCAAGCTGCCCGACGCCGGGTCTGCTCGACGTCGATGACGTTTTCCAGAACCTTGGCCGAGCATAGAACGCCGGGCACGCCGGCCCCTGGGTGGGTACCGGCCCCCACGAAATAGAGTCCGTCCACGCCCGGCGCCTTGTTGTGGAAACGAAACCAGGCCGACTGGCTGAAGATGGGTGCGATCGAGAAGCCACTGCCCCACAGCGATAGGTAGTCGCGGCGAAAGTTCAGGGGGGTCATATGGAATGTATGCACCAAATGCCGCCTCAACCCGGGCATGAGGTGCGCTTCCAGTGTGGCCAGGATACGGTCGCGGTAACTGTCGCCGTCCTTGCGCCAGTCCGTGTCCCCCTGCAGATTCGGTACGGGCGAGAGCACGTAGAAACCATCGCAGCCCGGCGGCGCCATGGACGGGTCCGTGGCCGTGGGGCGGTGCAGGTAGAGACTGAAATCTTCGGCCAGACGGCGACGATGGAAGATGTCGCGTAGCAGGCCTTTAAAACGCGGGCCCATCCAGATTGTGTGATGGGCCATGTTTTCGTAACGCCGGTCGGTGCCGAAGTAAAGCACGAAAAGGCCCATTGAGTAGGTCATGCGGCGAATGCGCCGTGCCTGCCAGCCCCCGTCGAATTTTGGCGGCATCATATGGGTGTAGACGTATGGCGGATCAGCGTTCATAACCACCAGATCGGCGGCATGGTGCTTACCGTCGGCCAACTGCACACCGCTGACGCAGCCGTCCTGCATCGTGATCCGCGCCACCGTGGTACCTAACTGCCGTTGGATGCCCTGACGGTCCATCAGGGCACCCAAAGCGTCGACGAGGGCGCCCATGCCGCCCATACAATAGTGGACGCCCCAGCGGCGCTCCAGGTAGTGAATCAAGCTGTAGATCGAGGTCGTGTTGATGGGGCTGCCGCCTACCAACAGCGGCTGGACACTGAAGATTTGGCGCAGGTACGGGTCTTTGATATAGCGTGACACCAGTCCATATACGCTGCGATAGCTCTGCAGGCGGACCAGCCGCGGCAACTGGGCCAGCATTTCCCCCACTCGATGGAAGGGGCGGTCGGAGAGTTCACTGAAGCCAACGTCAAAAATACGCCGTGACATCTCCAGCAAACGCAGATACCCCTTCCGGTCGGCGGGATTGAAACGCTCGATCTCCCGCAGGGTGTCCGCCACCGTGCCGCCGTAGTCGAATGTCTTGCGATCGGAGAAAACGATGCGGTACCAGGGATCCAGCGGTTTAAGGGCCACATGGTCGTGGAGGTTTTCGCCGAAAAGGGCAAATAGTTCCTCGAAGAGAAACGGCGCCGTAATCACGGTTGGACCGGCATCGTAGATAAACCCATCCCGCTCGAAAACCTGGGCACGGCCGCCCAGTCGGTCCATGCGGTCGATCAGGGTCACGTCGAATCCGCGCGCCCTGAGACGCAGGGCCGAGGCGATGCCGCCAAAGCCGCCGCCGACCACCACGGCTGTGGCTTTAACATGATTGCCCGCCCAGCCAGAGGGATTGGGTGATTTGGTGGTTGCCAATGCGCTGATCATTCCAGAAACCTTTTATTTGTCTGACCCGAGGGAGGGGCCGGCAGACACAATTAACGCACAGGCGCCTGAGCCAGCCGGCGACCTTGCCCCCGGTTCATCCATTTGCCTATCAGGCGGCCGCAAACCCGCTTTTTTCACTCAGCATGGTGGCGGTGACGGAGAGCATGACACCGTAGACAATCTTGGAGGCGATGTCCGCGACCGTGTAAATAACCTGCTGACTTACAATGGTCACTTCATAGGAAATACCGAATTCCATGAAAACCGGCGCGGCATAGGCGACGGGATACAGCCACCAGGAAATATAGAAGAGCGGCAAAATGGCGCCGAAAAGGGCCCGCGGCGTGCCCTCCATGATCGACTGACCCTGGCGGATGACCCGGGTGATCAAAAACAGAACATAGATAAAAAAGACCGTCGAGGCCAATCCCCAGAAAGCCCACAGAAACAAGTTGGCGTTGAGTCGCCCCGGCTCGTAGAACTGCCCAACATAGCCCAGAATGATCATCAGGCTGCCGGCCAGAGAGAAGCGTGTCATATACTTGTAGCGATCAGCGCCGGTAATCTCGGCGACGAACAGAATCTGGATCAGCAGCATGGGCACATCGATGAGCCAGTTGAGGTAGCGGTAACCGTTGGTGAACAGGTCGGCCCCTTCCCGTAGGCCGTAAACAGCACCGTTGAAGGCATAGGCGTTGGTCCAGCTTTGTTTTTGGATAAACAATAAGAGGAAGGCCGATACCATGACGACGACCGATATGACGGACGACATACGGTACTTGGGTAGACTGTTGTTTTTAGTGAGAATAAAGTAGAGCAGGGCGGCGGCCATCGAGGCGTAGCCGAGCGTCAATATATGGTTGACAATCTCGAATCCCTCAACCGAGATATTAAATGCTTCCGTATTCATGCAATCCTCCAGGCAATAAGATTTTGTTTTTTGTTCATTTTTAAATCAGGTAAACGCTGAGCACATCTTTTGAGATCGTTTGTGACGACTATGGCGGCGCGGCGCAAACCGTAACCAATTCCAACGACTGCTTGTGGTCTTCCCGTCAGTTATCGTTTGCCAGCGTGGGTGCGGCCGGTCCATGGCGGCCCTGAGCGGATGCCGCCACGTTTTTTGCAGCCGTCTCTGCGGGAAGTCTTTGTTCCAAGAGCTTTTGTCTGCCGATCTCGAGAACGCTGCCCAACAATTCCGGCAGGGCATTGATATGACGCGCAGCCGTCGCCAGCGCCGTATCGAACTCGGTCAGACAGCGGCCCACCGCGGGCGATTGCCGCAGACGCGCGATCCAGTAATCGAGCTCAGAGACCG
>JAAUYB010164789.1_pt1 | contig 10227 bp, 5 predicted proteins | sample 7278071 | NCBI WGS metagenome assembly JAAUYB01 (sample SAMN14350121, study PRJNA611818) | marine sediment metagenome | isolation source: surface marine sediment (1.8m) | place: French Polynesia: Moorea | collected 2018-08 | reverse complement strand
CGTTGATATCCCTCTTGGATTCCAGGGTTTGGAGGATGGTCTCCATGACTTTCTCGCGTTGGAAGTCGTTGCGAACGGGTGCTGTGCTCATTGATGACTCCTTTTGTTGCCGCTGATGAACCCTCATCAACGCTAACGGAAGCAATGCTTTGTGGTGGATTGGGACAGACCGGTAGCCATTGCAGTTCGGTTGGCCGAGCTGCCTGGCCGGCGCGTTTTTCCCATGAGGGTTGATGAGGGTTCATCAGCGGTTGAATTTTGTTCTTGGAAAACAGTCTCTACTATATATATCTCCAGACGAATCGCGGAACGTCCGGTTATTTCTTCAGGTGAGAATCAATTTTTACATTTCCCCCCGGTTATTACCTGCTCGGCGTAGAAATACAGCCGTTTCGGTTGTTTTTGGCCTTCATCATTACAAAAGCGCTGTTTCTATTTCGCCCGGGCATTTGCAACAGGTTCATGAGGTTGTGCCGGATCGTTTTGGGCGCGTTGTTTGAAGCCGAAGCATGCCTTTCGCAAAAGATGGGCGCGCCGTCCAACTCAGCGGTCTCTCTGATCACGACCCAGCCGCGGGGAATTTCTACACAAACAAGCTACTTGAAGCTTGAAGCCTGAAGCTTGAAGCTTGTTTGCACCACCCTGTCAGGTTTCGGCGACCTTATCCGTATACCGGCGGGGGGAGTGTGTGCGTTTAATCCGTCGGGAAGTTCGCAGATGGATACGGAGTGCGGGTTGTTTTTTTTGAAGCAGGCTTTTTGCGCCTTATGTCTGATTGCCTCTCCTTTAGTTGCGGCCGATGAGTTGGTCATTCCAAAAATAGACGGGACGCCTACCCTGGCCGATTTCGAGAATATGGCGCCGGGTACCGACCTGGCCCGGAGTATGGTCAAGGTCACCGACTTTATTCAGCGGGAACCGGTCGACGGCAGGCCCGCGACCCGGCAGACCGAGGTCTATTTGGGTCACGATACCAAGACCCTGTACGTCATCTTCCTGGCTTTCGATGACGAGCCTGACAAGATTCGCGCCCATATGGTGCCTCGTGAGGATATCAACGACGACGATACCCTGAACATCCTCATCGACAGCTTCAATGATCAGCGGCGCGCCTATATGTTCCGCTGCAACCCTTTGGGTATCCAGTGGGACGGCACGTGGTCCGAACAAAGCTCCTTCGACGAATCCTTCAACGCGGTCTGGCGCTCGGAAGGCAGGGTCAACGATCAGGGCTACCAGGTGCGTATGGCCGTGCCTTTCAAGGCATTTCGCTTTGCCGGCGGCGATCGCCAGGTCTGGGGCATCATGTTCAATCGCGATATTCCCCGTTTGAATGAGGAAGGCTACTGGCCCCGCTATACCAACCGTATCCAGGGTCGCCTGAACCAGGCGCAGAAGACCGTCATCGAGGGCAACCTCTCTCAAGGCCGCAATCACCAGTACATTCCCTATGCGACCGCGCGCTCCTTCGAGTTATTGGATGACGATTCCGCCGAATTCATCGATGACGACTTCGACGGCGATGCCGGGATCGACGCGAAATTCGTCATCAACGACAACATGGTTGTGGACGTGGCCGCCAATCCGGATTTCAGCCAGGTGGAATCGGACGATCCCCAGATTACGACGAATCAGCGGTTCGAGGTCTTTTTCCCCGAACGCCGTCCCTTCTTCCTGGAAAATGCCGATATCTTCGGCGGCCCCATCAACCTGGTCTTCACCCGGCGTATCGCCGATCCCAGCGCCGGGGTTCGCTTGACGGGCAAAGCCGGGAAATACGGCATCGGCACCTTCGTTATCGACGACGAGGCGCCCGGCAAGGTGGCCGCTCCCGGCTCTTCCGGCGACGGTGACCGGACGCATATCGGCGTGGTGCGCATTACCCGTGATGTCCTCTCCCAGTCCAAGGTGGGCATTACCTACACGGGCCGAGAGTTCGACGACCGTTGGAACCACGTCTTCGCCACCGACGGCCGGATTCTGGTAGATGAAAACTGGAGCGCCAACTACGCTTTGATCGGCAGTAAAACCGAAGATGAAGACGGAACCACGCGCAACGGTCACCTGGCCACTTTCTACATGGATCGCGAGGCGCGCAACTGGGACGCGCATATTCATGCCTCAGATACCCATGAGGAGTTCGAAACGCAACTGGGTTTTCTGCGTCGCGTCGCCCAGCGTCCCGGTTTGAGTAACATCCATGCCAGAACCAACTACGACTTCTGGCCCGAGAACAGCAAGATCGTGAACTGGGGGCCGGCTGCAAGCTACAACTACGGTTACGACAGAAACTCCGGCAAGCGTTTGGATGCGGGCGGCGATGTCGAAATGAAAGTGGAAATGGTGGGTAAGACCGAAATTGAAATAGGCTTCGAATTCAACAAGGAACGCGTCACGCCTGACGATTTCGACGCCTTGGTTGCCGATAAGGATTTCAATTACGAATCCCTCGAATTCGAATTCGAAACGGCGCGCTGGAAAGCTGCCGAGTTGGGTCTGAGCGTGGCTTACGGTGAGGAACCCAACTTCGAACCCGCCGAGGGCCGCGAGCCGGAACTGGCCGATTTCATGGCCGCTCGAGCGGGCATGCAACTGAGACCCATTCCTCCGTTGCGCATCGACCTGACCTATCTGTACATTCAACTGGAAGACAAGGAGGGCGGCGAGCGCATTTTTGAGGAACGCATCGGCAGAGGCCGCGTCAACTGGCAGTTCACCCGTGAATTATCCATGCGCATGATTTTGCAATACGAATCCCTGGCCGTGGACCCGTTACGAACGGCCTTGGAACGGGAGCGGGGGATAAACGGCGATTTACTGTTCACCTGGCTGGTCAATCCCTGGACATCGCTGTACGTGGGTTACAATTCCAACTGGCGCAACGTTCAGATCATCGACGACGAGTTCGGCCGCCGCGTGATTCGAACCGATAGCGACCTGGAGAAGGACGCCCACCAGTTCTTTCTCAAATTCAGTTACTTGTTATGAGGCCCGGGCCGTATGGACCGCAAACAGCATCTGGCCGCCTTCCTGGAACAATACATTACCGAGCGTCGGCGGGACCTTTTCGACCGCGTCCTGGCTTCGCGCACCCGTTATCTCACCCTGGTCGTGGAAGATCCGGCCAGCGCGGGCGACGCGAGTGCGGTGATGCGCAGTTGCGAGATCTTCGGTATTCAGGACCTGCACCTCATTGCCCGCAAGAACCGCTTCGAAGTCAGTAAGGGCGTGGCCGTCGGTTCTTCCAAATGGGTAACCACCCGCATTCACGGCAGGGGAGAGGGCGACCCGGACGCCACGGCGGAATGTGTTCACGTGTTGAGAGCGAAGGGTTACCGCCTCGCGGCGCTCTGCGCCGGGAAGGACGGTATCGCCATTGACAAACTACCGTTAGACCGGCCCCTGGCCGTTTGCCTGGCCGGCGGCGAGGTTGGACTCAGCAAAGAACTGCATCAGGCGGCCGACCTGCATACACATATCCCGGCGGCGGGTTTCACCCAAACCTTCAACATCTCCGTATGCGCGGCCCTGGTGTCGGCAAGCCTCACCAATCGTTTGCACGCTTCCCAAAACCCCTGGCGGTTGACCGAGGAAGAGACGCTGAACTTGCGCCTGGAGTGGCTTGCCAAAATGCCGAAACGCCTGGGTCAACTCCTGGAGCGCTATCGAGAGGACAACAACCTGGCCCCGGATTTCCCGGCGACGATCGATGCCGGTGAAGAGTTCCGCAAGCTTTGCCGAAAGCATGGGTTCTAAGCCGGGCCTACATTTCCTTGCGGGCTTTCTGTACGAATAAAAAAGGCGGCCCGGGTGAAGGGCCGCCTTGATTTGAGGTCATCGGATCGTTATTCGTCGCGATCGAATAGCGGGAAGGGCCTCAGAATAAAGTTATCGTAGAGATCCTTCATCCCAAAGTAACAGGTCGGTTTCGCCGGAGTGGGTTGACCACCCTGGCCCAGGATCAAGGTACCGTCCTGGCCGACCGGGAATACGCTTTCTATGCGTACCGGTCCCTTTTCGTCGTACTCCACGCAGTGGGCGTAGGTGGAGCGCGCCCCCCACGGCGTTCCTTCAAAGAAGGTTCCCAGCAGCGGGTGCGGATACTCTAACGTGCCGCGGCCGTCGATACCCCAGGGCTGGTCGCCCAACTCGCCCAACACTTCCATCAGCGATAAGTCGATAATCGCTTCTAAGGTTTGGGGCGCGGAAGGGTTCTGAAGGTTGCGCGGCCAATGGCGGAACGTGTTCCGTCGCAGCGAGGAATCGGGGTGCAGCAAAGGAATCAGGACTTGTAAGCGGAAGGTATTGTTGCCCGCGCTGCCGAAATCATCGTCGAAGGTTTTCTCCAGTACGCGATCTGACCAGGCATCCAGCAGAACCCAGGCGTCGGAGATATCGGTGCCGTTAACCCAGGCATCCGGCCCGCCCGCTACCCGGTGCTCGTCGTAATCGGCGAACAGGGCGTTGACCAGATTGGCCGTATCCGCGTCCTGGCGATTGGCCGAGGCCATGAATGCGTCTTTCAACCATGGCCAGGTACTGCCGCCGCCGGAACCGCTGCCGGTGCCGAAGGCTTGTGTCGCCGAAATATTCACGGCCAGCGCTTTGAGATCTTCGAAGGTTACGTTGTCATTCTCCCGCAACCATTTCTGAACTACCTCGGCGCGGTGGTAACGACCGTAAAAATAATTGGCGGAGGTATCGTCATAGTCGACGGAAGCCTTGTTGTTCCAGCCGGCGTAGAAGCCCTGGCTCGTGTTGCGGTCGTTGACCGGTTCGTGCACCACGTCGGCATCCCATTCCAACGGCGGGGCCAGGAAACCTTGAGGCAAACGGTATTCACCCAGAGGACGCACGGGGTTTCGGCCCGACATCCAATAGGCGATATTACCGTCGCGGTCGGCATAGCAATAATGCTGGGTGACGCCCAGGTTGGCCACGCCCTGGTGGAATTCATCCATGCTCTGGGCGCGCGCCAGCGTCAGGCTACCCTCGGCTATATTCCACTCTTTTCCCCAACTCGCGTATTTCCAGGACAGAAGGAAGCCAGCCTGCTCAAAAACAGGGCCGCGTGAGGAGCGATAAACGGGGATGACCACATCCTCGCCGCCGTTTACCTTGATGGTCTCCACATGGTGGAGGAACACGTCTTCCTCGTTTTCCAGGTACCAGTCCCAAGTGTTGGTATGGCCCACTTGCATGGACCATGCATGATGCGGCGTGCGGCCGATCAAAATACCCGGAACGCCGATCACCGTCATGCCGGAGATGTGAAGATTGGCCTCGTCACTGACGATGGAGCCTTCCATAACGATTGCCGGCGATTCAAAACCCATCTGCGGTCCGGAATAGATGATGGGATTGCCCGAGGCGGTTTTGCTACCGCTGACTACCCAGGCATAGCTGCCGCCTTTCACATTGGCGCCCAATTCGTCCAGCATCTCGCGACTTTGATCCAAGCGGGAACGCATACCTTCCACCCAGCCGCGGATGTCGGGTGCGCTTGCCACATCTTTGGCGTTGATGACGGGTTTCGTCTTGGCGGCAACGGCTGCCTTGGCGGCAGCATCCGCGGGAATCATGGTCGGCGCCTGCGGATCGTTCAACCAACGCATGTCCTGGAAGATATTGATGCCGTCAACCAGGCCGTATTGACCGGTCAGGTCCAACAAGATCAAGGCATTCTCGGCCTGGCTGAGGCCCAGGTTGCCCAAGGATGAGAAGTTACGCTGTAATTGCGACACCCAGCGCATCAGGTCGCGCACGGTCCAGGACTCTACCTGGAAGATACCCAAACCTAAAAACTCGAACGGGATCAGCGAGGGGGTTGCGTTGACCTCGGCAATGCGGCGGTTGAAGCCGTCTACATAGCCTTGGACGGCCTCCTGACTTTCAGGGGATAATGCCGCGAAGTAGTCGTCCAACTCCTGGTCGGAATACCCGGAGGAGCGTACCAGGGCATCCTGGTTGACCAGATCGGGACCGAACAACTCGGCCAGGCGACCACTTGAAACGCGCTTGTAGAATTCGGCTTGCCATAGGCGGTCAGATGCTTCGTTGTAACCTTGCATTTCCATGGTGTCGTAAACGGTGCCGCCGTTGATGGACCAGACACCGACCTGGTCCCGGTTGGAAGCGGCCTTGCTGAGCGGTCGGGCTCTGGTGCGGGACACCAGGATATTTCCCTTGCCGGCAGCGGAACCGCGATAGGACACAAGCGTCATCAACTGGGTGCCGGCAATGTGGAACCAGGTATCTTTTTCGGGAACAAAGGGAGAGCCCTCGGGGCCGCCTAAAACATAACCCACCCTGCCGTCGGGCAGCAGTTCGGCTGCAATGCGGGCGGCATCCAGGATATTGCCCTGATTGTCTCGCTGGGTCACCCAGACATCGGTGGGGTGATCGCCGGTATTGGCAAGTACCAGCGCATCGGATTCAACGGACCAATCCCCGGGGGTGATCCGCCAACTGGAAGCCCTTTGACGACTGACGTGGGAAAGGTCGTTCAGTTTCTTTTCGAACTGCGATGTCAAGGACATCGCCCTGCTCTCCGTACTCTTCTTGCCGGCGGCAACCGCGGAAGCCGGCAGCAGCAACAAGGCCGACATCAACAAGCCGGTTATCTTTTGCATGTAGAATCCTCCCTCGGAACTAAAAATCGCCGATGCGATCTTTAACTATGCGACTTTCTATTACATCTTTCATCATAATGTGTTGTGCGGTTTCTCGCTAGAAGAAAAATGAAACACTGTTCAGGTCGCTCGTTTTTATTTTGTTCGGAGAAGCGTACGACTGCCGGGTTCGTCCAGGTTGCCGACGGTGATTTGAACCCGCTTCACCGGGACTCCCCCATGTATGGCAGGCCTGCCGCCGTAATCCGGGCGTACTCCGCCCGGTATATACGCGCCTGAAAAACGAATTTTTGGAGAACTGCCGGTTCGAACACCGTCGGCTCATACTTCCATATAGTTTCTCAGCGGGAGTTGACGGGGAAACGGGGCCAGGTAGGTTTGTTGATTGGCCCAGGGATGCGGGTTCTTGCGGAGGTGATGCTTCAACAGGGTGAGCGGGACGCTGAGGGGCACCAGGTGACCGCGATATTGCTCCACGCAGTCGTGCAATTCGGAACGGTCGGACGGGGAAAGGTGGTTTTTAAGAAAGCCCAGAAACCGTTGCAGAACTTGAACGTGATATTTCATGCGCGGCGATAAAGCCAGGCAGGCCATGAAACCCTTGCCGTATTGTTCGACCAACGGGGAGAGAGGTTCCTTGCCGGCCAGGGCGACCAGTTTTCCCAACTTGCGAGCCTGACCGGGATGATGGGCGATCAACAGCATCTTCTGGCGTGCATGGAACTCCACCAGACGGGCCGGGGACACACCGGAACTGAGGAGGTCGCGCCAGGCTTTGAAAGCATAGACCCGAACCGCAAAATTTTCCCGCAAACGGGGATCGTTCAGGCGACCCTCTTCCTCCATCGGCATGAGCGGATACGCTTTTTTCAGGGCGGCTGCAAACACGCCCATACTTGTGCCTTTCTTGTTGCCGTCTTCTTTATAGAGGGGTACGCGCTCCATACCGCAGGAAGGAGATTTCTTTTTTAGAATGAAGCCGTGAAGGGTCCTGGCCGCCGGCAGCCTTAAAAAGTGTTCGGCGGCGGAACGCACCTCCACAGTCCAGTCGCGGCCGGTATTGCTGCCGATGACACGCGGGCTTTCCTCGTCGCCTACCAGGCGGACCGCTTCGCGCGGCGTTCCCATTCCGGCTTCCATTTCCGGGCAGAAAGGAACCCAATTGAAGACCTTGTCCAATACGTCAGTCACGAAACGGGCGCGGCTGTGACCGCCGTTGAAACGCACTGCTTCGCCCAGCAGGCAACTGGAAACGCCGATATTTGGTTTGCTGTCAAAAAACATGTCCACGGAGACCCCCTATCCAAGGTTTGTCTAAGATCCATCCCATAAAATAGGTTTTTATCCAGGGTTTGTCAAGTGTGTCCACCACATAATCCAGCTTTTGTCCACCCTGCGCATTTTTGTTTTCTTGGGTTAGAATAGGGAACCCGGCCCGTCGGCCGGCGCCGGCGATAGAGGGGAATCCAGTGCGTATACGTGAAAAATCGGTCATTTTTTGGATGCGACGTGATCTGAGGCTGGAAGATAATCGAGGCCTGTACGAAGCCTTGACCAGTGGTTATCGCGTACAAATCATGTTCGTGTTCGATCGCGCCATCTTGGATGCCCTACGTCATCAGAAAGACGCGCGGGTTTGTTTTATTCACCAACGCCTGACCGCGATTCAAGAGCGCTTGACAGCCCTCGGCGCCTCATTGTGGACCCACTACGGCAATCCGGCTGAAGCCTTCGAGAAACTGCTGGAAGATCATGACATCCAGGGTGTTTATTGTAATCGCGACTACGAACCCTATGCGAGGGAACGGGATGCGGCGGCGGCGCGTCAGCTGGACGCCTTGAATATTCCCTTCCACGATTTCAAGGATCAGGTAGCGTTGGATCGGGACGAGGTACTGACGAAAAACGATACGGCATATTCGGTCTACACGCCCTACAAACGCCGTTGGCTGGCTCTACTTAAAGAAGAGGACCTGCTGCCTTGTCCATCTGAGAAGCATCTGGACGGACTGGTGCGCGTCCTGCAACCCTATCCCCTGATCAGCCTGGAGGAAATGGGCTTCAAGGAAACCGGCACACGTTATCCGGCGGCTGCTGTTGACGAGACCGCCCTCCGAACCTACGGTGAGACCCGGGACCTCCCCGCCATGGACACGACCTCCCGATTGGGTATTCACCTGCGCTTCGGCACGGTCAGCATCCGAGCCATGATTCGGAAGGCCCGGGAATTGGATCCCGTCTGGCTCAGCCAGTTGATCTGGCGTGAATTTTTTATGCAGATCCTCTACCATTATCCCCATGTCGTCGGCGGTCCCTTCCGCAAGGAGTACGCTCATATCCCCTGGCGAAACGACCCGGAAGATTTCGAGCGCTGGTGTAACGGCACAACCGGTTATCCCATTGTGGACGCCGGCATGCGCGAATTGAACGCTACCGGATATATGCACAACCGGGTGCGCATGATTACGGCATCCTTCCTATGTAAGCACCTCTTGATCGACTGGCGTTGGGGCGAACGTTACTTCGCGGAAAAGTTGCTGGACTTCGAATTGGCCGCCAACAACGGCAACTGGCAATGGGCCGCGGGGACCGGATGCGATGCGGCGCCCTACTTTCGCGTGTTCAACCCATGGACTCAGGCGCAAAAGTTCGATCCGCAAATGACCTACATCAAGAAATGGGTGCCGGAGTTGCTGGAGCCCGGTTACCCCGCACCCATGATCGACCACAAATTCGCCAGGCAACGAGCCTTGGACACCTATAAAACCGGCCTGGGTGTCAAGGAAAAGGAAACTCCTCAAAAAGATCTTTTCAGTTGATCGTCCTGTCAGGGATGCGCCAAGCCGTCACTTTCGGCGAATCATCAATTGACCGCATGGAAGTGTTCCCCTAGAATAGGTTGGCCGGATTTGAATCCGCGCTCAGCAAAATAATGACATCCGCGAAAACGCTCATGGGGAATCCGGTTTGAGTGTTTAGTGTTATAGAGGATGACCCCCTTATAACCTGAGGAAAAGATAGAGCACAGACAGACAAGGAGAGGCGCACATGGATCGGGCAGAATTGTCCTTGGGTAACCAAAAGATTGAACTTCCAATTGTCGTTGGCAGCGAAGGTGAAAAGGCCGTCGACATTTCCAAGTTACGAAGCCAAACGGGCTTCATTACCTTGGACCCCGGGTATGTGAATACCGGTAGTTGCGAAAGCAAAATTACTTTTATCGACGGCGAGAAGGGCATCTTGCGTTATCGCGGCATCTCTATCGAAGATGTTTGCGGCAACCTGGATTTCCCCGAAACCGCCTACATCATTATCTACGGCGACCTGCCCACCCAGGAGCAGTACAATGAATTTTTGGGCAAGATTCATCGTCACATGTCGTTGGAGCCCGGCATAGTCGGTTTGTTGCGGACCTTCCCCGAAAATGCGCATCCCATGTGTAAACTCATGGCCGCCGTTTCCAGCCTCTCCGCCTACTACCCTTACGACGTACATTCCGAATCGGATACCGACGAGGCTGTGATTCAGTTCTTCGGCATGATGCCCGGTCTCTGCGCCGCGGTCTACCGTACCTCGCGCGGCCTTGACATCGTGG
>JAAUYB010141547.1_pt1 | contig 10227 bp, 7 predicted proteins | sample 7278071 | NCBI WGS metagenome assembly JAAUYB01 (sample SAMN14350121, study PRJNA611818) | marine sediment metagenome | isolation source: surface marine sediment (1.8m) | place: French Polynesia: Moorea | collected 2018-08 | reverse complement strand
TCTGTCGGGGTCAGTCTGCGACTGGCTAGATAAGTGCCGATCTAGGAATACTCAAGAGCGATCTTGAGAAGCCTACACTGTACGCCTTGCGTCAGTGTAGGAGTACGTCACCCTAGTTTAGCTTTAACAATTTCTTGGACTTGCTTACCGTCTGCTTTGCCTTTTAACTCTTTCATAGCAGGCCCCATCACTTTCCCCATATCTTTCGGGGAGGTTGCCCCCACGGACTCAATGATTTGCTCGATAATGCCTTCAATTTCTTCTGTGGAGAGTTGACGGGGTAAATAGGTTTCAATAATGGCTAATTCTTGGGCCTCTTTATCGGCTAAATCATCTCTACCCCCTTGACGATATTGTTCGATAGAATCTCGTCGTTGTTTAGCTTGTTGGGCTAAGACTTCTAGTTCTTGTTCTGGGGTTAATTCTGTTTGTCCTTTGGGTCTAACTTCTACTTCTTTTTCTAGGATAACTTTTTTGAGACTCCTAATCGTCTCTAAGCGAATTTTATCCTTGGCTTTCATCGCTTGTTTAATCTCTTCGGTTAGTTTTTCTTTTAGTCTTTGTTGGGCATCAGTCATAATGTTTTCTCTTCAATGGTCTTAATCGAGTTCAACTTTTTGATTACAAAAGATAGCACTTAGAATACCATACCTGAAGACAAGATGAAAAAATTTTTATCTTGTTACTCTCAGATAGCTTGTTGTCTTTTGTCAGTGCTATTAATTATCTCTTTGTGAGAAGACTATGGCTAAGAATTGGATGAACTATTTGTCGATGGCGTAACTTCTATTACTTTTTTAGAATTCTCTTGACTATCTTCAGATTGAATAACAGAAGGTTGTAAAATTGTGATATGAAAATCTTTACGAGTTTTATAATTGAGAAATTTTTGTTGCAATTTTTCCCATTTTTGCCATTTATCATAGCGATTATCTTGTAAGATTTTAGTCAAGGTTGGCATTTCATTGAGAATATTGTCATCAAAAATCTGATCCAAAAACTCGACTAAAACAAAACTATCTTGTATATCCCCTAAGATACTTTGTATGGCTTTAATATCTTTTAGATAAGCGTCATAGACCTCGCCATAAAACTGCGTAAATAATTCCATATTATAACGGGTTCGTTTCGCTGATTTTCGTAAATCGTGTAAAATTAATCCTTGTTTGTTTAATAAAGATTCGACCTTTTGCTGAGATAAACTTTCAGTAAAATTAACAACACCTTCTTCAAAATTAACCCCAAAAACCCAGCCTGGATGTAACATCAATTGACTCACTTCTGGTAATAAAAGGTCTGCGAGAATTGTCTGGATCGAAACTTGGGAAATGTCATGATAACTTGGATTATTCAACCAATCATGAAAGGCTTGTTTTAGGGTTAAGTAATTCTCACTATGTAAAGTATTTCTTACTTTTTTAAAGACTTGTTTTCGTTGTTTACTTAAACTAGATAGACCGTGTTTTAATTGTTTTTTTTCACTCTTTGATAAATGAGGATAATATTGATTTTTAAGACTGTCTTCTAAAACATCTAAATCTCGTAATTTTCCTAATGCTTTAGCAATTTTTCCCACTTGTTTTTCTTGGGCATTTTCGGGTAAATTCAAAGCTGCTGAAAATCCATAAATGGTACTTCTTAAACGTCGCATTCCGACACGCATTTGATGCAATTCTTCAGGATCTTTATCTTCTAAGACACCATTTTCATGAAATAAGAATTTATTGTAATGTTTAGCAACAGCTATATAAGCCCAGTCTCCAAAGGTTTTGGGTTCGTGTCCTAAGTCATATTTCATATTATTACCTCCAACTAAATATCAATACTAAATTTATTTTAATAGATAGAACTGTTTATGTTATTAAAAAGTTAAGAAGTGTTAAAAGGGAACGGAAAAGGACAATGAATAATCGACAGCGAATTACCCATTATCCCTTATTAGTTAATATTTTCGTTCTTTCGGTTCAAACATATCGATCACTACATCCATATATTGAATATCTAAACCAGCAGGAGAATAATAAGCTAAGGTATGCTTCAAAAAGTTAGGATCATCTCGTTGGGTGTAATCTTCCCGTGAATGGGCCCCGCGACTCTCTTTCCTGTTTAAAGCAGAGGTTAAAATCATTTCCCCCACCACCATAATATTGCGTAATTCCATCGCTTCGATTAACTCGGTATTCCAACAACTATCCTTATCATCGAGATAAATGTTGTCATATTGCGCTTTAAATTCTTGAATGTTTTGAATGCCTTCCTGCATTAATTCGTCGGTACGAAATACGCCACAATGTTCGGCCATCGAATCTTGAAACTGTTGACGTAATGACCCAATACGGACGCTTCCTTCCTTATTTAATAGGTCAGAAATGCGCTGTTTTGCCTCATTCAAATAGGTTTCAGCGTCGAACTCTGAAAACTTCCGATCTTGAACATAGTGGGCGATATTTTCCCCTGTAATTTTCCCATACACCACACATTCTAATAAAGAATTACTACCCAAACGGTTGGCCCCATGTACCGACACACAAGCGCATTCTCCCGCAGCAAAAAAGCCTTCTGCCAGGCGATCGCCGCTTAACCGGACTCTCCCCTGAGTATTAACCGGGATGCCTCCCATGCAATAATGGGCTGTAGGACGCACCGGCATGGGTTCATACACCGCATCCACCCCCACTAAACGATGGGCTTCTTCCCAACAAAAGGGAACCCGACTCATGATCTTTTCTTCCCCCATGTGGCGCAAGTCTAGATAGACAAACGGACCCCCTGGGCTACCATCGGGATGTACCCCTCGCCCGGCCCGTATTTCGAGGGTAATGGCCCGAGAGGTAATATCACGGGGGGCTAGTTCCATCCGTGAGGGGGCGTAATCTTCCATAAACCGCCGGCCTTCGCTATTAATAAGGTAAGCCCCTTCTCCTCGTACGGCTTCAGAAATTAATACACCCACAGGATATAAACCAGTGGGGTGAAACTGGACAAACTCCATGTCTTCTAAAGGGACTCCAGCTAAGGCTGACATGGCTAACCCGTCCCCGGTGGAAGCAAAATCATTGGATGTGGTGTTAAATACCCTACCATAACCCCCTGTAGCAAACATCACCACTTTGCTGTGGATAATTTCCAGGGTGCCATCTTCGATATGATACATGAGGATGCCTTTGGCTTCTCCGTCTTCGAGAATCAGACGCATCACGTACCATTCATCATAAATCGTGACCCCATTACGTCTGAGGTTATTGACTAATTCATGGAGGATGGCATGGCCGGTTTTATCGGCCGCGTAACAAGCACGATTATGGGTGTGACCACCAAAAGCCCGTTGAGCAATTTTTCCGTTGTCTAAACGGGAGAATAACACCCCTAAATGTTCGAGAGCGATGATCACATCGGGGGCCTGTTGCGTCAGTAAGGCCACCGCGTCTTGATCGGCTAAATAGTCCGATCCCTTGACTGTATCGAAGGCGTGAGACTCCCAACTGTCTTCTGAGTCAACATTTTTTAAACTGGCTGCGATCCCCCCTTGGGCCGCGACGGAGTGCGATCGGATGGGATGGGTTTTGGCAACCACGGCCACGTCAATACTAGGGTTAAGGCGTTTTATTTCTAGGGCAGCGCGAGATCCCGCTAAACCACCGCCCACAATCACGACATCATGTTGTAACATCTTTTACTAGGTGAGAGCTTTCCTATGTTTGACTCTAGCTCATGAAGCGGTCAACACCGCCGAAAAAACGTTAAAACTTTATAAAGTGAGTTACGATACATTAATATCCCATTGGGTTTCAGCCAGTACAAGTAAACTGGCTACCATGATCACTGCTGTCGCTAAAAATTGCCAACCCATGACATGGGGCAAAATGAGAATACCCAGTAAATGACCCGATCCTACCAATAGTAACGCACGGGAATTTAACCCTAACCCGGTTATCAGATACCCCAGACTGCATAACCCTAGCCAAAGATGAGATAGGTTAGTGAGAATCAAACCCCATCCGAAAAAAATACCGCAGTCAGTTACCGTGACACCCCCAACCATCAAAATAACCCAAGTGTATAAGATCCAGTTAAGCTGCCGTTGCTTCACCCAAAAATGAGTTAAGATCATCATGGCTAAGGTTCCGGCCACCGTTAAAATTGACCAGGCGATCGCTTGAGTCGTCCAACTAATGGGTGAAAATTGTGCCGTAAGAAAGATAGCAGCGACAATTAAGCCCCAAATCAGGCAAACTTGGTCTAAACAGCTATATAAACCAGAATAAATCGTTTTTCCAGCAATTTTTAGATACAGACTCACTAAAGATTGATATTCCTGACAATAGAGATCCCTCTGCTTTCGTCTTAAGATGGGTTTGGTTGGGTCTAATAAATTCATTGAATAGGGACTGACGCAAATATTAAATTCTAAATCTAACGTATTTTTAATAAACTTTACAAGAATCTATCTTTTTTTTCAAGTTTATGATAGGGGCTACCTTTTACAGCTACTTATTACTCATATCTTGCACCTTCGATAAAACTAACTAGTTTAGAGAGGGAACAGGGAACGGGGAACAGGTAATAGGGTTTATTTTGATGGTAACTACTTAAGAATTTCTTTTCTGTCTTTTGTTGCTGAGTTTTCCTGTACTGGTGTAAGATGTCAGTATTAAAAAAATATTATAAATTTGGAATATTGATGAATATTATGGTAAATGATGTCACTGAAATCAAGGAAAATGATGGTTATGATGAATGGTTAACAAGGAAGGTAAAAATGAGATGAGTTTGACAATAAAAATAAAACAGTCTAATTAAGATAAAAAAGAGTCAAAAAATGTAATCATTTCGCAAAAAAATAACGAAATCTTAACCCCATTTTCCCAGCAGATAAATCTATGATGAATTGGGGGAGTGTCAAAAAAGTCCCCCTGTGTAAAGAAATTGTGCAATATGTCCTATGGATAAACAACAACTGTGGCAACGTTATCAAGATTGGCTTTATTATCATCAAGGGTTAGGGGTTTACGTTGATATTAGCCGAATGGGCTTCGATGAGGAACTGGTTAAACAACTGACCCCGAAGTTTGACAAAGCCTTTGCGGATATGGAAGCCTTAGAAAGTGGGGCGATCGCTAACCCAGATGAAGGGCGGATGGTGGGACACTATTGGCTACGGGACCCAGAATTAGCCCCCAATGAGGACGTAAAAAAAGAAATCACAGAACCGTTGGCTAATATTGCTCAATTTGTCAAAAAAATCCACCAGGGAACCATTAAACCCCCCACAGCCGACAAGTTTACGGATATCCTTTCCGTGGGTATTGGGGGATCAGCGTTGGGCCCGCAATTTGTGGCCGAAGCCTTATCTTCCGAAGATCCCCCCATGACCATCCATTTTATCGATAATACCGATCCGGCGGGGATCGATAGGACCCTGGCCAAAATTGGCGATCGCCTCAAAAGTACCCTCGTTTTGATCACCACCAAGTCAGGAGGGACCCCCGAAACCCGTAACGGGATGTTAGAAGTCAAACACGCTTACCAAAGCAAGGGATTAGCGTTTGAACCCCACGCCGTTGCTGTTACCATGCCAGGAAGTAAGATGGACAAAATAGCCACCGACTGGTTAGCCAGGTTCCCCATGCAAGACTGGGTCGGAGGCAGAACATCGGAACTATCTGCGGTGGGTTTATTACCGGCTGCTTTGCAAGGGATCAATATCGATGGAATGTTGATCGGGGCTAAAGAAATGGACGAAGCTACCAGGGTTAAGGATATCAAAACTAACCCAGCTGCTTTATTAGCCTTGGCTTGGTATTATTCGGGCAATGGTAAGGGAGAAAAGGATATGGTGGTTCTTCCTTATAAAGATAGTTTGCTGTTGTTTAGTCGTTATTTACAACAGTTAGTGATGGAATCGTTGGGTAAAGAAAAGGATCTCGATGGTAATACGGTTTATCAGGGCATTGCTGTTTATGGCAACAAAGGATCGACCGATCAACACGCTTATGTACAGCAATTAAGGGAAGGGGTTCCTAACTTTTTCGTCACCTTTATTGAAGTCTTAGAAGATGGCAGAGATAGTCATTTTGAAATTGAACCAGGTGTTACATCAGGAGACTTTTTATCCGGATTTTTACAAGGAACCAGACAAGCGTTATTTGAGAATAATCGGGACTCGATTACCATTACCATTCCTCAAGTTAATCCTCGTATCGTTGGGGCTTTAATTGCCTTGTATGAAAGGACAGTTAGTTTTTATGCTTCTTTGGTCAATATTAACGCTTATCATCAGCCTGGAGTGGAAGCAGGAAAGACAATGTCTGCTTCTATTTTAGACTTACAAACCAAGGTGCAAACGGTGATTCAAGAAACATCTGAAGCGTTAGATATAGCCACCTTAGCAGCAAAAGCAGGTTCTCCCGATGAAGTAGAATTTGTTTATAAAATCGTCCGTCATTTGGCAGCCAATGGTCGTGGTGTATCCTTAGAAGGGGATTTAACTAATCTAAAAACGTTGAAAGTTTCTGCTAGTTAATTCTTTGGGTGGGCATTGCCCACCTAACCTATATTTTCGGGAAAATTTAATATTGCACAGGAACCGGATCAAGACTACGCCATAAATACCAAGTGGCAACGGTACGATAAGGCTTCCATCGGTGTGATAGTTCTTTAATTTGCGTTTTAGTTAACCCTTTTTCACTGCCATAATGTTGTTGAATGGCATTAATTAAACCCAGATCAGCTAGAGGAAAAATATCCTGACGATGTAAGTGAAAAATTAAAAACATTTGTGCCGTCCACGGACCAATCCCCTTAATAGAAGTTAATTGCTCCATAACTGCTTTATCACTCATCTTCTCCCAAGATTGAGGGGTTAAAATGTCGTTTTGAAAGGCTTGAGCAATATTATTAATATAGCTGATTTTTTGACGAGATAAACCGCACTGACGCAATGATTCAGGATGGGTTTCTAGATAAGTTTCAAGGGTGATTTTTCCCAGTAAGGATTCTACTCTTTGACCAATGGCATTGGCTGCACTGACGGAGATTTGCTGCCCAATAATTGCCTTAACCAGAGTCAAGAAAGCATCATGATAATTAATCATGGTTTCTGAAGGATACAAAGCGATGAGATCAGCTAAAATGTCATCCTTTGACCTTAAATGTTCCTTAGCTTCTTGCCAATAATTCGGACAAGTCATAGCAGTTTTCAATTCAGTGTATCAATATTATAATCGTTCTCAAAATAAAATAAAAAGACTGAGGCGAGCAAAAGCTTTAAAATAATAATTAAGAACGTCAATTTGCAAAAATATGGAAGCTATTACCATTCCCAAAGGATTTAGGGTAACCCCAGAACAATTCGACCAACTAGCACAAGCCGAACAGCTAGTGCGAATGGAGTTAACCAAAGATGGAAAATTAATTGTTATGAGTCCCACAGGAGGAACAGCAGGGGGGAAAAACTTCAATCTATATCTAGATTTAGGAATTTGGAATCGTCAAACTAAACTAGGACAGGCTTTTGATTCTTCAACTATTTTTGTCTTACCCAATGGGGCTAGAAGAAGTCCCGATGTTAGCTGGGTTAAACTAGAGCGATGGGAGGAATTAACTAAAGCGCAACAAGATGGCTTTCCTCCTATTGTTCCTGATTTTGTCATTGAATTGGTCAGTCCTAGTGACCTTAAAAATCAAAGATACGAAGACTTACAATCAAAAATGCAGGAATATGTAGATAATGGCACTAGACTTGGTTGGTTAATTGAACCATCAGCAAAAATAGTGGAAATATATAGAGTTGGGCAGCAAGTAGAGATTTTGAATAATCCTCAAACTCTATCAGGAGAATATATTTTACCTGGGTTTGTTTTAGATTTAAGTGAGATTTTTTGATTTTTAATTTAATCTGATTTCAGCAATTAATGTAATAGCAAGTTTAGTTTAGCGCGATCGCTTTTAGTTTTCTTCATCTTCGTTTTCCGTTTCATTTGCAATCAAGACATATTCATTTATTTGCTTGGCATAGTGTAAAATTCTCGGTACTTCCAAACAATCTGCATACTGTAAAATTCCTTTTCTTGATTCGTGTGCGATCGCAGCTAATTCTGTCAAATTATCTTCTGGTTGATGATAGGCAATCGTTATTTCTAAAAGTGATGGATGTCCCCAACTTTTTTCAGGATTTTGAATTTTTGAATCCGAATCATAATAACCGCTCATTTGGTTGCTTTTTCCACTAGAACTATAAAATACATACTTACTTTTCTCTTTCTTGAATAAACCTCGTGTAAATCCCGAGCCTTTTTCGCCATTTGTAGCAAAATATTCAGGGGTTTCGCTATTTCGTAATCGAATTACTCGTAAATCTTTAAACTCTTCAAATAGTAGCTTATCTCTTTCACCAAAAGATAATCCTTCATTAGATATTTGTGTATCTTGTAACCAAGACCAAGCTGAACGAATATTTTCGGCTTTACAATAGAGTATTGTGGGTTTATTTCTTAGTTCTTTTGTTTTAAGTGTTTGTTGTATAAAAGTCCTAACTCTTTTCTTACCTTTATCATCGTTTTTCCAACTCTCAGCATCATTGATTTTAGTTAATGCTTCGTGATAAGGTATCCATTCGTTTCTACCAGGAAAAATTGCTTCTATTTGTTGGGAATCTGAAACCATTCTCACTATTACAGGTAAAATTAAAGATTGATTATTAATTGTACTTTCACCTGTTTTATTTACTAACCATAATGCTACTTCATTAATGGAAATACTAGAATCTACGTTACTTAATTGAATATTAGAAGGTGCAATTCTAACCCCTAACTGTCGCAACAATTCTATTAAGCTAGTAATTGCTTTGTGTTTATAGCTTTTTCTTTGTGGGGTTATAAACTTGCTGACAAAACCTAATTTAGCAAACCCTAATTTAATAGCATTTTTTGGATCGCACCAGGGGGAGTATTTCTTTTTGGTAAACTTATAATATTGTTCTCCTTCAAGTTCAACCCATACTGCTGTATGTTCGACAATACTTTCTGTATTAGCTTGAACTATTTCATTGATTTGAGTAATTCTTTTATTGGTAGCTTCAATTATCTGTTCTTTAGTTGGTTTTCCATTATTGGTGGTTTTCTTGTTATTAAACTCTAATCTATCTGCAATTCCCCCCATTTCTTGAGTTTTAATGTTAATTTTTAATCCTTCATCAAAAGAATAAATACCATCTTCTAGTTGTGGAATACCTAAGCAATATTGAATAGCTTTGAGACGATTTTTTAGATTATCGTCTTTTATATACCATAGCCAAAGAGTTAAATTATTAATACCAGAATCAACAATAGCGGTTCTTAATTCTGCTTGCCATTGTTCTTGTTTTTGTTTAAACTTTTTCTGTTCTGCTATAAATTCAGTTTTTCTATCTTCCTCTGATTTAGGTGTTAGTGCTTCTAAATCCTTCTTTTGTTCTTCAATTAGCTGTTGCTTTCTGAGTTTATATTCTTCGTCTGATTCTCTTTTTTTATGCTTGCATTTTTTCAATTCAGTTTCTTGTGTTTTGATAAATCTTTTCTTTCTAGCTTCAAACTGCTTTTCAGTTTCAGGTTTTTGTTTAACTACTGGTTCGTCAAAATTTTTCTGAGGTTTAGCTAAATCAAAATATTGTTGAGATTGTCCGCTAGTTTTATATTTTTCTCGTTGATATGAGATGGTATCAAAATGACTATTAATAAACTCAATATTAGTAATTTGTTCGTATAGTTCTTTAACATTTAAACTTGGTAAACCTTTTCCTACCTGATGTTGTGGTGTCATTCCTTCTTTAAAAGCAACTCCGAGAGGTTCTTTAGAATTACTTGTTAAATAATTTTCTGGATTTGATAGTATTTCTTGAGGTGTAGCAGATAATGTATTTAATTGTCTTAAAAGTTGAGTGATTCTATTTTGATTTTCCCAATTAGGTATCCATTGTCTTTCACCATCGATTGTTTGCTTATACATCTTCATCGGATAGGAAACAAAACATTGACTAAAATTATTAGGATTAACAACGTCACGCCATTGTAAATCTGCCAAGATAAAAGCATTACTAGAATGGCTATGAGAGAGTTGAGAATTAGTCATACTCAACCATCTTCTAATACTGTATTTAATATGTATTTCTGGATAAGATTGATGGGGTACGGTTTCGACTTTAATTGTCAAAACAATTGAATAATAATAGATTTCTTCTCCTATTGTTGC
>JAAUYB010175178.1_pt1 | contig 10229 bp, 10 predicted proteins | sample 7278071 | NCBI WGS metagenome assembly JAAUYB01 (sample SAMN14350121, study PRJNA611818) | marine sediment metagenome | isolation source: surface marine sediment (1.8m) | place: French Polynesia: Moorea | collected 2018-08 | reverse complement strand
GTCCGGTTCTATCTGTCGGCGCAGGCCGGCATGGACGAGAAGATCGGGCTAACTCCGTTCGGCACCGTCGTCACAGCCAAGGCGTTTACCGACACCACCAAGCGCACGATCTCCACATACGGGCAGGGCGGGGGTTTCCTCCGGTGACAGCCCGCCCCTTGGCTCCGGAGCGTCTCCGTTGGGCCTTCCTTGGCCGGGAGGCCCCGAACCGGGCCCCGGGCCGTCCTATGGGCCCGGAGGCCGAGGGAAGCGAAGGGAGGCGCCCGTGATCGGGATCAAGATCACCGGCGCCGACAAGGCCAAGGCCATGCTCGATCCGACCAATATCGGGTTGGGCGTTCGCAAGGGCATGATCCGGGGCGCCACGCTGATCGAGGGCGAGGCAAAACGGATCGTCAAGCCGCGCCACTGGCACGGCACAGCCGAGCGATCGATCCACCAGCGCGTATCCGGTTCCGGCTTCGACACCGAAGTCATGGTCGGATCCAACAGCGCCCGGGCCCCGCATTTCCGATCTCTGTCCTACGGATGGCCCAGCGGCAAGGGCAAGCAGCCACCGACCGACGCGATCGCGGAGTGGCTGACGTCCAAGCCCGAGATCGTGTCCGGCGTGACTAAGAGCGTCAAGCGCAATAGCGCCGGCTTCGTCACTCGATCCGGCTCCGTGTCTGCGATCTCCAAGGAGGCCAAAGTCCGCGGGCTCGCTTTCGTGATCGCACGCAAGATCGGCAAGAAGGGATTCTCCTTCAAGCCGATGATGATCTTCGAAATGGCATGGGGCAAAAACCGAGACAAGGTGGGCGCGGCGATCCGGGAGGCAATCACGGAGGCGATGCAAGATGCCTGATACGATCGATCCAGAGAAGGCAGTTGACGCGATCGCCTATACAGCGTCTTTGGTGACCGGCGTTCGGGCGGTTTATGGGTGTGGTGCCTCCGGGATCACGTTCCCTACTGCAATCTACGACGATCCGACCCATCCCAACGTCATTCGCCCGATCCCAAACAAGATGCCGCTAGAGCCGCTGACTGTCAGCGTCGAGTTGCCAGTGGCGCCCACTATCCGGCATAAGTCCGGCACCGTGATCGAGATCGACTGGCAGATCCCGATGCGGCTATGGCTCGCCGGCAACAGCCAGATGGAGGCACGACGACAGGCGGCCCCGTTCTATGGTCGGTTCCTCACGACATTCTCCCAGTACGCCGGGCTGGGAGGCTATGCCAACTCATGCCTCATCGCGTCATTCGCCTTGGGCGGGGATGGTGACAGCGTGTGGCTGGACATGGTATGCTCTGTTTGGCAGCGATCGAACCTCGACAACCAGCCCGGCCCGGCTTGGTAGCAAGGAGCAGCGGAATGGACAAGAAGCAGGAACCCGCCAAGGAGGCCGAAGCCAAGCAGGCCAAGGCGCCCGAGCCCGATCCCGCGGTGGTGCTGTGGATCGGCAGCGGAGACCGATACGTGCCGTGGGCCCCGGCCCGTGATCTCACGGCCCACGATATCGCCCGGCTGGTGTACACGCGGCACCTGCCGGCCAAGATCAGGCCGGCCCACAAGGCATACGGCGACAAGGCAGCGGAGGTTGTGGCCGATCTCACCGGCACTGGCCTCTACAAGGAGGCATAACCGATGGCGATCCCGACCGGCGAGCGGTCTTTCCACAAGGTACAGATCGGCTACGAAACCACCGAAGGTACGGAAGCCGACGCTACTCTCCTGTTTCCCTGCGAGTCAGGCTCGATCATCGAGATCGACCGGGCGGCCGACACTCCCGAGGAGGACTACGGCGAGTTGAGCATGGCCCAGCCCGGGCGGTCCGTCTTCGGCATCCGGCAGGCCACCCTCCCGCTCCGGGGTGTGGTCCGGTTCGAAGATATCATGCGGCTGTTCCAGTCCGCGATCGCCGGCGGTGTCACTCCGACCGGCGCCGGTCCGTACACATGGACCTTCGACATGGACAACGCCACGGACACGCTGGATCCGATGACGGTCGAAGACGGCGATCAGATCCAAGCATATCTGATGGTCGGCTCCTATGTCCAGTCGCTCACCCTGTCGTACGATGCACTGTCGGCCGGCGCTGCCAGCCCATGGACGTTCGACGCGACCCTGATCGGCCGGGACAAGAAGGCAACGACCTTCACGGCCGCGGTGACCGCGCCGGCGAGCATGGAGACCGTGATGGGCCACCTCACGCGGATCTACATGGGCGACGGGGCGACGGCGTTCGACTCACTGGCCGAAGTGGCGGCGGCGCTGCTGTCGTTTGAGATCAGCATCGAGACCGGGATCGTGCTGCGCAAGCAGGGCGGCACCACCGATATCGCGGACAGCCACGGCCGCGAGAAGGTGAGCGCCACTTTCACGGCCTTGCTCGAGCAGACCGCGACCACCAAGACCGCGATCTGGGACGACTTCGAAAGCGACGGCACCAACCCGGTGCAGCCGGAGAAGCGGATGCGGATCCGGGCGTTGGGCAACGGCGATCGTTCCTTCACCCTCGATGGTCGCGTCCAAGTCGAGGGCGTGCCTGTTCAGGAGGGCGACGGATCGACGCGCTACAGCGTCGAGGGCCATTACGTCAAGGACACCACGCTAGGTGCCCTGCTGCAGGCCGTCGTGATCAACGGGATCTCTGCCTGATGCCCGCCGGCCCCAACAACGAGTACGCTGCCACTCTGGTCGCGCAGGCCGACCGTGGGCGCGAGCAGGGCTATGAGCCCAAGGAAGTGGACATGGGCTCGTGCGAGTGCCCGACCCGGCCCCACGACCGGGATATCGCCCATGTCCGCGATCGCTTCCACTGGGCGCAGGCCCGGCGCGTCATCGCGGCTGCTCAGCGCGACGAGATCGGGGAGGCCGAGATCGTCTTGATCATGCAAGGGCTCTTGTCATGGAACCTCGTTACTGATCAAGATGGCGAGTTGGTCCCGCTGCCGATCCTGAGGGAGACCGTCGATCGGCTGTCTCCCTCACAGGGGCTCGCTCTCAAGACCGCCTTGGACGAGCCACACTACCTATTTGGGCGGACGCTATCAAAAGATCCCGGCGTGCCCTCTCCCGATGGGCCCGAGGAAAGCACGCCAGTCTCGACGAGTTAGGCCCGGAGGACAGCGATGCCGTGCTGCTGCGAGAGATGCGATGGACAGAGCGCGATCTCGCGACAGCATCACCGGAGATCGTGGCCCGGCTGCGCTGGCTCATTGATGCCGAGCGGATGGCTAAGGTCGCCGGCTCCCTAGAAACGATCGTGGCCCGGAAGCCGGAAGGCAAGGGCCCCGATCTCGCCGCCCAGCAGTTTGCCCGGGCTGATGCGCGTTCGACTCTGACCGAGATCGACGACTACCTGCTTACCAATCTATCCGATAGCGAGATCGAAGACGACTGATGGACCAAGACGTTGGTATCCTGATCAGCGCCAAAGACATGGGTGCTACGTCCACCCTGCGCAAGGTGCAGGGCGGGATCGCCGGCGTCCAAGGTCAGGCGGCCGGCCTCAGCGCCGGCGTGCAATCCGGGATGGGCGGCGCGATCGCCGGAGTCAATCGCCGGCTGGGCGGCTTCAAGAAGAATGCGGCCGATGCCTTCGGCCATGCCCGGCAAGGCGCGATCCACGCGGCCGGCGCGATCAAGCGAGTGGGCGTCATCGCCGGCGGTCTTGCTCTGGCCGGCGGTGTCGCCGCGGTCAAGTGGGCGGGCGAGTTCGAAGAGCAACTGCAGGTGATCAACACGATCGCCAAGGAGACACCGGCCGGGCTGCAGGCCATCGGTGATCGGCTGCGCAAGGTGAGCCGGGACACCGGGCAGGATCTGTCTACCCTGACCGCCGGCTACTACGATCTGCTGTCCGCCGGCGTCGAGGCCGGAGACGCACAGGCCGTACTCGACTCTGCCGTTACTCTGGGCATCGGCGGTCTGGCGTCCACTGCCGAGACGATCGATCTCCTGACCACGGCCTACAACGTATACGGCGGCGGCGCGCAGGGCGCGATCACGATGGCGGATCAGTTCGCCAAGACGATCGAAAAGGGCAAAATCAAGGCCACCGATCTGGCAGCCAACTACGCTACCGTGGCCGACTCCGCCAAGGTGCTTGGGCTCGAGAACAAGGAGATTACCACGTCATTTGCTCTGCTCACTGCGGCCGGCCGGCAACCGGGCGTCGTGGCCACGCAGATGCAGGCTGCGATCGTGTCTCTGCAGAAGCCGACCGACAAACTGCGGACCCTCGCCAAGGAGACTGGGCACAACTACCTGCGGATCGCGGAAAACAAGGGGCTGGTGGTCGCCTTGGAGCGGCTGCGCAAGGATGCCGAGAAGGCCAACGTCCCGCTGATCGAGTTGTTCGGCCGGAAGGAAGGATGGCTGTACACGCTGGGCACCACTGGCGATCAGTTCCGCCCGTTCATGGATCTGCTGGCCGAGATGGATCCGGATAAGGTCGGCGGGCAGGCCGGATCGATGGCGGCCGAACGCATGAAGGGATTCTCGTTCCAGATGGATCGAGTGCGGGCCAGCATCAAGGATGCCGGGATCACGATCGGCACCGAGTTGCTGCCTCCGATCGCGGACGCAGCCGCCGAGTTCAGCGACTGGTTGGGCAAGCCCGAGCAGCAGCAGGCGCTCAAGCAACTAGCCAAGGATATCGGTGTCGGCTTCAAGGAGGCAGTGACCGCGATCCGGGGCTTCGACTTTAGCGGGATCCGATCTGCGCTCGAGATCGGGGCCGGTTTCGCCAAGACGCTGATCGATGCCTTCCTCAACGCGCCCGGCTGGCTCAAGACGGCGGTGATCACCGGATGGGGTCTGAACAAGATCACCGGCGGCGCGCTTACCGGGATCGCCGGATCGCTCACCAAGGGCGTGATCGGCGGCGGTGCCGGCGTGTTGTCCCGCGGTATGTTCGGCGGACGCGGCAACAGCCCAGCCAATCCGCTGTACGTCGTCGCCTCCGGTGGTCTTGGTGGTGCCGGCGGGGCCGGCGGTGTGGCCGGCAAGGGCATGGGCATGATGGCGAAGGGCGTGATGGCGGTCTCGATCGTCGGCATGGCCGCCTCCGTGATCGCCGCTTGGGGCGCGTTCTCGGCCCAAAACGAAGCCGAACGAGAGAAGGTCCGCACGCAGGGCGAGCAGTTCCGATCGACGGCCAGCGAACAGGAGATGCTGGCAGCGTGGCATAACCTCAAGACCGTGACTGACGAAATGAGCGGGGTCGGCAAGGCGATCTTCGGCCTGTCGGATCTGACGCAGGGGATCCCGATCCTCGAGGATCTGACCGGCAAGGTAGCCGAGACCAACGAAACCGAGATCGCCGCGCTCGAGTCTGCACTAGGCCGGACCCCGACGATGGAGGAGGCGGCGGCGGCTGCCGCGGCCGTGGCCGCCAAGGTCGTACCTGAGCCCGAACCCGAGCCGGCTGCTCCGCCTCCGCCTCCGCCCGGCGCAGTGACGGCCGGCACGCCAGTGAAGATGGGCCGGGCCGCAGCCACCGAGTTGGCCGCTGCGCTCAATACGCATCTAGTGGCCCAGACCGCCTCGCTTACCACGATCCTACAGACGATCGCCGGCGGTGGCACCGTGATCTCCGTGAAGGAGGGCACCACGCAGATCGCGCAGGGGATCCAGATGCTGGGTGCCGGCCAGTCGCTCGCCGGCCTCGTCGCTGCAGTGAACGCACAAACCGCGGTCGCACAGGCCCAACTCGCCACATTGGCCGCGATTTTGGGCCGATCTCGCGATATCCATGTGACAGTGAACCCCGCCCCGATCACGCTGTACGTGGACGGATACGCCGTGGCGAACGCGCTCAGCGACCATATCTATAAGACCCAGCCGGCCTACCCGGATGGCGGCGGGCTGCCGTAATGCGCGCCTTTGCCTCCGGAGCGTCTCCGTTGGGGTCTCCTTGCCCTCTGACCCCGGGAATGGGCCCTAGGGCGTATTCGGCCCTCTCCGGCCGAGGGAAGCCAAGGAAGAGGCCCCGCCGTGGTTGATAGCCTCCGTGTCGATGGTGTGGTCGTCCCGGATACCGGGCTAGGCGCCTATGATCGCAAGTCGATCCGGATCATCAAGGAGGCGATGGACGGCACGATCGGGACCGGCTCGATCTCGATCCGGGACACTGCGCCGCAGTCGGTGCACGGTGGCCGGGAAGTCAAGATCACGTACGACGACGGCGGATCCGCCGAGGCTGTCTTGATCGATGGCTATCTGGGCAACCTCAGCAAAGACCGCGGCGGCGAGGCGCTGACACAGCATCAGACATACTCCGTGCAGGATCGCAACCTGCGACTAGCGCACCGGAACGTGAACCGATGGAAGCGCCCCGGCGAGTACGACACGGCCCGGATCAAGGCGCTGTTAGCGAAGTTCGCGCCGGGCATCAACACATCCACGTACGTGCCCACCACGACACAGATCTGGCTGCCGGCCGAGACATACGAGGATACGCAACTCGATCAGGTGATGCGGGATATCCTCGAGTGGACAGGCAAGACATGGTGGCTCGACGATCAGGATCGGCTGCACTATCACCGGATCAACGAGGCCAGCGGCTATAACTGCAGCATCGAAGTAACGGACACCGCGCCGGATGGCGTGACGACGTTCGCCCCCTCCCGGCCGGTTTACGACAAGGACCCATACAACCTGACCAACAAGGTCCGCGTCTACAACGAAAAGAAAGCCGTCGTCGTGAAGGACGACGATAGCATCGCTCGCCACAATGCCGATTATGTCCGTCGCGACGAGCAACTATCGTACCCGGAGGGCGACACGACCCTCTCCCTCAAGCAATACGGCAACGCGATCTTGGGCGAGCGGGCTACCGAGAGGGAAGTGTATCGCTTCTCTCTGCTGAACCAGACCAACCCCACGCTGGTGCAGCCCGGGATGCGGATCAAGATCACGTCCGTCGTCTTGGGTTTGACTGCCCAGTACAAGCACATCAGCCGGATCGTGTACACCACGCCGGCGCCGGGCGTGTGGAACCTCGATATCGAGTGCGGCGTGCCGCGCCGGCGTCGTCGAGGCAAGAGGCGGCGGACCAAGCAGAAGCAGATCGTTCCGCCGGCAGACACCGACGAATACGCGCTAGACGAGTTCGATCGGGAGATCAGCCCGCCGGCCGTCGTCACTGGGTCCAGCGCCGGCACCTTCGCAGTCGCCGGCCAAGCGCATACCCGCCGGGAGCACCCGATCGAGCCATGGGTACTGAACCCCGGGCAAGATGACACGGCGTATCTGCTCAATCCCGACTTCGCCTTCGCCACCGGCAGATCCGACGAGATCCGGACCGGGCCAGACAACTGGCTGCCCCACACCAACCGGCCCGGCTGGTCCGGCGGACAGAACCTGACTTTCACGTCGGTGGGGTACCGCGGCACAGAACAGTGGTTCAAGATGACGATGGGCGCACACCCCGCCGACGTCGCCGGGATCCGGGTCTCCGTCGCGATCGGCGGCGGGACCGGGTATGGCAGCGTGGGATCCGTCCAAGTCGTGGCTCACAATGCCGAGCCCACAGCGATGGGTCAGGGCACAGTGATCGCGACTGTCCCGCCTAATACGACCGCCGACGTCGAGATCCCGCCCGGGCTGATCCCGGCGCAGGGCGAGGAGATATGGCTTGGGTATCGGCCTTCGTGGATCAGCGCGTATTACGCAGATACGTACGACTGGTTCGCCGGCTGGCCGCGGTACGGCGGTTTCGAGTCATGGGAGACAGATCGCGGCGGCAACGCGTACAATGGCTTTTCTGGCGAGATCGGCTGGACTGCGGCGCCATCCTCCGCCACTTGGCTGACCAGATCCGGCGACGAGGCCGATTGGGGCTCGCTACTCAGCGGCGACGACACTGGGGCCCCGTTCCAAGGCGAAGTGCCGTGGGAGTCGTCCGGCGCTGTCGGATCTCCGGATGCCTACGGCATGACGGGCGGCGCGATCTACCTGACCGCCACCCAGCCGGCAGAGAAGGCATGGACGCTGAGCGGAGACACCGAAGACGACACCGGGGCGATCGCTCCGTGGAACGACTTTGAATGGGCCGGGGAGATCACGTTCAGCACAGATGCCGCCGGCCTTACTGCGCAGGATGGCAGTCGCAACATCGAGATCGAGACCGCCGGCGTAGGCCGGCACGGATCAATGATCTTGCATCTGGGCGACGGAGATCGGGGTGAGGGCGTGTCGGTGAACGGCCCCGGATCAACGACGTACACGCCGATGGCGTTCACTCCGGACACGATCTACCGGGCCAAGGTAGACACCCGGGGCGGCACGATCCGGGCCAAGGTATGGGAGGATGGGAAGCGGGAGCCGGCGACGTACACAGTCGAGGCTCCGATCGACGAGACAGCCGATGATACGCCGCTATTCCGGATGACGCTCCGCGCCGGCAACGTGATCTCACAGCAGACTGTCCGAGTGCATTCTTTCTCTGGGCAGGCCAAGGCAGCGGACGGCGATCTGCTGGCATACGAGTTGCTGGGCCGGGCGGACGGTCAGAGCCGTTTCGTCTATCCATCACATAGGTTCCGCCGGGGTAGCCTCCGGGTGTATTCTAATGGCGTGGCCTCCAAGCCAAAGCGAGAGTGGCCATACGGCGAGGGAGACGAAGGGCCGAAGGCGCTCCTCGATCGCAAGCCGACAGCAGGCATGATCATGCGAGCGCGATACGTTGTAGTGGAGGCAGAATAGATGGGCGACGTCCTATACCGGGGCTTCTTTGAGCGGCTACTCTCCGGCGCCTTGAGCGGCAGCCCGGATATTCGGTTGGCGCTGGCCGAGGCCGGCTTTACTGGCGAGACCGAGCAAGGATCCGTCAACATCGCGGATCTTACCGATCTGGACGAATGGGGCGCGACCGGCTACCAGCGGATCGACTGCGCCAACGTATCCTTCGCTTGGAATGCGACCGACAGCGAGTTGCAACTGACGTTCGATGCGGCCGAGTTCAACGCCACCGGCGTGACCGTGGCCCCGTATGCCTACGACGCCGAATATCTGGTCGCGATCTTGCATGTGGACGGCACTGACGCCAACGACGTGATCTTGGCCTCCACCACCAGCGGCGGCTTCCCGATCAACGGCGTCAATACGGCGATCACGTACACGCCGGACGCGGACGGGCTGATCTACGTGGAGCAGGCACCCTAGGCCATGGCTTCCTCGATCAACACGGGCGTAGTCATCAGTGCCGGCTTCGGCGGTGCCCTGTCTGGCTCGTTCGACGTTGGCACCAATCCGTCCGCGTTGGTCATGGTGTCCACCGAGCCGATCAACAGCCCGGCGATCGGCGGGCAGGCCCTGTCATACTACAACCATGCCACTTTCCTAGGATCAGAAACATGGGTGTATGTGCTTCTCGAGCCGGCTCCCATGTCGGGGTCGCAGGCGGTTACCGGATCTAACGGCGGATCCGGCACGGCGCTGGTGTTTGAATGGGCCGTGCACGTCAACGGCACGCCGTCGATCATAGATTCGCATTTTGGCGGGTCTGCGGCCGGCGCAGGCAACTGGACCGCAGACTCCGGCGTCGAGATCGGCTTCTGGCTGGGCGGCGTCGACACCAACTTCTATTCCGGCATGGTGGGTACCGGCGTGCTGGCTGCCAGCAGCCACCCGGCGTATTGGGGCCACGAGCCTGTGGCGACCAACGGATCCCGGGCCGCCGGCATCAACCAAGCGACCGGATCGGCCGGCTTCGTCCTGATCGCCGGCGGCGATCTCGAGATCAACCCGACGCCGGTCGGCGCGCAGGGCGGGGTGCGCTCCGGCGTGATCGCAGCCAGCGGCACGCCCAACCTACAGACTGGCCGGATCCGGCCGGCGTACGCCGGGATCCGGGCGGGTTCGATCGACTACGCATCGCAGCGGCAGGTGCTCGTCGTCGGCGGTGTCGCAGAGCAGGAGTTCGAACAGCCGGAGACTACCGAGGGCGGCAGCGAGGGTGATATACTGACCCAGCACAGCAACAGGAAACCGAGTTGGGAGTCGCCATCGTCGTTGCCACTGTCCAAGTGGCGGGAGCCGGTTCGGATGGACAACAACGGAGATGGCACATACGACGACTGGCTGCTAGCGGATAACGGCGATGTGATCATGATGGAGAAAGTGGGCGACTAATGGCGCTTTGGGAAGATGGCCTACAGTACGGTACCCGGGCGGCGCAGCCGGCGGCCTCCGCTGTGGGCGAGGCGATCGTCTATGTCGTGACCGACGAAGGCGT
>JAAUYB010112344.1_pt1 | contig 10230 bp, 5 predicted proteins | sample 7278071 | NCBI WGS metagenome assembly JAAUYB01 (sample SAMN14350121, study PRJNA611818) | marine sediment metagenome | isolation source: surface marine sediment (1.8m) | place: French Polynesia: Moorea | collected 2018-08 | reverse complement strand
GGCTCCCTTGGATCTAAACGTTACCTGTTGCGACCACCGCTCTGACGTGGCGACGATCCTGGAAAACCAATGGGCGGATCGCATCATCATCACCCCTTACGAGCAATTGGCCGAGATCGTGCCCGAGGGGCCTAACATCTACGCGGTCATCGTCACCACGGCCATGCCCTACGACGCAGAAAGCCTGTATCAACTGATCGAAAAGGACCTGCGTTTCCTGGGTCTGATGGGCAGCAGGGCCAAGATTGCCAAAATCTACAGCATCCTCAAGGAACGCGGCGCCGATCCGGGCCTGTTCGAAAGAGTGCTGGCCCCGATCGGCATCTCCATCAAAAACCGAACCCCGGCCGAAATTGCGATCAGCATCGCCGCCCAAATTATCGACGTCCGCAACGGCTGACCTCGCAATGAAAGGCGATTTCTTGCGTGTTCCGTTTAGGTAACCCATGCCGCTGCCGTCCGTGGGCCTAATTAAAAGTGAGGGCGGACCGAACTCTCATTGCGTCGACACTTTTTTGGGCTCGATTTCATTTCACAACCAGAAGAATCTAGATATAGCAAGGGTTGTACTGATATATCAATTTGACTCGGAAGCCTATGTGCAACTTTGCACATAGGCTACCTACTCAGTGGGAAGGCCATGGACAATGTTGCACATAGGCTACCTACTCAGTGGGAAGGCCATGGACAATGTTGCACATAGGCTACCTACTCAGTGGGAAGGCTATGGACAATGTTGCACATGGGCTACTTACTCAGTGGGAAGCCTATGGACAATGTTGCACATAGGCTACCTACTCAGTGGGAAGGCTATGGACAATGCTGCACATAGGCTACCTACTCAGTGGAAAGGCTGCAGGCAACGTCGTCCCATGGCAACTTACCCAGCGACATGCCGTAGGGGAAACGTTGCCTGTTTCCCATTACGCCCACTTTCGATTACACCCGCCGTTTGTCCAGGACTTGACCGGTTCGAGGACACGGGTGTACACTATCCGCGGAGAAAAGGAGGATATGGGAAGACAATTTTGAGCAATGATCCCCGGCAAGGCACCGCCGGGCCGCTGGGTTCTTATTTACGGAGTTGCCAAATGTCTATCCCTCGCTTTACTGCCGCCCTTCTGGGCGTGCTGTTCGCCGTAAGCGCGTGGGCCCAAATCTCGGCCACGCATATCTACCATAACCACATGCCCAACTTCTGGCCCTATTACGATGTCAGCAGTTATGACTCGCTGCCGGTAGGAGCGGATATCCGTTATATGTATGACGGCCAGGTGATCGACCTGAAGAACAATCCACCGGCCGGCTATACCTTCTACCTGCCGAGCGGCGCACCCATGCCGCACGACGACCTGGTGAGTTACTACACCCACCACGCCAAAACCGGCGCCTATCTCTACTGGCCCTGGCAGACCGCACAGCGCAACAGCGCGCCGCATACCTACAGCCAGACTCATGTCACCATGTCTGCCTCGGTGATCAATAACGTGAACAGCTTCATGTATACCAACAACGTTGCCGGTTACAACAACGTCTTTTGGGGATCGCCCTGGCGCGACACCAACCGCGACCTGCGCACCGTCAACGGCAAACCCGCCCTGGACCTGATCCACTTCACCGGACACCACTCCATGGGTCCCCTGGTGGGTCCCGAGTATTTCATGAAGGACCTGATCTACCAGAACGTCACCCTGGCTCAGTCCTACTTACTCGGCGGCGACTTCGTCTCGTCCAAGGGGTTCTTCCCCACCGAGTTGGGGTTCTCCGAGCGCTTGATTCCCGAACTGGTGAAGCTGGGCATCGAGTGGAGCGTCATCGGTAATGTGCACTTCAGCCGCACCTTGCAGGACTATCCCTATCTGAACGATCCGGGCGTGGACTGCTTGATCTCGCCGCCCAACCGCGCCGATCTGCAAAACGTGAGCACCGTGGGCGAGTGGGTGTCCCTGCAAATGTTCAACGAGCAACAGGTCACCCAAAACAAGTTCCCCTTTGCCTCCATCCCGCATTGGGTTCGCTATGTGGATCCGGAAACCGGACAGGACTATCGCATCGCGGGTATCCCCGTGGAACAGGCGAGCAGTTGGGAAGAAGGCTACCAGGGTTCGGTAACCGCCGGCGTGCTGCATAATTACACCGATGAAGCCGCCTCGCTGGGCCGTACCCAGTACTTTGTCATTGCGCACGACGGCGACAACAGCTCCGGTCGCGCGGGCAGTGAAGGCACCTGGCATGCCTCCGGCGATGTAACCTACTCGGAAGCAGGCGTCACCGGCATGGGGGTTGACGAGTACCTGGCCGCTCATCCCATTCCTGCCGACGACGTGGTGCACGTACAGGACGGCAGTTGGATCGATACCCGCGACAGTTCCTCGGACCCTACCTGGTACCACTGGCACCTGCCGCCGGGGATCTGGGCCGGGCAGTTTGCCGATTTCAACAACGCCATGGGTACCGCCTACGCGCCCAAGACCAATCTGGACGGCGTGCAGGACGGCATGACCGTGTCGCTGGAATACGGCTACCACTATCTGGAGCGCAACTTCGCCCTGTTGCAGGCCGCGCTCAACTATGCAAAAACCGCGGAGCAGATCTGGCTGGACGCGCATCCCAACCACTGGACTCCCTCAAGCAATATGGACAATCAGGTCACCTATCCGGGCAACCAGTTGAATCCGTGGATGATGAGCTATCCGGTGAAGGGCGACCCCAATAACGATTACGCCGGCGGCGCCAACCCGGCCGAACTGGCGTGGTACTTCCTCATCGCAAGTATCGACTCCGGTTTCGGTTACTACGACGAGAACACCGACGACCATGTGAAACCCACCATCAGCTTCAACCAGTCGCTGTACTTCTCCGAACCCTATGTCACTGCCAATGTGAGTGACGACCGCACCGGCCCCTCTGTTTGGTGGCCCCAGCGCTGGCCCTACAATCCGGGCAGCGCCAACTCCGGTAAGGCCGAAGGCTGGACCACCCATTACTTCGACAATACCTTTTCCATCTACACCTACGCCTTCGACCTCAGCGGCATCGCCGATATCAAGGTCAAGGTGCGCACCCACAACGCCGACCGCGTCGATCCGCTGGACAATACCTGCCGCGTCTACGATCCAGCCGCCCTGGCCGCGCAAGGCGTACCCAATATCGACACGAGCAAGGTCGGCAATTGGGTCTCCTACAGTTTGACCGAACGCGATCTCAGCGGCGAGATCAACGGCGTACCCTGGCAGGCTGCAACCTCCGAGGTCATGGCGATCGTGCCCGCGCGGAAGATCGGCAACTTGTTCTACGTCTACCTGGACCAGTACCGCGATCAACTGCTGGACTACTATATCGAGGCTGTCGATACCAAGGGCAATGTCACCAAATCGCCCATCCAGCAGGTTTACGTGGGCGCCGGTCGCTACCGCTTGGAAGGCGGTAAGCGCGTGGAGATTGTGAACGGACCCATTCAAGGCACCTATCCGTTCGTTACCGATCAGGCCCCGCAACGGCAACTGAATCTGTACGTGGCCGATGAAGGCGCGACGGTCGAGGTTCAAAAGCTTGTTGACGGCGTCTGGGAACCGCAAATCGTCACACTGACTGCCTCCGGCATTCCCGGATACGCCTACGGCACCATCAACTTCAACGCGACCGGTAATCATGTCACCATCCGTTACCGCCGCAACGGCGGTTCCTGGCTGCCTGATGATAACGGCATCGTGCTAGCCGCGGGTACCTGGTATCTCGACAGCGCGGGTGTGCCTGCCGAGGGCGCGCCGCCATGCACGGGTTGCAGTGCGACCGTCTATTACAAGCCCGGTTTCGCCACACCCTATATCCACTACCGGCCCGAGGGCGGGACCTGGACCACGCCTCCCGGCGACGCCATGACCGCCTCCGCCGAATATCCGGGCTATTTCGTCGCCACCATCAGCCTGGGCTCGGCGGCGCAATTGGAAGTGGCTTGGAATGACGGCAACGGCAATTGGGACAGCAACGGCGGCGCCAATTATTTCTTCCCGGTCGGTGTTTCAACCTTCGATAACGGTACAACCACATCCGGGACGCCCACGGGAGAACCGCCCGTCAACAACCCACCCTCGGCCGGTTTCAGCAGTTCCGTCACCGATCTGCAAGTCAGCTTCACCGACCGGAGCAGCGACAGCGACGGCGCCGTGGCTTCCCGCTCTTGGGACTTCGGCGACGACAATACCTCCACCGCAACCAATCCCATCCACACTTACGCTGCCGCGGGTACCTATACCGTCACCCTGACGGTGACGGATGACGACGGCGCCGTGGATTCCGCGACGCAATCGGTAACCGTTACCGACCCGCCCGTCGGTATAGCGGTCACCGTGCACTACAAACGGACGGACGGCAATTACGCCCCCTGGGGCCTGCATCTGTGGGGGACCGGCGTGCCCGCTACCACCTGGCAGAATCCGCATCCGTTCGACGGCAGCGACAGTTGGGGTGCTGTCGCGAGCTTCACGGTAGATGCCGGCACCACCGCCGTGAACTTCATCGTGCACAGCGGCGATATCAAGGATGTGGACCAGGACCGGAGCTTCAACCCGTCGGTGAACCCCGAAATCTGGTTGCTGGAAGGCGACGCGACCGTCTACACCAGTGAACCGGGCGGTGGAACCGAGATCGCGGTCAAGATCCATTACCAACGTGCGGACGGCAACTATACACCCTGGGGCCTGCACCTTTGGGGAGCCGGCGTGCCCGCCACTACCTGGCAGAGTCCACGTGCATTCGACGGCAGCGACAGTTGGGGCGCCGTTGCCAATTTCACCGTGGACGCGGGAACCACCGCGGTGAATTTCCTCGTGCACAGCGGCGACATCAAGGATGTGGATCAGGATCGGAGTTTCAATCCGAGCGTGAACTCGGAGATCTGGCTGATGGAGGGCGATGCAACGGTCTACACCAGCGAACCCCAGGCGCCGCAAACGCCGACGGTCACCATCCACTACCACCGCACGGACGGCAACTACAGCGGCTGGGGTCTCCATCTGTGGGGCCACGGTTTGGATGCTACGGAAACAGCAACCGTGGTCAACGGGTTCCCCAGCACGGACTGGAACAATGCCCGCGCTTTCGACCTGACCGACAGCTACGGCGTCTACGCCGAAGTCAAGCTAAGCGATGCGAACCAAACCTTGTACTTCATCGTACACCAGGGCGACACCAAGGACGTGGACCAGGACCGAAGTTTCATTCCCTTGGCCGACAACCTGGAAATCTGGCTGATTCAAGGGGATGCGACCATCTACACATCCAACCCGCTCAGCGGTAACAACTAACCTGGGCGCTTAAAACGCTTGACAAAACAGCCCGGGGCATCGCCCCGGGCAATGGTCCCGGGGCATCGCCTAGGGCAATGGTCCTGTTCACAATCTTAGCGATGTGGCGGGAAATACCGGACCCGGGCGCCGAAGGTAATGAACAAAATAGCCCTGGGAACGCTGGGAATTGGTCTCGAATTGATATGTGTTTTTGCCCAGCGCCGAAGGTGCTCAACATAATAGCCCAGGGCAACGCCCTGGGAATCGGCCAAAAAACAAACCCAGCCCTGAAGGGGCGTGATAACAGATCGGTCAATCCCATACGTACCGTTCATTGTATAAAATCCGATAACGGTTTAGGAATGAACGATATTCGCCCTGAAAATCCACCTTCCGATGATGCTCTTCCTGGTTGATGATATATTGCTGAACCTTACCCACATGTGGAGGACTGACACTAAAAACACCGTAACCATTTTGCCAGTAGAAATTATTCAGGTTTGACCATTGTTGTTTAATCCATTTCGATGAGTCTTGTTTGAGATTCTGAACCAGGTCTTTCGTAGCAATATTTTTCGACTGATTGCAGAGAACGTGAACGTGATCGGCGACGCCCCCAATGATCAATGCATGTGAGGACATTTGTTTACAGATACCGGCAAGATAGGCGTGAACCTGTTCGCGAATAATCTTATCGGCCAGAAATGGTTCTCGGTTTTTGGTAGAGAATATAATGTGGAGCCAGATTTGGTAAAGGGATTGCGGCATGATGGGGTCTCCAATCGTGATGCGGTGGATCGAACCATAAAGGTTTATTCTAATGAGGTTCCCTAGGTTTTGTCACGCCCCTTCAGGGCTGGGTTTGTTTTTTAAACGGTTCCCAGGGCGTTGCCCTGGGCTATTATGTTGAGCACCTTCGGCGCTGGGAAAACACGTATCAATTCAAGTTCCCAGGGCGTTGCCCTGGGCTATTATGTTGAGCACCTTCGGCGCTGGGAAAAACACGTATCAATTCAAGTTCCCAGGGCGATGCCCTGGGCTATTATGTTGAGCACCTTCGGCGCTGGGAAAAACACGCCTCAATTCAAGCGATGGGCTTTCAGCATGTACATCAGTTTGCGCCTGGAGATACCCAGTTTTTCGGCCAGTTCGGTTCGGGTCCCCCGGTGTTTCCGGAGGGCGCGTTGCAGCAAGCGGCCTTCCAATACCTCCAGGTCGCCCGGTAGAGAACCCGTGTCCGGCAATTCATCGTTAATTTCCGGGGGCGTTTTCTCTTGCAATTCGATCGGGGCGCAATTTTGAATCATGGCGGCCTGTAATAAATTGCGCAGACCGTGAAGGTTCCCCTCCGGCGGGTCGGCTTGAAGAGCGATCAACTCATCTCGAGTGGGTATTCGTAAGGCAACAAGGATTTCTTTCGTGATCGTATTGACCAGGGCATCGCATAAATCTTGGAAATCCTCCGGTCTCTTCGCCGGCGGCGGTAAAGCCAGGTCCCTTCCGTTCAGCCGGAAGTAGAGATCATCGCGGAGACTGCCGTCTTCGCGTAGTTGGGCGAGGGATCGTTGGGCGGTGAAGACCAAACGACCTTTCCATTGGCGTTCTTTAACGGCCCCTACCGGCCGATAGCGCTTATCCTGGAGAAACCGCAGCAACTTGGCCTGGTCTGCCGAGGAGAGCGCCTCCAGGCCTTCGATACACAAGGTTCCTTCCCCGGCCGCGCCCAGCAGGCCGTGAAAATCTCTCACCGCGCCGCTGAAAGAACCTTGCAGGTGTCCGAACAGTTGGCTTTCAAAGCGGTTACTGTCCAGTCCCGCCGCCTCCTGGAAGACCAGCGGGCCGGCCCCGATCATGTCGGCGTGAAGGGACCTGACCAGGTGCGTTTTCCCACAGCCGGTGGGCCCCCAAATCACCAACAGGCGAGAATGAACCAATTGATCTCGGGCTTGTTCAATCTGTCGCTGCAATGCGGGGCGCCGGCTATAGATCATTCCGTTCCCTGCCGGATTATTCACCGTACGGAACCCAGATATTTTTGATCTGGGTGGCGCGGCGCAGGAAATGCTCGCCCTCGCCGATACGCGGGTTGTGCCAGTCCAAGCCCTTGCTGCAGGTCCAGGTTCGCTTCATGTTCTCCGCCGAGGCTTCCTCCACCATGCGACATCCGGCCTGTTCTCCGAAATACCAGACGGCATCCACATCGTCATGTCGGGCCAACACCCCGGCCAGTTCTTCCCTGGGACCGGTCACGATATTGAGCGCGCCGCCGGGCACATCGGAGGTTTCCAGCACCTGGTAGAAATCGGTTGCTGTCAGCGGATAGTTTTCGGAAGGGATCGCCACCACGCGGTTCCCCATGGCAAGGGCGGGGATAACCGTGGAGATGAAACCCAACAGGCCGATTTCATCAGGGCAAATGATGCCCATGACGCCGATCGGCTCGGGCATGGCCAGGGTAACATTGCGCAGGGGCGTGTGGTGGACGCGGCCGTCGTATTTGTCGGCCATGGCCGCGTAGGTGTAGATGCGGCGGATGCACAGGTCCAGTTCGGTTTGTGCCGCCGCATGGTCCTTTCCTGTCGCCCCGGCGATGCGGCCCGCGAATTCGTCGGCGCGGGCGATCAGGTTTTCGGCAATGTAGTAGATCACCTGGGCGCGATTATGAGCCGTGGCGCCGGTCCAGCCCGCTGCTTTGTGAGCGGCTTCGACGGCGTTGCGGATGTCCTTGCGATTGCCCTTGGAGACTTCGCCCATCACCCTGCCGTCGGCGCCGAGGACCGGGGTGGAATAGCCGCCGTCCGGGCGTTTCTGCTTGCCGCCGATGTACATCTTGGCAGTGCGGTCGACAGCGGGCAGGCTGAAACTTGCGTCGCCTTTCGCTTTGGCGGCCTTGGGTGCGTCCGCCTTTTTCAGCGGGCCCAGGTTGTCTTCCCATTTGGGCTTCATGTACTCGAACAAACCCTCGCGACCGCCCTCGCGACCGAAACCGGACTCGCGGTAACCGCCGAACCCGGAGGCGGCGTCGAAAACATTGGTGCAGTTCACCCATATGGTGCCCGCTTTGATCTTGGGCGCGATGTCCAAAGCCAGGTTGACATTTTCGGTCCAGACACTTGCCGCCAGACCGTAGCGGGTGTTGTTAGCAAGCTTGACGGCCTCGCCGGGGGTGCGGAAACTCATGGCGACCAGCACAGGGCCGAAGATTTCTTCTTGGGCGATGGTTGCCGCCGGGGAAACGTCGGTGAACAGGGTAGGGGGGAAGAAGCAGCCGTTTTTGGGAACAGAATGTTCGGCCTGCCACAAGGTTGCCCCTTCTTTTTCTCCCAGCGTCACCAATTCGGTGATGCGTTTCAGTTGGACCGGGTCCACCACGGGGCCCATGTCCACGCCCTTGTCCAGCGGATCGCCGATGCGTAGTTTCTCCATGCGTGCTTTGGTTTTGGCGATCAATGTTTCCTGCACGCTTTCCTGCACCAGCAGGCGCGAACCCGCGCAGCAGACCTGGCCTTGATTGAACCAGATGGCGTCAACCAGACCTTCGACCACGCTGTCCAGGTCGGCATCCTCGAAAACGATGAAAGGCGACTTGCCGCCCAGTTCCAATGACAGCTTCTTACCCGTGCCGGAGGTGGCCTTGCGGATGATGCGGCCTACCTCGGTCGAGCCGGTGAATGCGATTTTGTCGACATCTTTATGATTGACGATCGCCTCGCCGGTTTTCCCGAATCCCGTCACAATATTGACCACCCCCGGCGGAAGGCCGACCCGTTCGCAGATTTCGCCGAATAGGATTGCGGTAGCGGATGTGTATTCGGCCGGCTTCAGAATGAGTGTATTGCCCATGGCCAGCGCGGGCGCAATCTTCCAGGCCAACATCAACAAGGGGAAGTTCCAGGGAATGATCTGGCCGACCACGCCTACTTCCTTGTAATCGGCCAATTCCGTTTCCATGACCTGGGCCCAGCCCGCGTGATGGTAGAAATGGCGGGCAACCAGCGGGATGTCGATATCGCGGGACTCGCGAATGGGCTTGCCGTTGTCCAGCGATTCCAAGACGGAGAACAGGCGGGAATGCTTCTGAATTTGGCGAGCCAGGGCATACAGGAACCGGGCGCGGGCGTGGCCGCCCATGGCGACCCATTGCGGCAGGGCTTCGCGGGCGGCGCTGACGGCTTTGTCCACATCGGCCTTGGAAGCTTCCGCGAATTGGGCGAGCGGTTCGTTGGTGGCGGGTTCACGGCTTTCGAAATACTTCTTTTTACCGGGCGCAACCCACCGCCCGCCTATGAACAGGTTGAACTTGCGGTTATGGGACTGAAGCCAGGCGTCTACCTCGCCGCGCGCCTCGGGGGCGGGTCCGTAATCCATGGTCTCGAAGATGGTTTTGATGTCGGTCATAATGGTTCCTTTAACCCATGGGATGGCGATAGTTCGCGGAGTAGCGGCCGGTGAGATGGTGTTCCAACTGGCGTTCGATGTCGGCCAACAGACTGGAGGCGCCGAAGCGGAACAGGTCGGGGGTCAACCAGTCATCGCCCAACTCTTCTTTCATGAGGATCAGCCAGGCCAGGGCTTCTTTGGCGGTGCGAATGCCACCGGCGGGTTTGAAGCCTACCTTGACGCCGGTGCGTAAGTAATAATCGCGAATGGCGCGCACCATCACCAGGCTGACCGGCAGGGTGGCGTTAACGGGCTCCTTGCCGGTTGAGGTTTTGATAAAGTCGGAGCCCGCCATCATACAAACCTGGCTTGCCTTGCCCACATTGCGCAGGGTGGCCAGTTCGCCGGTAGCAATGATGGCCTTCAGGTGTGCGGGCCCGCAGGCTTCGCGGAAATCGCGAACTTCTTCATAGAGGGCCTTCCAGTTGCCGGTCAGCACATGGGCGCGGCTGATGACGATGTCGATCTCGGTGGAGCCGGCGGCCACCGAACGGCGAATCTC
>JAAUYB010001824.1_pt1 | contig 10233 bp, 3 predicted proteins | sample 7278071 | NCBI WGS metagenome assembly JAAUYB01 (sample SAMN14350121, study PRJNA611818) | marine sediment metagenome | isolation source: surface marine sediment (1.8m) | place: French Polynesia: Moorea | collected 2018-08 | reverse complement strand
CTCCTCCCCTCCCCTCCCCTCTGCTCCCATATCTCACATAAATATCTTCATCTTCCCCTCAATCTCTCTTCTCCACCTTCTCCCCCGGATGGCACTCTATCTTCTTCGTCACCCTCCGCCAGTCGACGAACTTGGGCCGGCAGGACACGTCGTCGAGCCAGGTGTGGAGGGAGAAGTCGGTGGTTTCGGCAGGTGCCCATCGTGGGAGAATTGAAGCGGCAGCGAAAAGAAAGAAAAGGGGGAGCGTCGTACGCGGTAAGTAAAAGAGGGAAAGCAGAAACGGGTGGGTAGAGGGAGTGTCGACTAATTGAAATTCTCGGACGGCCGTTAAATTCTTGGCATAAATGTACGAAGAGAAAAGGTAGGTAAGCGGCGCGATTTACAACATATTTTGGAGCGAGAAAGCAAGTTGTCGAACATAAATATTCTTGAATTCTTCTTATCATGGTAGAAGCTCTTCGTAGTCTTCTTCTCCATCGTCGTCTTCGGCAATCAGCCCTGCCTGGTGGCGGCCGGCGCGTCAGCGCCCGAGGAGGCGGCGCCATCCTGGTTGGTCAGGGCGGGCTGGGGAGCATGATCCCGCGAGGCGGCCAGGTTGTCGGGCAGCAGCAGCAGCGCCTGCAGGAAGGCCATGGCTTCCAGCACCGGGAGGTCTGTCAGGCGGCGGTAGGACACAAAGTTGTCGGGCGGACGGAAGGACGGAATGGGGTAGAAACCCCACTCGATGGAGTCGAACCGCTTCCTGGTGTACACGCCGCAGTTTGCGTACTCCTCAAAATCCGCCCGGAGTCTGCTCATGACTGCGGCGTTGCGGAGGTCGCAACCATCCACCGTGTCGTGGCCCCTGCAGCCGCACTTGGAGCACTTCTTGTGGAGGTAGGGACACGTGACGGTGTGGTGTTCGTGGGGGGCCAAGCAGCGGCGGTAGTCGCAGATGCGGCGTGTGGGTGCGAACAGCACCTGCTCTCGGTAGCGGTGGCAGTTGGGCAGCGTGGTGCCGGCCACGAACCGAGAACAGTGCTTTGCGGAGCAGAAGTCGCACCTGTTGTCGATGATGGGGGAAGGGACGTAGGGGTTCCTGAGGCGCTCGTCATGAGTGAGGCGGGCGTTGGAGAGGCGGCCCTCGTCCACCGGTGGCGTGGCGGGGGCGTCTGGGGAGACCTCGGCCGGGAGAGGAGCGAAGCGGAGGTGGGGGCGGTTCTGCAGGCGGAACTGCATCACCCCAGCGTTCTCCTGCACCTGGTGAGTGAATCTCATGTTGGAGTCGCGCTCGCAGGGGGCCACCGGCGCTTGGCCGTGTGGGACGGAGGCTGGGGCCTCCTCCTTGAAGGCCTCCGTGTCGGCGAGCGCGGGGAACAGCCTGGAGCGTACGTCCTGGGGCCCATAGCGTGGAGAGGACGTCGCCACTGCGGGTGGGTCGGAGGGCAGGGTGGCGTTGGAGGGGACGAAGCCCAAGCGGGCGGAAAGGGGCTGATGCGCGGCCTGGCTTTGGGGGGAGGCCGCTCCGGCGGCGGCCGACGGCGGGAAGCCCAGCCGCATGGAGAGAGGGGGCCGCTGGGCAGCGGGTCCGACCGGCGTGGTGTTCGCCCCCGTCAGGTGCGTGTTGGAGGGAGGCGAAACGGAGAAGAGGGGGACCGGAGGCCGCTTGGGTGGAGGAGGGACCCTCCTTCTGGGGGGGGTATCGACCTCCATGGCGTCCTCAGTGGCGACCGCCTCCTCCGCCTGTGCCGAGGTGAGAGGAGGTGGCTGAAGCGACTGCGCCAGCTCCAACAGTCTGAGCTGCGTGCCTGACGGTGGCGGCTTGGCCAGCCTACCGTCGTCGGCCGCGGCGGTGGCGGTCTTGTTCTTGTTTTCCTCCAGGCGGAACTCATGCTCCAGCGCCTTGTCATCCAGAAGCAGCTCGACCTCCGGCTCGGCGTTCTCCTGCTCAGCGTTTTCTTCGCCCTCCTCGCTGCGGCTCCTCTTCGCCGGAGTAGGGGCGGGTGGAACCTCCTCCACCTCCGACGGCTCCGCCTCCTCCGGGATGTTGTCCAGCGGCTGCGCGGGGGCCTTTCTCTCCTCGTCCGTCATCGTCTGAGGACGGAACTCGGAAGGGACGTAGGGAGGGGGGTCGGTGGCGGCCTCCGGGCGGTCGGAGCGGAGTCCCAGTGGGTCCGCCACCCAGGGTTTCTCCTCCCCTCCCTCCAGGAAGTTCTGGTAGAGGAGGCGGAGAGCAAGGGTGGGATCGACGGCCTTCATGCCGCCGTACACGAGCCCGTGCTGGAGGAGCCTGGCGACGAACAAGTGGAGTCCGGCGGCCTCGTAGTAAAGGAAGAACTCCTCCTGGGGATTGAGTGCGTCCTTCCCCTCCGGCAGCCAGCCCGGCTCGCGCCAGTCGGGCCAGGTGCTCCTGTAGTGGTCCTCCCCCACGAACTGGAGGAACTTGGGGCGCGAGGTGGGCCGGTGGTGGTAGCCGGTGGCATAAACCATCTGCCAAGCGAGGTCGCCTTTGTCTGCTTTGAAGTGAGGTTTAATGACTCCTGCGTGCTGGTAGACGGAGAAGAGGACGTCTGTGCTGACGCAGCGGGTGGGGGAGAAGCCGTCCGGGTCGGTGGTGAGCGGGGAAGTCTGATCGGTGATGAGGACGAACACGCCATCATCCTCCAGCCACCTGCGAAGCTCGGGGGGAAGGAGATCGCAGCGGCGGAACCAGTTCGCATGTGCCTCCAACTGGGGGAGGCAGAAGGCCGCCGCCCTGCCGTTGTAGGTGGAGACGACGACGAAGCGCGCCGGATCCTGTGGATAGGGGCGGACGAGAGCGAGGGCAAGGACGGGCACCTCGCCGACGGCCTGGCGGAAGTCCTCCTCCGCGCCCGACGTGATCCAAGCCTGTGGGGAGGAAATGAAGGAAAAGGAGCGGTCCTGCCCCCGACCCAGAACGTCCCGCCAGCGGCGCGGCTTCGCTTCCTCCGAGTAGTGCTCCAGCATCTTTTGATTGTGGTAGGTGATGTGCCTCAACTTGGAGACGGCCTCGTTGTACCTGCTCCCTCGCAAGGGGAAAGGCTCGGGCTGGAACATGATGGAGGGGGGGAAGGCGCCGGGCAAAGGCCCAGACGCGAGACGTGGATGGTGGAGGGGGGGGGAAGTGGAGGGCGGCCCCTCAGTGGTGGATGGTCGGTGGAGGAAGGGGAATGGGGCCAAAGATGGGAATGGAATGGCCGGATTTTTGGAGAAGATCGCGTAGAGAATCCAGACACTTAAAAGATGGTACGCGGTTGTTGTCGGTTGGAGCCACCGCCGAAGAATGAGGGCGGAGAGCGGAAGATGCTTTGGCACGTGGTGGGTCCAAGGGAGGGGGGGGAGTGGCGTGATATTGCTTAGCGGCGGCGGCTGGAGTGGAGAAGAATCTCCACTGGTGGTGGTGAGGGAGAGAGCAGGGGAGGGGGAGGGCAGAGGAGGCCGACAAGGACAGAGCGGCGACGGGGAGAGACGGGGGGAAACGCCGGCGGTTGCTTCTGCTTGGAAGAGAGGGAGGGGGAACGAAGGAGGACGGCGGCCAGACAAGATGCTGGCTGCATCCGAAAGTCCTCCATCCGACCGTCATATATGTGCCAAATTGGTTTGCTCCACTGGCAGCAGAAGAGCTACCGCTCCCACGTCCCGCCGATAATATGAGCCGTGTTGTCTGGGGGGGAGTGTCGGGGTCGGTTTGGGGGCGGTTGCTGCTGCTGCTCCATCGGAGGGGGAAGGAGGGCGGCGTAGCGGCGCGTTCTCTTCCTTTTCGCCGGTGACGGACGGATTTCCTATTGGTCGAGGCGGGAGCGGCGTCGGAAGGGCAGGAGTGTCGGACGAGGATCTGATTGGCTGGGAGGGAGCGGCGTCGCCAGCGCCCGCCCGTGGTACCCACAAATCTACTACCCGCACCCTTCCATCCCCCCCGGGGAAGGTCTGGTGCACAAGGGCTAGTGGCCACTTCTTGTGGGCGGAAGGGAGGAGAAAAACCACGACATCTCCAACTCGAAGATCGCGCCCTGCTCCTCGCGACCTTGTGGCCTCTCTGAGATGAAGGAGGACCTCGCGCGCGAAGCGTTGTCGAAAGACTTCCAGGGCCTTCTGAACCGCCTCCCACCTTTTGGCCAGGCCGCCTGCAAGCAGAGGCCACGGGGAGGCGATAATTGGGGTGGAGGCGGAGCCGGCGAGGAAGTGGTTGGGCGTGAGAGCGGCCATCTCCGCTCCTTCACCCCCCACATAGGCCAATGGGCGCGTATTAAGTAAACCTTCCACCTCAGCAAAGGCAGTCTGGAGTTGTTCTAACGAGAGGGAGAAGTGGGAGGGCAGGGCGTGATAGAGGGCGGCCTTTGCTGCGCCAATCAAGCGTTCGAACACGCCTCCGAAGTGACTGGCCAGCGGAGGATTGAACAGCCAGCGGATCCCCGGCCTGCGTTGCTCGATTCCGCCCTCACGGAGGGAGCGGTGGAGCTCCGCCAGAATCCTGTTGGCGGCGAGAAAGTTGCTGCCGTTGTCCGTCAGCACCGTGTTGGGGTTGACCCCTCGTGCGGAGAGTCGTGTGAAGGCCATGATGAAGGCATCCACCGAAAGATCCGAGAGCGCTTCCAGACGTACGGCCCTCGTGTGGCAGCAGGTGGCCAACAGCATGTAGTGTTGCTCGTAGGAGCGGGCTCTTTTCACTCTATACGGTCCTGCGCAGTCAAAGGCCGTGGTGGCAAAGGCGACGGGTCCCTCCCCAGTCGGGAGTCGTAACTTTGGTAGGGGGGCTTGGGGAGGTCGCTGGGGGAGTGCCAGGCGGCGCCTGCAATGCACACAGTCTCGCACGATCTTATACATGCGCGAACGAGGGCGAGGAGTCCAGAATCGAGTCAAAAAGGTGTTTAGCGCCGCCGCAGTGCCCCCAGCGTGTCGCTGTTCCACCTCATGAGCGTGACGCAGAAGGAGGTGGGTGAGTGGATGGTCGGGGGGAAGGAGGACTGGTTCTCTGACGCCGCGGGGCAGAGCCACTGCGGCGCTCAAATGTCCTCGTCCCCGAACAACTCCCTCCTCGTCGAGGAAGGGGGTGAGGGCGGTGAGGCCCATCTTCCTGAAAGCCGCCTTGGGGGCGGGGGAGTCCAGCGCCTGGCGTAAGGAGAGCTGGGCCTGACGTACTACCAGCATCTCCGCCCGTTGGCGGGGTGGGGGAAGAGGGGGAAGTCCTAGCTGCACTCGTGCTCGGTCTCGCCAGAGCAGAGCTCTCTCGCACCAGGTGAGGAGGCGAGAGAAGGAGCTGTGCCGCGCAACCTGGAGAAGTGGGAGCTGTGGAGCGTCCTGCTGTAGCAGGACGAGCTGCTCTGTTTTCTTCATCTCGTTGATGACCTCCGATGTGGGAAGGAGTTGGGGGCAAACGGGAAGGGGCCCCGACAGCAGGAAAGAGGGGCCCTGGGCCCAGAGGCTGGAATTGGCCAGCCTCTTTGGACTGAGACCTCGAGTCGCCAAATCTGCTGGGTTCTGGGCAGAAGGGACCCACTTCCATTCCCCTTGCTCCGACGCCTTCCGTATGTTCTGTAGCTTGTTGTGAACGAACGTTTGGAACCTTTTGGCGTCGTCCCTCAACCAGTAGAGGACCGTTAGGGAGTCTGACCAGAACGTCGCCGCCGCCACCTCCACTTTAAGGTGGGAGAGGACCGTCTTGCGAAGACGGACAGCTAGTTCAGCCGCTCTGAGCTCCATCCTGGGGATAGTAGAATGCTTTTTGGGGGCGACGTGGGCACGGGCGGCCACAAGTTGGGCAGAGGGAGGAGAGCCGTCGTAGTGACAGACTAGAAAGGCCGCCGCCGCGTAGGCCTCTTTAGATGCGTCTGCAAAGACATGAAGGTGGGACTGCAAAGGGAGGGCTGACTTGATGCATCTTGGAAAACGGAGGAGGGGGAGTTCCTCCAATTGTGTTACCCAGGACTGCCACTCCTTGTTGTGGGGGAGGGGGGAGTCCCACCCTTGGTCTTTGGAGGCAATGGAGGAGAAGTAGATCCTCGCCCTGATGGAGAAGGGCAGCACAAACCCGAGGGGGTCGTACAGTCGGGGAAAGAGCTTCAGCACCCTCCTCTTCGTCCACCTCCCCGCCACCGGCGTGGGGGGTCGGAAGAAGAAGAAGTCTCCCCCGGGACAATAGCAGAGACCGAGCGTCTTCAGTTCGGGGGAGCGCTTGTCCTCCCCGAGTGCAGCGACGTCCACCACTGCGTCGGAGGGGAGGGATCCTCCCACCCCCTCCAGCACGGCAGAGGAGTTGGAGTGGAACTTTGCCATCTCCATCCCAGCTGAGGCAAAGATCCTTTTGACGGCGGCTAGTGTCCTTCTGGCTTCCTCCTCAGAATCGGCGGAATCCAGCACGTCATCCACCAAGGTGGAGTGGAAGATTGTTTCGACCGCCTTTGGTTCCTTCTCGGCGTATTGCTTCGCATGCTCCTTGACAACGAAGAGCGCCAAAAAGGGGCTCCCGGCGTTGCCAAAGACGTGGACTTGGAACTGTAGGAACTCCAGCTCCCCTGAGGGTGTGCGCCAAAGGAAACAGTGAAAGGGCTTGTCCTCCTCGGGGAGGAAGATGCGGAGGAACATCTTCTTCACATCTCCTGAAAAGGTGTACAGTCCGGAGCGAAAGCGCAGCAGAACTGCAGGGACTTCGTTCAGGAGGTTGGGGCCCGCCAGGAGGTGTTTGTTCAAGTCCACCTTACAGTCCATGACCACTCTCACTGGGGTGGTGATCTTTTCCAGGTTTACCACCGGGAAATGGGGCATGAGATAACGGACAGCCTCGGAGGGGTGAGCCACCGCCTTGACTTCCCCCCCCGCCTTCCAGCCGTTCACCACTTCTTGGTACCCCTTTCTCACAGTCTCGTCCTTGAAATGGCGGCTGGCCTCCAGGCTGCGGAGCCGCCTTTCCGCCTGTGGGAGGTTAAGATGAGGGCGGCCTGCATTCGGGGCCCAGGTGCATCCTACTACGTATCTTTCTCCCTCCCTCCCAAGGGTGGAGCGGGCCTGACGGACGATGTATTCCTCCCTGGGAGAAAGCTGCTCTACCTCCTCTTGTTCATCCTCCTGAAGCATGCGCTGCACCAGCCGGTGGAGCTGCCGGTCCGAAACATCCTCAGCAGGTACGAGACGGCGTTTTTCCAACTTCACTACTCGCTCTGACGCCGGCCACCCCTCTTGTTGGAGGGGAAGAGAGAGGGCCGCAGAGGACAGTAGGGTGGTGAGGGCCGCCGAGCGGTCGGTGGGCAGAGCGGAGTGCGTGGGGCCTGCGACCGTCCAGCCCAGAGGCGTGAGGCGAGCTCGGGGATGATCCTCTCGCCCTCCTCGTTCCTCCAGGGCAGCAGACAGCCAGGGAACTTTGCTTCCTATGAGGAGATCAACTCCTCTCTGCGGGACAGGGGGATGAAGGGGAAGGGGAGCGAGATGGGGGAAGCGTTCCTGATGAACCGTCCAATCTACTGGAACGTAGGAACCCGCCGGTCTCTCCATAATTTGGACCCCAAGGGGACGGGTAAGGCCTCCCTGCAGCGGGATGACTTCGACGCGGGAGAGAAAGGTCTTGTAGGAAGTGACCTTCCCTCCCACTCCTTCCGTTGTAGTCCAATACGTCGGTCCCTGGAGGCCGAGCTCCTCGGCTGCAGTAGCGCTGAGGAGGCCGGCACTGGAGCAGCCGTCGTCCAGCAGGGCGTTGAGTGAGAGGCTCTTGCCGTTCACTGGATTTCGCACACGCAGAGTGATGGTGCGAAGGGAGACGGTTTTCCTTTGGTTCCCCTCTCCGGCCAAAAGGCCGAAGTTCACCACGTCCGCCGCTCCTTCCAGGTCCAGCTCCCCCTCATTGGAGAGGAAGTGAGAGCCCTCGGTGGTGCTTTCATCTGCACCGTGTATCATTGTATGGTGTTTTCCGCCGCAGCGGGCGCAATTATAGCGGAAGCGACACTTTGTCACTGGGTGAGTGTTCTGGAAGCAGAGAAAGCAGCGGCCTTCTTGGATAAGAAAGTCTTTCCTCTGCCGTGGCTTCATGTTTTGGAATTTGGGACAGCTCCCCAGTGGGTGGACGGCCACACAGATGGGACACTTGAGTGGCTTTCTCCCCTCCGGCCTTGCCAGGAAGGTGGAACCGCCATCAAAGACTTCTTCCCCTCCGTTCTCCTCCGCTCCTCCATCCAGTCCCTCCCACTCCTCGTCCAGAGTAAGGAAGGTCCTTCCCTGCTGGCGAAAGTTGTGATCGAGGTGGCCGGGGGGAGGAACAGAATTCCTCCTCCCCTGTTGGTGTCCTCCGCCCTCCTGGCGAGAACTTGAGCGGAGGGAAATGGTCCGTCGTCTATGGTACAATTCCACCGCTCGGTGGTCTTTAAGTTGTTGTGCGAGCCAGTCATGCAAAGAATGCAGTCCCTTCTGGAGGCCGTTGAGGCGGAGCCAGTCCAAGTACCGCAGAGTGTAAGTGGGCTCCACTTTGCTCATGACAAGCGTGTAGAACGCCAGCGACTCCGTCTCGTCCATTTCCGTGCCGTTCACCCCCGCCCACTCGACCAGAAACGTGTTGAGACGTGAATGAAGCAATTCTACCACCCTGTACTCGCCCTCTCTCAACTCCGGCACCGCCAGGAGTGCCTCCTGCCTCGCAAGGAGGAGAGCCTCGTCTCCCCCATAGCGATCCTCCAACTTGAGGATGGCCTCCCGATAGCCGTCCTCGTTGCTCACTATCCCGTCGACGAACTCTCTCATCCGTGCGGTTTTCACCTCCATGCTGGACCTCAGCATGAGGCACTTGTGGCTCACGTCGATGTCTGTCAAGTGGACGCAGGGTATAAAGCAGTTTCTCCAAGAGGAGTAGCCAGAGTGAGTGCCGTTAAATTTGGGGAGGGAGACGGCCGCCACCTTGAAGACCTCCACCGCCGAGGTGATCTCACGCCGCGGCAGCGCGTTCCAGGGGAAGGGGAGGTCGAAGTAGAAGTCATCCTCCAACTTACAAGAATCGGAATCAAAGGGATTGCGTCTCCCTCCCACGCCGAACCCCGATGCAGACCGAGCTAAACTACGGTTCGCCGTCGCGCTTCTTCCTCCCGTACTCCCCCACCGACTCCGTGCCGGCCCCGTTCCCCCCGTCCCCGCCGCCATCTGTTGCAGACGTTGCACCACTGTGTTCCCTCCGCTGGCGGCGCTACCGCCGCCAACAGCGGAGACTGAGTTGCGGCGCCTGCCGTTGTTGTTTCCACCGCCTCCCGTTGCCGAGGACACCGAGTTCCTCCGACTGTTGGAGCGGCCGCCGCCAACCCCCACTCCCTTTCCTCCCCTCCCCGGCGTCTGGGAAGCCGGGGGGAAAAGTGGAGGCGGGGTGGAAGATCCCACACCTGCAGCAGGACGAGGCGAAGGCTTGCTCATTTTGGCAGACAAAAGCTGATGCATTAGCTGGAGCCCAGCCAGCAGCGCCACCGCCTCTTGGGCTTTCTCCTCGAGGGCCGGAAGGGCCCCCGAAAAGTCAAGACCCGCCACCTGATCCGCCACGTGTTGAACCGCGTCCGCATCCGCCTGGAGACCGGCGGGATCCAACTGCGTCTCACTCAGCCGTTCGGTACCGACTTTGATCATCTGGTCCCCTTCTTGGAGGAGAGCATCGACAAAATTTTCAAAGGCTCCGGCCTTCATGGGCTTCTTGCCCTTGTCCCCCACCGCCTTGCCCTTCTGCTGCCGGGTTCGTGCGGCGGGGCCTTTGACGTTGCCCGTCGAGTTCTTAGTGGAACCCCCCGCCGTAGAGGCGGAAGAGCTCTGCATTTGTTGGTTCCCAGACCCCCCGCCGCCACCTGCGGCCCCGCCCCCGCCGCCACCTGCGGCCCCGCCCCCGCCGCCACCTGCGGCACCTCCCGCGCCGCCGGGCGGCTGTCCCCCGCTGCCACCTGCAGCCCCACCACCCCCTCCCGTCGCTCCGGCATTGCCAGGAGCGGTCGGGACTGGAGGCTGCCCCGATTCCTCCGACGACATCTCGTTCCCCACCGCCAGGCCGTAGTTGGGCGCCAATTGTCGAAACCACCGGCACCAGGTTCCTCAGGCTCGCCAGGTGGGGAGGGAGATGAAAGGGGCCTAGCCCACAATCTTTATTATTTTATTAAGTTAGTAATTTTGGAGACAAATAAAGAGCTGAGATCTTTCCAGTAGCAACTTCTTTTTCAATCTAAGTTTTATTTTCTCCTCCCCTCCCCTCCCCTCTGCTCCCATATCTCACATAAATATCTTCATCTT
>JAAUYB010150529.1_pt1 | contig 10234 bp, 13 predicted proteins | sample 7278071 | NCBI WGS metagenome assembly JAAUYB01 (sample SAMN14350121, study PRJNA611818) | marine sediment metagenome | isolation source: surface marine sediment (1.8m) | place: French Polynesia: Moorea | collected 2018-08 | reverse complement strand
GTGATAACAGTGGATGGCGAAAGTGTCTTGAGGGTGGGAAAATGTATCTAATGAATTCCGGCAGGTCAAGACAGTTGTCGTTCGAGGAAAGTTTGTCTCCAAATTGGTCACAACCGAAAGCTGTCGCAGCTGCGTCGGAAGAGGGTAATAAAGTGACCGGTCGTCTGAAGGGAAATTTACCGGAAGCAGCTTCCTCAGCTCTCGTTTGAACCAAAAAATTGCAGCAGTTGTTGTAGGTGCGTATACTGTTCTCCAGCTGCCCCGCTCCGCCCCTCTAAGTTTCTCACAATGCGATGGAGGCCAAAGGAGCGTCGGAATCTCCAGCCGCCGCGCAGTTGCCACCGCGAGGAATGGGCGGAAGAAGAGGGCAACTTGGCTTCTCGCGTCGCCGGCGTGGAAAGGAGGGAAAGCAGCGTGGGTGGATGGAAAGTGTAGTGATGCTACCAACGACTTTGTAGAGCAGATATATTTCTTCTGCCCAAGAATAAGTCGAGGTCGAGTCTTTTGAGCTCGTCTACTGAGAGAGGAACTTTCTGCTTAGGTTCCCAAATGAAAGAACGGACGGACAAAGGACGGTCTTCGTCCTCGACGTCCTCGACGTCGCCCCGGCCACCGTGGTGGATGCACCCGCCATGCCCAAAGTGCCCAAGATCCTGCAGCTGCGTGAACACCCTGCGGAGGCACCTGAAGGAGGTGCACGGGATGGACGCGGCCGCCGCCGGGGAGGCCCTGGGGGACCTGCTAAGGCAGATGCCCATGGCTACCTGCAAGATCTGCGGCCTGCGCCTCCGCGCGGACCACAACAGCATTCGGAGGCACCTGACGCGCTACCACGGCATCAGGGCGTACCGGTACGACTGGTCCTGCGCCGAGAAGCACGTGGTGCTGCCGGAGGAGATCGCAGCATGGCTTGGACGGAAGGACAAGGGGGAAAGCGGCAGTAGAGGTGCAGAATAACTACAATAGCATATTGTAGTGCTTTTTCTTTTAAAAAAATTTTCAAAGGATTAAGCGAAATGTCCTTGTTTTTTTAGATACACCAGCGACTGCAATTGTTTCCCCCGTCTGGGGCGAGAAAACCCCGCCCCACCTGTTGTCAAACGAGACAAGCGACGTGGCATGCTGCGTAGAGGTCGGAGGGATCAGAGAACAGGATGCTTTCTCCTCCGCTGCGGCTGCCGAGAAGACCTTGTCGTCGTCCTCGGCGCCGACCGAGGAGGACATTGCGACCGCCATACGCAACTTTCATCTTCCCTGCCCGGACTGCAAGTTGTCCTTCCCGGGCGCGAGGGAGCTCAAGTACCACGGCAACTCTGTGCATAATGAGGATCCTGGCAGGTTTCTGTCAAGGTAGGTCATCTTTTCATAGCCGCGGGGGTTGCAAAAAAACCCATTGAGTTGCGATCAAAAATGCGCAATTTCGCCACACAGTTGAAAATGCTGATCCCATAATCAATGACAAACTCTAGCTAGTACCTGTTGCAGGGCCGCGGACAACCTCGTTGCCATCGCGTGCAAGAGGTGCTACACGCTGCAGGCCGCCTGGTCGACAAACCTCAAGCTGCACCTCTTAAAGTGCGGCGGGGGCAAGAACAGAAGCTCAAATCTCGACTCTCTCCTCCGCTCCTACACGGAGGGAGACTTTGGGCGGGCGGTTCCGCTGGGGGCGAAGGCGCTCGGGGGAAGCGACGTCTTCCAGGTCGCCGACTACCACAGGAGCCTGAACCCCGGCAGCAACTTGACCCTCCCCTCGGTCCTCGGAATGGTGGCCTCCCAGCTCGGGGCGGAGACGTGCGAGGGCTGCGGGCTGGCCGTCTTGGCGAGGGACAGGGACAGGCATGGTCCCAATTGCATAAACAAGCACGGTAAGCACAGCAACGTACGGATGTATTCATCAAACAATAACAGTTTGAGCCCTTTACTATTTTCACCTGCGGCGTTGTTGTTGTTGTTGCTGGGGGGGAATGTTTTTGTACGCCCCCTAGATGACCTTGTAGCTAAAAGTCGTACTAATAACTGAGATATTACAATTTTAAGAAACCTGACCTTCAAAAGTTTCTTTGTGTGACCAACCAGTTCCGAGAAAACCACCCAAAAATATTTAAATTGCAAATTTAAGGTCCAAGGAGTGCTCATATCAAAAACTTTATAAAACAGAAATTGTCGGGCACCCCAAAATTATGTTGGGCGGATCAGGTCAAATTTGAGTTTTGAGGTCATCTAGAGGTCAAAAAAGGTCAAAAACGCAAAATCGCTTAAAAATACCCAAAATAAAGTTCGTTTTATTGTCCTTGTTATTTTTTTAAAGAAGATCTTTGAAATTCTTCTGTAAATCCCCGCCGCAGGTCGTCGAACATAGTCTGTTCTTGTTTTCTTGTGTGTTCCTTTAAATTGAAAGCCTAACTTGAACACATGCAAAAAAAAATTATTGTGAAATGACAGCGTCCTATAGACGCCGTTCAAATTTTATTCAGTTCAACAAACCTGACTTAAACTGCTTGTAACCCGGTGATAATTGACTTTTCACAGGGCGAACTTACTTTAGTTTTAATGACCCTATCCCTTCCCTTTCAAGCTGAAAAGGTTTTTGAAGATTTTTGAGCAGTATGAAGGTTTTGTGGTGTTTATATTACACCATACCATACCGTCATTTAACTATACATAGCTTCATGAGGGAGGGCCTCTTTTTGCTCAGCATGGCGAAATTTCCCCTGTGTTGCAGGAAAAGCCAGGAACAACAAGGAAAAAAAAAAGACACAACGAATCCTTCCGGAAACCGTCGCCGCATACCGCAGAAGTCTACGCCTGTGCGCCAAGTGCGGCCGCGTCACCTTTGACGAGAAAAAGGAGGAGCACGAGTCCAAGTGCCGCGGGGTCAAAGGGGTGCGGCTGCTAGAGATTCAAGGTGGACGACCTTGTCAAAAGTCGAAACAGCATGATCAACAACTGCCACTTCAAGGGAAAGACAAACAGAAAACACAGCAGGAGCAGCAACTGCTGCAGCCACAAGAACAGCAGCAGCAGCAGGCTCAGCAGCAGCAGCAGCAGCAGCAGCAGCAGCAGCAGCAGGCAAGGAAAACCAAGAAAACAGCAGCAGTTGACCTCGGCCAAAAACAGATGGCAGAAGATCCGCAATCGCCATTGGACAAGCGCCTCCTTCCCGCCCTCATCAAAGCCGCTGTCTTGGAGCCAAAGTGCCCGGGGTGCCAGGAGAGGTTTCATTCGGTGGCTCAGCTGAAACTACACGCCAAAACCGTCCATTCAAAAGGTGAGATATTTTTTTTCTAATTTCCTCTCAAAATATGTGACACGGTAAACTGTTTTTTTCTCCCTTTGTCTTCCTCAGAAAAAGGCGAATTTCATCTGGAACAGATGGCTGGGAAGAGAGGAAGCATACCCTGTGCCTTATGTGGGGCGGCTCTCCAGAAAGAGTTTCACTGCCTCAAGGAGCACTTGGAGAACGACCATGGCGGCGCCAAGATTGCCGACTACCTCGGCGAGTATGACCTGGGCATCATATGTGGGCACCAGTCGCTGGGCCACCCGCTGATAATGCGGCAGTGCCCGTGGTGCGGGCTCGGGTGCAAGTCGATGGGGGAGCTGGAGGAGCACGCGAAAGACATCCATGGTAAGTTGCCATGATCTGACATAGCGTGCAAAAGTTGCGGTACATTCATTCACATTGAGGAAGGAAGAAATTTATGATCGTTTTTCTGCTAGCAATTTTCAGCTCAGAACTGTCTGCGCCCTTCATTAATTAGGAGCAGTCTGGACAAAAAGAAAATATTTCTGTTCATCGCGCAATCAATTCTATCTTCTTTTTTTTTTCAGAGCAAGATGATTATCTCATGTTTCTGCTGAAGGGGTATCACGTTGACTGGAAGGCCTCCTGCACCCTGTGCAAGCAGACACTGGCCCTTGAGTACAAGGAGATTGAACAACATGCCACCTCTGAGCACAAGTGCCCCATGCACATGTTCGTAGAGCTCTTTTACAACAAGATGAAGGAAGAGTTCGAGGAGCATCAGCAGAAAGAACATCAGCATCAGCAGCGACAGCAACAGCAACATCAACAACAGCAGGAGCAGGAACAGCAACAAGAAAACCAAGAACAGCAGCAGCAGCAACAAGAAAACCAAGAACAGCAGCAGCAGCAACATGACAGCTGTCAGCTCCAAGATGTAATGAAGTCACACCAGACTGGAGTTCCTCGGCACTCCAAAGATGAGGAGAAACAGGGAAGTCAGCAAAAGCACACTGAGAAACAACATTGCAATAAAGGGTTGAAGAAACAGCAGCTCAAGCATCAGGAACAACAGCAACAGAAGCAGGATCAGCATCAGCAGGAAGAAGTAATTCAGCCGCATCAAAAGGCGATACAGGAGGTGCAAAAGGAGCACCAACAAAAATCGCGAATTGTGGCAGCAGAACATCAGGAGTTGCTGCAGAGTGAAGATGCCCAACGGATGCTTCAACAAAAAACTCCATCAATGGAAAGTACCAACCTTAACATTCCACGAGGCGACATCAGAAGGAGCGGCCGGTTGTCAAGAAAGAGGAAACTTGTGGAGGAGGAGGAGGAGGTCTCCTCCGACGCTACTCTGGCTGAGGCCAAGGTACTGGTGGAGAGGCTCAGTCAGAGATTGATCACAAAACTGGAGGAAGAGGGATTGAAGGTAAGCTTAAGGGCAGCTCCTATCGCCTCCGGGGGAGCGATGTGCCACAGAGAGACGGAGAAAGAGGAGAAGAGGGAGGGGAATTCCGGGGAGGAGGGAAGGATGAGGGCGAAGACTGCCAGGGGGACGAAGGAGAAGGGCGAGGAAAACATGGAGACGGAAAAAGATAACAATGAGAAGACCAGGTTCGTGGAGGAGGACGGATTGGAGGAGAAGGCGATTGCGGGAATTGCGATCGAGCAAAGGGATACCGAAACCACCGTCGGAAAGGAGCTGGAGTTGCCTCTCTCCACTGGCATCAAAATCGAGTCCAACGATGATGGGGAGGAGAACGGCGCTGGACTCAGCATCGTCAGCGTTACCAGCCTGAGCTGCTGCCAGCAGAAAGGCGACCATAAGGAACTTGCCGAGTGCTTCGATCTGGACGACTTCAGCGTCGACGGCTTGGAAGATCAAGGTCGTGCTGCTGATTTTGGAAGCAGCGAAGTGTTTGCTTGTCCGCAGTGCGACGTCGACAGCAAGTACTTTAGCAGTTTGATGGATGTGTCTGAGCACGTCAGGGAGGTTCATTCTTAGCAGTTTTTCTGCTGGCATTTTGAATTTGAACGTATTCGCTGTACCTTTTCTTCTGATCTAGGTAGATATAGTACTTAGAAGATCAAGATACCATCAAAGATCAAACGTCAACAAAAATAAATGTGTTGTTTCGCATGTATTTCCAGTCTGTTCAAAATAAAGTATGCGTATGCCACAAAAAGACGTCAGATATTGCTCGATAAGTTCGATTAATCACATATTTCTTAACTCAAATGTATTATTATCAAAGTAATTTTCATCCAGCTTCATAGACTCAATGTAAGTCCAAGCTAGAAAGTGGCTTGAAAAGAGATTCAGGAATTCGTCATTCCGTAACAAAATCTTTGTAGCGATTTACCCTGAATCTAGTTATATCACCTGTACGTCTGTACCGGTAAATTGGTTTGGTGCCCCAAAAAATAAACTTCCGCTTCGACGCATCGCCGTAGGGATAGGGAAGACCCACTTTTCTATTACTCAGACTAGACTCAACTTATTGTTTAAAAGTAGTCAACAAACCGTCTGCTTGAATATCTACCCTTTCGATAGATCTAGCATATCTACCAGTATGTTCCTTTTTATGGCATTCTGCGTTCCATCAAGCTCAATGTTTGATCGCGTCTATTTCTATGGTCTTTGTTTTGATACACTTCGCCCGAGCGGAAGACAAAGAGTCAAAAGAAAGGAGAAAGCGGAAGGCGGAATGGCGGATTAGTTGGCGGAACTCGGAAGTGAAGTGTGTGGACAAGCGGTGATTGACCTCCGTGACCCGTCCTGTGACCGCATCATTTCCGACTCCTCTGCCGGCAACCCTGCGTCCGTAGTGTAGCGACGCCATAGCCAGAACGGACATTGGAGACCGCTCAACTCCAGCAGCTCTCCTTGGCCATGGAACAGCGGCCGGCTGCGGAGGCACCTGTCACAGGGGCACCCTGGTACGCACACCTGCGCTGCCCGCAATGCTCGGAGGCCAGCAGGTGCCTGGAAGAGTTGGGGAAGCACCTGAGGGAGAGGCACCTGATGGACGTCATCTCCTCCGAGGCCGTCCTGTCAGACCTGCGCAGCAGGCTGCCCCCCGTCACCTGCTGGACGTGCAAGAAGGTGCTGAAGCGGGGGGAGCACCGCCTTATGAAGAGCCACCTCAGCAGGTGCAACAAGATCGAAGTCTACCGGTACAACTGGTCCTTCGTGGCCAGGCACTTCAAGGTGCCGGCGGAGGTCAGGAGGTGGCTGGAGGAGGAAAAGGGATCGGTCAAGGAGACGGAAGGGGACGAGGAGAGAGAAGAAGAATCAAAGAGTCTTGTCCACATCACCCCGTACTGGCACTACCACTGCCGCAGGTGCCGTGCCAGGTGCGGATCCAGCATCGTCTTCAGAGAACACTGCATCGAGAAACACAAGGACAATCGTCATAGTTTCGACAAAAGGTAAATAACCATGTACCTTATTTTGTTTATCTTCATTACGTCTTATTTTTTTTTGCAGGTTGGCCAGCTGGTCAGGTCTCATCAGCTGCAGGATCTGCAGCGCCCTGCTGCCCAGGACCCAGCCCGAGGTCTCCGCCCACCTGCAGGAGCGCCACTCGATGTCAGGTCCAGACTATGTCGCCAGGTTCGATACCCTGTCGGGGAAGCAGGACCCCGACGAGGAGGCGGCCTCTGCGGCGGCGCTCTCCGTCCAGTGCCCAGAGTGTCCCATTGACTTGGATGGCAGGTTCAGCGTCCACACCACCTTGGCCAAGCACTTGAGAGAGAGCCACCAAGTGATCTCAACGACAGTTGAAATCCTCGGGATGAAAGAAGCAAGTTTTCTCATCCTCACTCCACCACAATGCCGCATATCTTTTTCTTGAGCCATAAATTAAATAAGTTTTATTCGTTCTTCGCTCCGTAGGTCGCTAGGCAGTTGGGCGCCGGGCGGTGCGACTCTTGCGGCGATGCCGTCCTCGACTCCCAACGCGCGCTCCACCTCAACCACTGCTTCCAGCGCCGAGCTCGCGTGTCGGCGGCGCGCGGCGGCGGCGGCAGCGGCGGCGGCTCGAGCCGGAAGTTCCTCCTCAATTGCCCAGACTGCGAGGAGCGCTTTGAAAGCGTCAAGTCCTTGTGCCAGCACGGCAAGAGTCGTCATAAAGCCCTTTCTTCGGAAGATTTTCTAGAAAGGCGAGTATGCGATAAGGTCGAATCGTTTTTGTGGACATGTGTTAATCTTGTTGCTTCTCCACTGCCTCCTATTTACTTCCAGAGCTTCGAAGGGATTTAAGCTCATCCACTGCAAGTTGTGCTTTACTATGGGGCTGAAGTGTCGCCTTGTGCTTCTGAACCACTGCAAGCGCTCCCATATAGGGGTAGACTTCGGCACCTTCTTGGCCAGCTACGACGACAACGACCTGGCCGACGAGGTCCCGTTGGACAAGGAATCCCTGCGCTTTCTCTCCTGCTCAAGCTGCCCGAAACTCGCGCCGAAATTCCCGGGCATCTGGGAGCTCTATCAGCACAGGAGGGAGAAGCATGCGTCTTCCGAAACCATGCCGAACCTTTTGGGCAAATTAGCTACGGAGATGGGTGCAGAGAAGTGCTCGGGATGCCAACAAGCAGTTTTTCCAAAGTTCATGCAACTTCACCAGCCCCAGTGTTCAGGTACCTGTGAATCAATCTTTAATATACTTGTGGTTGCATGTAGGGATGGCTTCGAGCCTGAAGATTGCGGGCTCGGGTCGGGTCGGGTTTTCCAGTGCGAGCTGCGGGTCGGGTCGGGCCATTAGGGCCATTACATAGAAGCAAAATGTGCAGGCTCTGGCTTTCGGGTTCGGGCCAGGCTCGATGCAATCCCTAGTTGCATGTAGAAACATATTGTACGTTCTTTTCAGGGTCGCCCTTTTATCGGAACCAGAGGAAACTGGCAATATTGTCCAAGAAGGCTCGTCAAAAAGAGACTGTTCTTCCTTCAAAGAGTACCCCGCTAGAAGACAGTGTGTTGTCTCTCAAAAGGAGGCACCAGGGGTATCTCAAAGTCTTGTACATGAAATGTTCGATCTGTTCGAAGCATGTTTGCAATCTTGGGAGACATGTTTTAAAACGTCATGGCGTCCAACTTCCCTCCAGGTGAGCTTTTTTCAAGTTCCCTTACATACTGTGTTTGTTCAAGATTTTTTCTCCTGCAGGAAATTTATCGATGCTCGCTTTAGCATGGGGCTGATTTCCTGCCGGATCTGCGGAGCCATCATTTTGAAGACCTACCCTGATGTGAACGCACACATCAATGGAACTCACGGCATCTCCCTCAAGCTGTACGTCCTCAAGTTTGGGCTGCGAGCCGTGCGCCAGACGTCCTTTGAGAAGGAGCTCTCGCAGCGATTCTCGGAGGAGCCCATCCCGTGCCCAGACTGCGAGGAGAAGCTCAGGGGACAGTTGCAGTTCAAGGAGCATCGCGACAGTGTCCACGGCCCCTCGCTCTCCTGCAAGGTGGGGTCGATGCTGGCGGGCACCGTGGCCTCTGCCCTGGGCCTCTGGCGCTGCGGGCGCTGCGGGAGGGCCACCTCCGACGAATGGAAGGAGAGGCACACTGCCGGCTGCTCCCGCCCTAGCCACAAGAGGTGCGAAATGCCGAGCTACAGTGACTTCGCCAGCCAAGCCCTCTTTGAGAGCGGGAAGGATGCGAGGGATATAAAGAAAGAGGAGGTGGAAGAAGAAGATGCCTGCAGCGGCGAAGTCGAAGTCGAGGTCCTCTCCGGCTCGGAATTCGAAGACGAGGACGACATTGGAAGCGACATCGACATCAAGGAGGAAGACCTGGTTGCAGACCTGAACTCGGAGGTCGCGACGCCGGACAAGCTTTTCACTGCCGCAGCGGACGACTCGGACGATTCTGGCCTGAAAGTAGGCACAAAAGAGGAGGAGGAAGACGAGTGCCTTACCGCGGACGGCAGTCATGGAATGTCCGAGGAAGCAAGAGAAGAGGTGAAGGAGGAGGAGGATATCTTGGAAGATCTCGAGGAGGAGAATATCTTGAAAGATCTGGAGGAGGAGGAGGATGTCGAGGAGAAAGAGGCGAAGGAAGAAGGAGAGAACGCTGGATTTCTATTTTCCGGCGTGGAGAGCAAGCTCCAGTTAATTGAGCACGACGAGCCAGAGTGCATCACCCTGGACGACACCAGCGACGAGGAGGAAGACGGGGGAGCTGGCGGGTCCGCTCAAGGTCCTGCCGGATTCGCCGGAGCCTCCAACTTCAGGGCCGGCGGCGGCGACGGTTCCAAACAGGTGCCTTTCGACAATAAAGGGGGCTGCCCCGGCGACCCTGGCCAGGTGTTCGCCTGCCCGGAGTGCGGCGGCGACAGCGCCCACTTTGTCAGCCTGGCGGACGTGTCGGAGCACATCTGGAAGGTGCATTTCTAATGGCCCGTATTCAGCTTTATGTTCTACGCTCAATGTTTCGTGTTGTGCCGCAATTTGGTCACAAATAAATGTTCACAGTTTAGTTGAAAATAACTTTCGCAGTAATTTAAACTTCCGAGGCGTGATGAGGAGAAAAGCTTTTTTATTATTGCGGATTTTTCCTTGTTCTTAATTTTTAGAGGAATGTGGAAGACTGACTCGACTGACTGAAAGAGAGAAATATATCTTTAGTAAACTCCTTCCTGTCTTACCGTGAACCCGTTATACACAATATGGCGTCTTAGAACTTTTGCCACAGGTTGGAATGTGTCAGGTGCCACTCGAGCATCAACAGCCTGGACAGGCTGTCGAGTGCATCGGCATTTTCGCCGTGACCGTAGTGACGGGGTGGGCGCTGGCCGACGTCGTGGCAGTGTGCTGGGGGGCGCCACAGCAGGTGGCAGAGGACTTCTTCATGGTCGGGCCCCGCCTGGCTCTCTTTATCGGCGTCGCCCTTGTCCACCTGTGGGACATGACGACCCTGCAGAAGGCCACTGCCGCAGCCAACGGCTACCACGGCAGTGCCATTCGTCGCTGCAACGAGGCCAAGCT
>JAAUYB010159303.1_pt1 | contig 10239 bp, 6 predicted proteins | sample 7278071 | NCBI WGS metagenome assembly JAAUYB01 (sample SAMN14350121, study PRJNA611818) | marine sediment metagenome | isolation source: surface marine sediment (1.8m) | place: French Polynesia: Moorea | collected 2018-08 | reverse complement strand
CCCCCCCCCCCCCCCCCCCCCCCCCCCCCCCCCCCCCCCCCCCCCCCCCCCCCCCCCCCCCCCCCCCCCCCCCCCCCCCCCCCCCCCCCCCCCCCCGGCCCCCCCGTTCCCCCCCCTGCCCCCCCCTACGCCCACGTATGCGCCCCTCCCCCTTTCTTTGGTAGAGAAAGCGAAAAAGTGCTTTGTTTGAAAAGGGCCTCCCTCCCATTTCCCAAGCAAAGAAAAAAGGGAATGTAGATTTATTGTCGGCGATTCCTCTTTCGCCTTTCTCATTCCTTCTTCCAAACAGTGCAAGTCTATTCGATTCCGACTTTCCCCTCCCCCTCTCCAAATAAAATGGGGTACGTACCAATGAACCTCGGCCCCGCTGCTGCGGAGGGAGGGGACAATTTGTAGTAGAAGTTCGAATTTCCGTCTGAACACCGATATTTTGAGCTATAAGTGCTAAATGGATTCTTTATATTTCCAACAAAAAACATCGATCGGCTACTTAAATTAAAAAAGGGTAGCAAAACTGCATTGTTGGAAGTTACAATTCAAACGATAAAAAGTCTCTACTTCTGTATCTTCTATCAGTTTCGTATGTTTTCTGTTCGCACAGTGCTTTCTTTCCCCACAAAGTAAAAAAAACAAAGCTGCAGCATCATTCTCCTTCCATTCATTGTTCCCATCACAAACGTATCATCATGAGAGGAGAAGAGGAAAGAGCTAGGACGGAACAAAAAACATACCCCCCCTCCTCCTCCTCAAAAAAAGGGGGGAACCACAACAGCATGAGAAAGAGATATATGGTCGGTGGGCATACATGGACGCAAGGGGGAAAACAATCCTGATTGTAAGTAACGGTAAACATATTTTTTAGTCTAGGTCGTCATTCACATGAAAGATGGAAGATGCAGAAGAGCTAAAACTTTGTATATTGAGCTTGCATGGCTTTTAAAGGACAAACCAATGGGAGTATCTGTTGGACAGTTTAGTGAACTTCCAAGTAAGCTGTGCTTTACATAGTTTGAAATTTACTTTGAAAGTGGCAAACGTTGGATGCTAATTTTAGTAGTGCAGCAATGGGACGCACTCTTAGTAGATTGGCAGCATGGGACCAATGTTACAAAAAGCTACATTTTTGTCTGTCATTTCTTTCATGTGGCCAGGAGTTTCAAAAGCTGTCTTGAAAATTAGGGCTTTGCAAACGTTGTAAAACATTGCATAAATAAGAAAAAATGCTGCCAATATAGTTGATGTACTGGCGCTACGACAAAGTTAGCTAATTTTGTATTTTGTAATAGTACAAAATAAAGAAAAGCCTGAGTTGCATTGGAAATATGATTGTTGGGAAAGGGTCTGGCTTCCTTTCAGCTTGAAAATGACTGTATGAATTGATGCCTTTCGTTGGTGTACCTTCCTGCAAAGATTCCATTATCTCAAGTACTTTACAACCCAATTAAGAAGTATCCAGATTCTTATTTTTTCAAGGTCTCCCCTAAAGCTAGACTTATAGTAGCAAACTGGGCATTGTTTAAGTAATTTCAAATTGCACCTGGGATTCAAAAAGAGTGTTGAAAACTGCATCTGCAAAAAAGGCATTCCTGAGCGTAAGCATCATGTACTGCAAAGGTTGTGCAAATAAAGTATTGAAATTGACAATGATCCGCTGAAATCATGCTCATATTCTGACCATTAACTTTGCCCTGAACAAAGCTTTGCTTGACCATGAATTTTGACATCCCATCACTCAACTTGTTGATGGATAAGAGCATCCAGGTTGATAACTTTGCTCCCTTCATTTCCTGCACAAATGCAAGTTACTCATAAAAAATAAGTGGTCTTGAAATTTTGCAAAGCTATGCCTTTAGTTAATATACTGCCCAGCATTGAGCACTTTGTATTTGCAAATGATAGTGCTAGGACAAAACGTTTGCAATAAGCAATGTCCTGGTAGAAGTATTGACCTTCCCTGGACAATGCAAAAAACTTTTGCAGCATTTATCCAAATGTTGTCCCAACAAAGAGCAATAGCAAATATATTTGGTCTAATTTACTGGAATAGGTGGTGGCGATTTGTGGTGCAATTAGGGGAACAGAAGCAAAGTCTGTTGTACTGAAAAAGTCGAGAGGTAAATACCTAAAATGTCAGCAGCTGACTTTTGTACGGTAGGCTAATAAGCCATATTTTGTTAATGATGCAAGAGGAGAAATCAACAGAGACTCGTTAGAGTTTTTCTATAAAAATAAACAATATGTTCTGTTGATTGGTCTAATTTGAACAAGGTTTTTTTTCAATCACATTTCTTTCCCATGTATGCCAAGAAGTCACAGTGCCTAGTTTGGGACGACAAACAAACCCTTCTTGATCTTCTTCTTTCGAAGGAAATCATCTCAAGATTGCGCGTCCAACATTGCGTTGAGTTCTTGCCTTTTTCGTGGGTTTCCATACAGCATTCTGGTCTTGTTTCATGTTTTTCCAACTTGAAACATGTGCAAAAAAGCCGCAAAAAGGTTTTGAAATATGAATTTTGCAACAATGTGGCTGATTTCTTTCAAAAAATCTCTAAAATACACCACAATATTTTTTGAAAGAGCTCATTTAAAGAGTCTTTGTACCAATTGAAGTAGTAAAAATGTTTTTAAAGTAGCGTTTTTAAAAAAATTGGAATTGGTCTCTGGAACACTTTGTATCTTGTTTTGATGGTCAAAGCCTCTCTTCCCACTGTACTACTGCAAGCACTCAAGCCCAACAACAGTGCAGTACTACCATCCCCCGGCCACCCCTCCTCCTCCTCCCCCATACCAACAACAATGCCAATGTCCATCTTGGGCTCATTCCACAAAAGTAGAATCCTATCATGTATAACTGTACTTTTTACGGGGGGAAATAATGGTCTTTTTGTTAAAATGAGAGGTATGTTTCAATATGCACTATTTGGAATACGGGCAGAATTCGACTTTTTTCTTGGTCCTGACACGAGGATTCGACCTACGGCAATAAAGCAGAGGAAGAGGAGGCGGGGGAGGAGGAGGAGAGATAGAAAGAGGCTGAGATAGCTTTCTTGTATCCATGGGGCAAGGCAAAGGACCGGTGGGGAAAAGCCCAAGAAAAAAAGGCCAAGATAAAAAAGCACCAGTTTTGCTCGGATCAAAACAGTACAGTACTGAAGCTTGCGCAGCATTTTAGACCAGCATTTACACACAACTGCATGCTGAGTTAACTCATTAAAATATGAGTATGTAAGAGCTTGGCTTCATTACGTCCATTGCCTACTACTTGATATTAAGAAACTACAGCTGCAGTATTTATTGCAATTCTTTCCGGGAAACCCTGTTATTTTTCTCACTATTTTTGTTCCATTCATTCCGGACCTGCATTTTTCGCATTTGGCCCCTACGGATGAAGAAGAGAGGAGTTGGGAAAGAAAAGTTCTGATCTGGAGAAAGAGAACAAAACAAGAATGGACCAATTTCTGATCAAAAGTCGAAAATGAAAGGTTGCTCTTATTAACAAAAGTCTAAAAACGTCAATAATTCTTAAGAAATTGCACATTGTTCAAACTTTTGAAGTTTTAGAGGAAACTACAATTTAACTATTTCTATTACTTTATAAGACAAGAAAGCACTCAAACCCCGCGACTCTCGAGGTAAAAAAAGTTTTTCTTCTGTTCTGTCTCTTGCGTGAAAGCGGATTTGGATTTGACACAGTCTCTCCCTACACCCCATTTCCCTTGATACTTTTGACGTCAAAAAGAGACTTTCCCATGGGGCGAAAAAACTCTTGATGGGGAAATTTTTTTTTAGCATGCATGAATGTAGGTACCTTTCCAAAATCATCTATGTTACTCAAGTTACCCAAAAAAAGTATATTTAAGCGCATCTTAATTTACAGCTTTAAAAGAATTTGTACCTTAAAATGCGCTTAAATATACTTTAAGTTAGCGAAGAGGGAATTTGGATGTGGGAAGTTAGTGTGTTTTACGGCGCGGCCTCGCTTTCGTCTCACAGACTTTGCATGAACGCTAGTATCTCTCTCTCCCCCCTTTAATCAAACTAGGCGACAAATTAGTACATTGCACTCACTTTCGTTTCCCTCTTCCTTGTTTGTTTCGTGCCAACATCAGGGCCCAAAATTCACAGCTAGCTCTAACAATTATTGGCCACAGTCCAGAAAACTTCCAAGTTCTTATGGTTTTATACAAGTACGTAGCTTGTTAAAAACAACATAGTTTTTTTATAAAAAACATTTTTATTTTAATTATTATAATGTAGTTAAACTTTTTTTTCTGCAAAATATAACCTTCTTTCGCTATCAGACTACTACTACTTCAGTTTTGCCCGGCAAAATATGATGCAGCTCTTTGCAACAAATTTCGTGTTTTTGCCTCCCTCGATCCCCCTTTTCCCCTCGTCGAAAGCAAAAATGGGGGGAACAAGAGTGAGTGAGCCATTACTTTCACGCATGAACACACAACACTTTCCCACCGACGGTCGGTCCATCATAATGCAAGTTGATACAAGTCATGTACTACAGGGTGGGCGGCATATTTTGGAACAGACCGTTTGAAAAATTACAGGGAGGGTCAATTCTATTGCCACAATCTTTGGAAATTGTATGGTGCATCCCAATGCAAGATAGTACTAAGTCACGCAAAGGCAAACATACCGTAGTCACAAGAAAACTTTAGAAAACCTTCTTGACTTAGTTTTTCACATTGAACATTACAGAGTGAATTTTCTCATGACTTTTCTTCCTTTGCTTCTTGTTTGTACATTTCTTGGTGGCGTGACATTGTATTTTCCTTGCTTTCCAGCGGCTCTAAGCCGACAGGTCATTGAATGCAAAGAGTTCTTTGCCTAGATATTGTCGATTTACTTTTACATAGAAAGGTTAGATATAGCTCATATGTGTGGAATATGTGTATGAAAAGACTATGAAAAAAATTGTGGTATTCAATATAAAAATAGCACAAAACCAATCCTGTGCTTGTTTTCTCTCTCCTCCTGCTTGCTTGCTCTACTGATTAAGATGAAGCTCCTTTTCCTCCTCCCCCCTCTCTCCCTTCCTCCTTTTGCTTTTGTGGGGACACCAGTGTATAGTCTCCTCCTGAGGCGAGGGGAGGAAGAACAATTCAACAAGAACAGCTTTTCGTAGCTTTCACTTTGTCTCGCCAATATATATTTGACTTTAGAAAAGCTGTACAGGAAAGTAATCCCGAACTTTTTTGCAATATTCTCGCTATTTTGACTACTTTTCTCGGAAATATATTTACCAAAAAGTTGATCTCGCAAGCTTCGATATTTTTAAATACCATTTTATTAAAAAATCTTTTTGTTGGGCGAATTCTCTTCCTTTGGCGTTCTCCTCCTCCTCCTCCTCCTTCGGTGGCTTGTTGTGCAAAAGGCTTCTAGGCGAAAGAGAAAGGGGGGAAGTCAACAAGGAGGTGAAAAATGGCGCAACCATATTTTTCGGGTCGGGTATAGGGGTGGGCACGAGACGAGATGACTTCACTCATTTGAGAGTCGGGTCTAACACTTTATCGTAGAAAAAATGCGGGAAATTTGTGAGTTGTTTAGAAAAATTCTTTTTAGTGCATTGAGTTTTCGAACGAGCCAGGATCGGAACTTGGCCTATCCCTATACTTTTCGGGCTTTCGGGCTTTCCTTTCCCTCTCGGCTCTGCTACGGAAAGCAGAAATGCACTTCTGACAAAATAGAAGGGAGAGAAAATGAGGGAAACTATATCCAGAGACATTTTTTGGTAAAGGGAAAAATATTTTTGGATGAGCTATTGTTTTCTGCACTTCTTTTTGCCCTTTTTTGGGTTGGGAGGGGGCAAGCAGAATTTTTACCATAAAAACTTTTGCCGCAATTGTTTCTTTTTTTCTCACCGCTGCCCTTGTAATTGAGCGCATTATCCTTTACTGCTACGGCAACCTCCCAACCATACAAAAATGGTGTTTTTTTGTCAAAAATGAACAAAGCTTCTGACTTCCTCAAATTTGGCGCAAAGTAACAGTTTTGCGCAAAACACTAATATACTGTATACTGTTCGCATTATTTTGCCGAAGTTTTTTGTTGGTTGGGCAAAGAAAACCTTCCGCGGGTGTCATAAAAGAAGGAAAAGAAGGCTCCTTCCTCTTCCTCCGCAATAAACCAATTAAGAAAAGGGGATAGTAGTAGCAAATTAGGAGGGAGGATTCGAAGACTAACGGTTTGACAAATTCTATATGTTCCGCAAATACCATGCTTGTTGTTTTAGCTTCTATCATGCACACTTTTATTTGACAAAAATTTGGCAAATGCTGGTTTCTTTGGAGGGAAGTTCTGTTCCCCAAGAAGGAAGTGAAAGCAAAGAAGAAGACAGGAGAAAAGCAAGAACAGACTTTAAAAGTATCCTCATAAAAATACAAAATAGGTCCATCAACAGAAGCAGGAAAGCAACAGTGATAAAAGTGGCAGCAGCAACAGCAACAACAACAACAGTAACGCAACAGCAGAAGTAGCAATAGAAGCAACAACAATACGACAGCAGGAGCAACAACAACAACAATAGCAACAATAGCAACAACAACAACGTCAACAAAAGTAACAGAAAAAAACCACTACTACATCAATAACTGCAACAATTAGAACATTAAAGCGAATCATTCCATGACCCTGCTTTGAAGAGAGAGGGAGTAAAAAGGAGGAGGAGGAAGGTAACTCCCTGCACTTGACACCTCTTCCAGGAAGAGAGAAGAAGAAGAAGAGGAAGACACCAAGGAACCAAGGGAAACTGAGAGCTGTGGACATATTTCGTACCTGGCTCCATGTGTTCTAAAAAGGTACTTAAATAATGGCTTTTTTACTGTTCTCCTTCAACACAGAATCCAATCTCTAAAGTTGCTTAAAAATATGGGAAAACATATCCATGCAGTCTTAAAATTGGCGTATACATTGCAGTAGAAACATATTCTATTTTAGAAGAAGAGGGAATAATAATTAGTCAATTACCCTTGAGTCAGAAAAGTGACGAAGAAATAATAATGACAAAGGTAGCATTTATAATGGGGTCTCCTCCCACCCAAATTAACTGCTTGAGACCGGTTCGGTTGGTTGGCGACCTTTCCGTTGGGTCTTTAAACTGTGAAAGTTGTTATTATTGTTCCTTTTATTGGCTAACTTTTTTAAGTTGTACAAAAATCAGTATTTGTCCTTACTTGAAATTGATGCAGAGAAAACTTTTTTTCTGGATTTTTTTAACTTTCTATCAAAAAAGCATTTTATTGTTTTCATCATTTGATAACTTAGTCCACACTCTGTTCTTGCTTTCTCCTCCTCTTTTTGAGTGTTTGCCTTTGGGTTCCTCCCCCCTCCCCACGAGTCTTTTCCCACATTGAGTTTTTTTTGTATGCGGCGGAAAAACCCGTCCTAGATCGCGTATACACAGTGGCCCAAATGAATTGGCAAACTTTTCTTATTGCCAACCCCCTTTTTCTGTCTTTTCAAACTCAATGTAAAAACCACATGCAAAAATCTCTTGAGCAAGAAAAGGAATAGGAATATTGTACACTTTTAGGGAAAAATGATTTTGCATGTTTTCAAAACAACAGTTTTTTTAGCAAAAATGTTAGAAGGTATCTTTTGTACCACTTCTATTGCCCCTCCCTGTAATGTTTTTTTTCTCCCCTCAAGTCTCATATCATCCAAGTACCACGTTTCTGTACCCACAAACTTATGTGTCTCATGTAGTGTTTGTATATACAATGTTCGCAACTTGCTCCCAAGTTATTTCGATAGAAAAGATTGCGACTCACAAAGGTTTCGAGCTATATAGGTAGTATGGCAAGTTCTAGTTTTGGACTCGTCACCCTAAAAGCCTATAGCAGAAAACCATAGTTTCACGGCTCTTTCTTTTTTCGCATGCTAGTTTTCGGGGGAAACATTGTATTTTGTTTCTCTTTTCCACACGTGGAATCAAATTCAGCATTTATGTTTTGCAGCATTCCAACAGACTCAGAATATAGGCTATTCTGTGCAAAACTTTACAGGCAAATGTTGCAAAAAGAGTCCTTTTTCGGATTTGGGAGGGAGGGAGGGAGAAGAAAACCAGACTTGAGCAGAATTCTAAACAACGTTGAAAAGAGAGGGAGAGGACGGACCCAAGAAAGCCTTTTTTAAAAAAAATCAGAGTTTGCTCGAGAGACTTCGGAACAGAAATGCATCTAGTGATGTTTAAAGGAATAATTAAAAGAAATACTGGGCAAGATGGCACTCCAAAGTGAATTTAAGGAGCCCAAATTCAGTTGAACTTAACAAGCAAATCGTGAACAACAAATGCAATTTTTAACCTACGTTTAGGAGCACCCCACCCAGGCTTACCTTGAGAAAATAGGAAGTTGGAAGTTTTTTTGGAAACACGACAAACTGCAAACTTTAAACTTGCATTGTGTTTTCCCTCCTTTTTTTCATTTGGTGCTTCAGTGTAAAAGTTGTTTCTGCGCAGTTCGGAACACAAATTCTGGATTACACTTTCTTTTCCGGCTTTTTTTCCGGAGACAAAATGCATTTATTTATATCTTCCTCTTTTTTTTACCGGGAAATCGCTTGCTTTTCCGTTTCCCGCAAGAAAAGAGACACAAAAAAGGACTTTCTCTCTTCGGCCTTCTATCCGCTACTGGCGAAAATATAAAGGGACGGAGAAAGGGGAGAAAGAGGAGAAAGAGGAGGAGGAGGAGGAGGAGGAGGAGGTAGAGAGACAAGAGTTGCCAGGGTGTCAAAACACAACAACATTTTTTACTCAGAAAAAAAAGAACGGACAGAGCAGAAAAGCTTTCCAAATCAAGCACATATGCAGTTGTACTGTTGATAGGATCAGCATGTAACGTATAATTAGCTTTAGTAAAAAAGGTTGCTGCGCAAAAAAGTTGCAACCTGGCAATACTGGTTCTCTCCCTCCCCCCCCCTCTCTCTCTTTCTCCTCTTTCCCCTTCGCTTTGCAATGGGGCGGAGGAGGAGGAAGAGAAGAGAGAGAGAATAAAAGGAATAAAAACCAGTATGTAGAATCATGGTTTGTATTGAATAATTTTAAAGAACTAAAAACAGCTATAGAGCTACTAGAGTACTGAAAGTAAGAGTGTACAAAACAGATTTTTTTTCGCTAGAAACAGCTAGCTCCCTTTTTTGTAGCCCAAAAGGTTTTTTCGCCCCTTCTCATATAGGAAGGGAAAGCAAGGCATGCAAGCTGGAGGTAAAAAGAGGAGGAGAAAAAAGGACTCTCAAACAACATACGCATCGCATGTAAGTTAACTACATACCAGAAATGCAAAAAACTATCCTTTTTGCAAAAGCGTGAGCACTAAGTCGTGTACTCTTAATGTGTAATTTTAGTTCATTTTCTGGCTTTAAAAGGAAGGAGTTGGCATTACTGAATCGTTAGTTTTGGTAATTTATTTGAGCACCAAGCTTAGTTGAAAAAAATAGCAATTTCTTGACGGGCCTTTTTCATTGCTCGTAGTACATGTTGTGCGAATCTTTCTCGTCAGACAAAGAATAAGAGAGGGAGACTAATTTATGTTTCTCTCCTCCTTCTTCTCTCGCAACAGACAGACGGAGAAAGGAGAATACAATCTAGCTCTTTCCTTTAACGCAAGCCTACACTGTCTACGAATACGTATACGTCTACAACTTAAGTTAGCATTTTTAATTCCAAATTAATATTTAAGTACGGACATATTTGTTTACTTTTAGAGCAAAAATATAGAAGAGGAAAACCAATTTGGGACTTGTGCACAGCAACTTTTGTTTCCCAATCTTTTTGTCTTTCTGCTGCTTGTTTTAGTGTTATCTTTGTTCAAGGCGGCAGCATCTGTGCAAAACAGGAGGAGGAAGGGAGAAAAGGTCAAGAAAAAGGGTCCCTTCACAAACAGAGAATAAAACAAGGCTCTAACTACAAAAAATTCCAATATAATTTGTATAAAATATAACGTTTAGCGCTAATTTTCATAGTGGCCATGAGAGGACCCTAGGCCTAAGCAGCTTTCAACAAGAAACAGGCCGCTTCAAGCCAGAAAAAGGAAAACAAGAGTAGAAATATATTTGTAAAAATAAAAGCTACATTGAAAAAAATGTTTGTAAGATTGCAAGCATCTTTTCTACCAAAAAGAAGCTGGCATTTAAATTGGCAATATGGTTTTTTGGTATGCAGAGTTAAACCATGCAACAAAAACAAGTCTCACCGTTCCAAGACCTTGATGCTATTAAAAGCCTTTT
>JAAUYB010108282.1_pt1 | contig 10240 bp, 10 predicted proteins | sample 7278071 | NCBI WGS metagenome assembly JAAUYB01 (sample SAMN14350121, study PRJNA611818) | marine sediment metagenome | isolation source: surface marine sediment (1.8m) | place: French Polynesia: Moorea | collected 2018-08 | reverse complement strand
CGTTTCGGCGAAAGCGAGGAAGGAAAGTGATCACGTGATTGCGTGATTCGGCCTTCAGAAATATTTGTGGCAAAAGATGAACGAAGAGGAGGTGGAAATCGCCTCGAGCCACCACCTTCCTTCGTCATCCCATTTCCTTTCCCTTTTTCCAAAAGGCGAAGCCACATCCCTGGCTTTCCCCCAACCCTCCTGGCCCGCCGCCGAGCACACAATTTAATAGATTGCCATCGGTCTTCCTTACGACCTCAGTGGGGTTGGCTTCTCACGCGCGCTCCCCACCACGTTTCTTCCCCCCCTTTCTTTTCGAGTACCTTTTCTTTTTTTCCCGCGATGCCGACTTGGCGTTTTTCTTCTTTTATACTTGGCACGGGAGAATCGTACTCGCGACTCTCGAGGGAAAACGAGAAAGGGGTATAAAAACGGGGCGCTTGGAATCGAGACGATGCGGCAAAGAATGGAGAAGGGGAAAAGGCCTTTTTTTTCTTCTTCTTCTCTCCCCATCCCGTGTTGTTTCCTCATTGCTGGTCTTTTGGTGCATGTGCGGAGGGGCTTTAGGGCCCTCCGGCGGCGTAATGACGGCGGCGGCCCCCGCACCCCGTTCCTCCCTCCTCCCTCAAGCCCAATGAGGCACTCACCGAAAAGAGAACAGACTGCGGAAGACCGCCCCTCCCCTCCGACCGAGCGACCGTCCGTCCGTCCGATGGTCGACCGCCGACCCCTTTCGCCGCCGCTCACTCCCATCAGACCCTTTTGCCTCACTCGTTTTTTATCTCCTTTCCTCCTCCCTCCCTCCGATAAGGCTCGCCCTTCTCCCCTCGACCCCCTCTTGTCCCCTTGCTGCTTTCTTAAAAACCAAAGCAAGGCCGTCTTGTGAATGTGGGATTTACGGGAATACCACGTAGTAGACAAGCCGCGGGGGGAGGGAAGGGAGGGAGGGACTTGTGCTTCTTGTCGATATCGATATGCGATACAGTGACGTTGGTAAGGTAGCAGACGCTGTTAATACTTCAACTCTTTTTTTGTTTCAGACTTTAGATTGAGAAGATATGAAGCCATTTGTGGACCAGCAGCTCCCTGGAGCCCCTGCGGCCGCCCCCGGCCCGGGTATGAACGGCAATGGAAGCAACGGCAACGGCGGCAACGGCCCAGTGGCCTCGCCCGCCACGTCCATGGGCGGAGGGATGGCTGCGGCACCTTCTCCCATGTCGGCGGCTGCGCAGCACCAACAGCAGATGCCCAAGGGCATGCCCATGATGATGGGCCCAGGGGCTTCCTCCCCTTCAGTGGCGTCTGGGCACGGTTTCCCCGTGGCGGCGCCGAGGTCGGGGAGGGGCCGCTCACAGCAGGTCAAGCTAGGGCCGAACTCGGCTCCCTCGGCTGCAAACCTTGGCGGTGGCCCCAACGGCAGCGGCATAGTGGGCCAGCCAGTGACCACCGCCGGTGGGATGCTCCCTCCCAACCACCCCTCGCACCACGGTTCTCCTGCCAAAGGAGGCGGTAGAGTTCCTCCCCTCCATGCTGCCCACCACCTCCTCCACCCCAATCTGAGTGGTAGCGAGACAGACGTGTCAACCTCCAATGAAAATCTGACCCAGGTAAGAAGAGTGACATCGTAATTGAGAGCATCTCCCTACGTATGCCTTTGTCCCCTCCCCTCCCTCTTTCTTTCTTCCTATATACGTGACCGCTACGGGGAATTATTCTGGTCACGTCTCCACTCCCTCATTAGCATTATTTGGCCTTTTTGACGCCTCCGACGAAGACCCACTCAATAGGGCGAAAGAAAAAAATGGAGCAGGCGATGTTGGAAGAAGTAGTGCTTCGTTCGTTCGTACGTGCTATTGGCCTTAGCAAAGTTCTGATTCTACGGATCATCGATCTTGTGCCCTCGCGAGCAATGACTGGAGCTAATGGTCCTTCGCCCTTCTTTTCCTCTCAAAGACCTCCCGCCGCTAGTGCGGGAAATGCTTTCTATTGAACTGTGTGTACAGAGGCCTTTTTCTCATCCTTCTCCTTTCTCTTCCTTAGGAGGAGCGCCTCATGCTCCGTCACATGGAGAGGGAGGAGCCCCAGGGGGAGGAGACCGGGGCGGACGCAGCCATGGCCGCGGCAGCCTTCCACCACCACCACCATCCTCACCACCCTCACCACCAACAGCAGTTGTCTGGTGGGCCTGGGCTGCACCCTCACCACTTGTCGCCCTCCCACCACCCCATGAACATGGGCCACCGCGGTCCCATGCCGCCGGGGATGGTGCGCGCCGGGCCGCCGGGATCCACCCCTACCGCTCTAACCCCCGTGTTCCCGAGGGGGGCGCCTCCGCCGGGAGGAGTGGCGATGCCTGGAATGGTGGAGATGGTTGCGGGGCCTGGGCAGAGGACTTCCATACAAGTAAGAACATTCACAGTTTTCACAATTTTGTTGAGTTTTTCACTTCTTACATGCTTGCATTTCCAGGAGGAACTTCTTGCTGCCAAATTGGCTGCGTCGGGCGGTCGCGGTCCAGGCCAGCCCGGCGGTCTCTCCAGCCCCATGATCGCCCCTCGCCTCTCGACCCCGACCGCCCCTGGCCAGCTGCTGGAGTCGAGCATGCTCAGCAACAGCAGCAAGCTCAACCCCTCGGTCTACGGCCACCCCAACTTTGGCGGCGATCCCATCCTCGGCAGCAAGGTGCCCGGAGGTGGAGGAGGAGGAGGGACCAACCTCGGCGCCTACCCGCTGACCGTGCTGGGAGGCCGAAAGGAGAACGTGGACGTGACCTCCAGCGGAGCCTTCTTCGACCCAAAGGCCGTCAACCGGCCCAGGGGGAGGCACCAGCAGGGAGGGGGAGGAGGGAACCCGGGAGGGGGCCTGACCGGCGCGGGCGGAGGCAGCGGGGACATGATCTCCCAGCTCACCAGGGAGATGAAGCTGCAGCAGCAGTTGTCATCCTCCTCCATCGACGCTGCAGGGGCCCCGGGAGGAAGCTCGGCGGAGCTCAGCAGCAACAGCGGCAGCAACCAGCAGCTCAGCGGCAGCAACAGCGGCTCAAACCAACAGCTGGTAGGTAGCAGCGGAAAGCTGGCCTCAGGTGGGGCGGCGGCAGCGGTCTCTTCGGCGGCAGCGACATCGGCCGCCCAGTCTCTCGCCCCTTCGTCCACTGCCGCTGCGGCAGCGGTCTCAGGGGCTGCTGGGGCCAAGACGACGGCAACTCCCGCCGGCAGGACCACCAGTATATCTTCCTCTTCAGGGTATCGCTCCGACAACTCCATTGGCTTCGAGTCCAAGGAGCTCTCGGTTCTGCCATCCGCCGCGAGTATTGCCCTCGGTCCCGGCGGCAGCATCCAGCACCCTGCGGTGGGATCCCCCGCACTGACCGCAGCCGCCGCTCTCACCGGGTCCAACCCTTCCATCGCCGATCTCAAGCAGCAGCAGCTCCAGAACAGGCACCGGAACAGCATTCCGTCGGTTACCACTCTAGGCATTCCGGGGGTAAGTGACGACAAGGGCTTTTCCGGGCATGCTGCAAAGGAATTTATCCTAATGATCTTTCCTTTCCTCAAAAGGTGGGCGCCATTCCTGGGAGCGAAGAGGATGTCTCGGCGTCTGAGGGCGTCCTTCCACGTTCGGCGGCCGGTCTCCACAAGAAGGGCCTCATGCCCGATCGCGGCGTAGTCGGTGGACTAGCCGCCCTGTCGAGGTCGCAGCCTGATCTCAGCGGAGGCCTCGAGCAGCACCTCCACCTTCATCACTCCCCTCAGTTGAGCGGGGTGCTGGGAGGTGGCCCGCACGGGGACTTGATCATGTCAGCGGGCCTCTCCGCGGGGATCCTGGGAGGAGGTTTGGGCTCTCACCCACCGCACCCGCCTCAGTTCCACCCTCTGGGTGCTCCGAGCGCAATAGCCATAGCGCTGCAGGAGGGAGACCTGGAGAAGACTGTGGACCTGCTGCAAGAGGAGAACCGGGTTCTTCGCTGCGACCTGGAGGACCTGTCCAGGAGGGTCTCCAGGGTCTCTGCCCTCGAGCAGGAAATGGCAAAGATTCAGGCAGCCTATCAGAACCTGCTGCGGCACTCGGAGAAGCGGGAGGCGCTGGAAAAGGCGGCCAGGCAGAAGCTGCAGAACGTCATCGTGAATCTCACCGAGGTCAACAAGGAGGTGACTGACCGCCACGAGGCCGTCATGGCACAGCTCTTGTCCGGAGACCCCAAAAACCAGAACATCCCCGGGCTTGACACGATCCTCCGCGGGGAGATCATGCGAAAGGACAACCTGATCGGGCAGCTCATGAATCAGAACAAGATGTTGATGGCCACTAAGGAGCGCCAGGACGTGGAGGTGCGTGCGCAGCAGGAGACGCTGGAGGAGCAGAGATCGCACATCCAGATCCTGGACACTGCGCTGTCCAACGCGCAGGCGCAGCTTCTCCGGCTGGAGGAGGAGAACCGCGTCAAGGACACCTACGCGGAGCGCGTCAAGCAGATGACAAAGTCCCTTGAGCAGCTGCAGGCGGCCTCGGAGAAGAGGGAGGCCATGGAGAAGAAGCTCAGGATGAAGCTGGAGGATGAGCTGAGGGAACTGAGAGAGCAGCAGCATGTCCAAGGACAAGATCCGGGAGAAGGCGGCGACCACCCGCAGGGCGGAGGAGGCCCCTCCGTCGAGCAGGGGGCGCTGCTGGAGCTTAGGAAGAGGCTGAACGAGAACGAGGAGAAGATCATCCGGCTGGAGTCCGAGAGGACACAGTGGGAGCAGCGGTACCTGGAGGAGAGCGCCATGCGCCAAGTAGCCATCGACGCCGCAGCCATTCCAAAGGTAAACGAATACAGACGAATAGGACTTTACCGAACATCATGCAATTTTTTGTCTTTACCTAGGATGCCAGAATCGCCGCTCTTGAGAAGCAGGGTGCCGAGAGCGAGAGGCTCATTGCAGAAGCCAGGTATGAAAGTCTTGTCGAAGCTTTGATCAGAACTTAGTTTTTACACGCTCCTGCGTTTGTTTCGTTTTTTGCAGGTCGAACAAGATGCGTTCCTTCGAGGAGGCCCAGCAGTCGCAGGTAGGCCCTCTACGAGTTTGGGTTTCCCCACTCACTTAACGTCACGTTTTTACAAAAATCCAATCAAATCGCTTTAACGTAACACGTGTTTTGCTGTTTTCAAAAGCAACTTTTTGCAGACTTGCAGTCTTGCGTGATTGTTTTGGGGAAGTGGAGGGATGGGGCGTGTTCGGTTCTTTCGTCCAGCAAAATTGTTTGTGCCCACTTTTTCTTGCGAGACCTTGAAAAGTGTGCTGAATCGTATATTTGTCATTGGCAGTGAGTCAGTGACAGTCTTTTCTCCTGCAAAGAAATAACTCCGCGCAAGTCTTATTACTCACTCGTAAACGCCATGCATGTATTCTCACCATTTTTTTATGTTTTTGAGTCGTTTTACGTCTTAGTTTTGCTTTTCGTTTCAATTTGTGTTTTATTATTTCTTTTGTCCGCCTTCCCTGTACATAAGAAAGCCAAGCCAAGCGAACCCAACACTCCTCATCGAAACATTAAAAAAGTCTACTTAGACGTAATAGAACCTCCAAAAAGGGCTCCCCAGGAAAAAAAGCCACAGGAAAAAAATCTTATCAAGCCTTCTTCATTCTCGCTAAATGAATCCTAATTTCGTTTTTTGCCCTCCCCTTCTCCTCCTTCGATTCCTCTTCCGCGCTTGTCTTTGACCATCCCGACAAAAAATGTCGCTTGTGAAGAGGAAAATGGCCGAGATGGAGAACCACGTCAAGACCCTGGAGACAGCCCTTACTGAGCAGTCCGCCATGATCCGGATCCTGAAGAGCAACCAGTCCGCCTCCGCCATCTCCTCAGCCCTAGCAGCCGATGCAGCTGCAGCAGCCGCAGCCGCCGCAGCCCCGCCTCAGCCTACAGAGTCCCCTACCCAGCAGCTTCTCAACCTGCACCAAAGGCAGCTCAACACTGCCGCCACCTCCCCATCCTTCCTCGGCTCTCCCCTCCACCTGCCCCAGTCTACAGCCCAGTCCCTCCTCCACCCTAGCCTTCCCCACCACCCCAAGCAACTGTCCGTCTCCGCTGCCTCCACCCCCACCCACCACGGCATCAGCGGCGGCGTCAAGCAGCACTCCCGCCTCGGCGTGCCCGCCGCCGCCGTCGCCGCCGCCAATCCTACCTCCGCTTCCTCCGCCGCCATCGCCGACTACCTCCGCGCCGCCTCCCGCTCCCGCTCCCCCTCTGCCGGACTCAACGTCAGCCACGCCGACATCCTCCACGCCAACCTCCTCTCCTCCGCCGCCTCCGCCTCCGCCTCAGACATCCCCCATAGCCACCACCTCTCCCTTCGTGCCCCCGCCCCTCCTCCGCCCCTCACCCTCCTCGGCGGCGGATCCCTCCACCTCGCCCAGACCAGGCAGCTACAGCAACAGTTGCGACAGCGGTCGGCCACTCCCACGGCAGAGCTCATGCGCCTGGGCGCTGGAGGTGGAGGCCTCACCCTCCCTGCGCCGCTGCCGTCTGCGGTGACCGCCGCGGAGAGGAGGGACTCTGCGCCGGGAAACGTCCTGGCGCACGCCATGGCCACGGCGGCGGCGGCGCGGTCGCCCACGGCGGCGCACGCCACAGGAGCAACGTAAGGAATATTAAAAAGACTTCCCGTTCAGAGTATCGTCAGAGAAGTACAAATCAGATCAGCGGGACACTAGAGAAGGGGGACAAGACGAGCGACTACTAGTTCGAGCTCAACTTCGGACTATTTTTTGGATGGGGGTTGTTCGGTAGTCTTAAAAAGTGTACAAGACAAAGACAAAAGTTTGCCTTGGCATCATGCTTGGCCTCATTTGCAGTACATGCCGGAGGACAGAGTTTTTATTATTTTTTCCTCCTCTTCCGCGTTACTTGTGTTTGTTTTCGTTCTGTTTTGCTTTTGTGTGTTTTCGTGCACTAAATTAGACACATCTTCCCTTTTCCTGTTATTGCATTTTTCACTAGCTTAAATGCTGTTGGACTGATATTGCGGGGCTTTAAAAAACACTACTAGTACAACTAATCGTTGCGAAATGACCAAACTTAACGCTTCGGTTCTCCTTTCTCTGCAGCCTAATCAACACAGCTGACCTGTACAAGATCCCGGCGCCAGCAGCATCAGCAGCGACCGGACCAAGCAGCCCAGCGCGCAACAGCAGCAGCAGCCAGCAGCACAGCCGGGGCAACAGCAACCGCAGCGCAAGCAGCGGCCGAATAGCCTCCGAAAGAAGAAGCAACCAGCTGCATCTGCACCAGCCGCAACCGCCGCAGGGGCCGCAACCGCCGCCGCCGCACCTGCTGCAGCCACGGCCGCAGGCGCCGCAGCAGGTGCTGCAGCAGGCGGCGGCTGGGAGTCCGGCTTCGGCGGCGTCGGGATCTTCGTCGGGAGCGACACATGGCCAGGGCGGCCGCAGCCGAGGAAGCAGCACGGCTTCCAGTACTCCTAGGCCGCCACTTGGAGCGCTCAGGGACACGCTAATTAACAAGTATGTCAACAAACTCCCAACCTAGTATCCTATCTTAACTTTCCTTTCTGTCGTCCAGATCCAACGGTAGATCTAGAAGAGAGGAGGAGGCCGAGCTGGGCCTGGAGGATGACTTGGATGCTCCTCCGCCCGCTCCAGCGCCGCCATCCTCACTGCCACCGCACATGATGGCGCCGCAGCAGCAGCAGATGCTGCTCAGACGACAGCAACAGCAGCAGCAACAACAGCAGCATCCACCTCCAGCAGCCATCGACGACTCCATAGACTCCATCATGGGCCCCATGTCCTCCACCCGCTTGGAGGACGGGGGAATAGCTCAAGCGGAGCAGAGTGTGGAGCAGCAAGACTCATACATGGAAGTGTGGAATATATAGATCGCTGAAGAAAAGATGAGATCTAATGTTTCTTCCCCATCTCCCCCAAAAAAACCACAATCGCACAAGTTTTTTTTCACTTTTGAGCACCCTCCCGAGAAAACTTTTATAAGCTTCATTTTGGGTCGTCTGCTGAGCTCCCAAGAACTTATTTAAAAAAAAGCTGAAAAGATACAACCTTTCCTGAGTGCCTGCACATACCTACCCCACCTTTTTGAAACCCTGTAAAGTTTACATTTTCGAGAGAAAATAAAACTGTTCACGTACTAAGCACACTTGGTGATGCAAAAAAAAATCCCACCTACCCGGAAGAAGAGAGCGAAGAATCCCCTTATTCGGCAATCAACTGTTCCCTGCTGTTTCGATACGATCGAAAGAAGAAGAGGCGATTAGACATTCCTTCCCGAAATACGCTTACTTGAACCCCCGCCTGTGTTTTTTTCTGAAACCGCCTCCGCTCGACTCCTGGAAGATGAGGATAAAATGAACTAATACTCTGCCTAGATTTTTAAGAAAAGTGGCGATAGAAGAGGAAGAAGACGCCTAAAATGCACTACTGCTACATATTTACTTGCTACTCCCACAGGTTTCCTTCTCTCTCTGCTATGAAAAAAAACCATTCTAGTCAAGACTGTGCCAGCAAGCAGCCTGTTTACGAAAAATTGAGCTCGTATATGCGATGCCCGAGACATACTAAATGCAGCCGTCTTCGAAGACGTGCTTCTGTTATTTCTCCCCCTCGCAGAAAAGACTGTAGATAGGTGACCCCTCCTCCCCCTGTGAGTGACCACATATTGAAGGGAAAAGAATTACACGTGCCTATACACACTATTGAAGAAAGAAGAAAATATGTTGTTATTATTAAACCCACTTTCCTTTCAGAATGCGCAAAAGACCACGTTTTCGAAAACGCTACCACCACTCTTAACTTAAATATACACACGGTTCACCCACCTAAGCTATACTCACATTACTCCCTCAAAAAACAAGACATATATCTGTAAACCGTAGTTTCTACCCAAACACATGCTTGCAAACACACACACTAATTACAACGGAAAATGCAAAAGCAGCAAACTCAACCACTCCATGATTTCCCCCTTACGTCTCCCCCAAATGTTGTTCCGGGAGGGAGAGAAGATTACCATTAAAATCTGACCTTATGATACTAAATGCTATAGAAATACTTATCGCGCGTTATATCGTTATCACGCACCATGACGGAAAGAAGAAGAAAAGAAGACTATTTCGGCCGCCGGAGTTTGAAACAGACAAGAGGACATATGGAAGAAAAAGATTCGACTTTGTTGAACAGTTGCACACAGCGCGCGACGATATCGTCGCGGAAAAAATATACAGAGAGAAAAAGAGAGAGACGGGATCAATTATTGCAGATCACGATCGCGCATCCGGGGTAAATGAGCTATTTCTGACGACGCCTCCATCACTTGTCGTCTGACGGGTGCCAGAAAAGTTCCTCCTACATATTTGTTTCCCTGGTTGATCGACATGCGTTCGACGATCAAGAAGTTGCCCGACGTTTGATCCACGCCCACTGCCAAGAAAAAGGTGGAAAGTGTCAAAGAAAAAAGAAGTCGACAAAACGGCGGCGGAGTTTTATGCATCGACACGACGCCTCCTGTGGCACCTTTTCTTGAGTCCTCTCCTGTCCCATTCATGCCACCTCCTTCTCCCTCCATCTTTTGTGGGGGATAAGGCAAGAAGGAAAGGGAGGGTGTGTGCCGTGTGGCTCTGGTCTGGTCCCCTCCTCTCGCCTCCATGATTCGCCTCGCCCACCCATAACAACGTAAGGAGAGAAGAAAGAAAAACCACTCATTTGGTGGTCGAGCCTTTAAAAGCATACACGAATAAATATCAGGTAAGATATTGCGTAGAGATTGTGTACTGTATACAGATTGTTCGTTTATCTTTCCCCCGCCGCCTCGATCCGCCTGCGTTAACTAGCCACCAGTGTCCGAAACTTTTCAGGTGCTTCGAAGCAATAAAGGAGTTTTCCCCTTCTCCTCGGAGCATCTCCCCATCCATCTTAACCTTTTCGCCCCCTCCCCTCCTCCCCGCTTTCAAGTTTGGTGCTGGGATGTTCACTTTCTTCCTATTTCCCGACCGACCGGCGGAGGAGGAGGCGACGCCCGAGAATGCGAGCTGGGAGGGAACTCTCTCCTCGCCTTACCCGAGCCTGGGGCCAGACGCCGACGATCAAGTGAGTGGACCTTTCGTCTTACAGGAGAAAAGGGACAGCTAGCCAGGATAGGATGGGATCGTGTGGCCGCCGCCGCCGACCGTCGTACCTGAGAGAGGGGCGCGCGCAAATTCACGAGGGAAAAGGAGGTACGTAATTTGACAGGGTGCCTGAGG
>JAAUYB010158538.1_pt1 | contig 10243 bp, 3 predicted proteins | sample 7278071 | NCBI WGS metagenome assembly JAAUYB01 (sample SAMN14350121, study PRJNA611818) | marine sediment metagenome | isolation source: surface marine sediment (1.8m) | place: French Polynesia: Moorea | collected 2018-08 | reverse complement strand
CTTATACATCACACAAGACAGAATAAATTTTTTCTTCCTTCCCAGTCTAGCATCCTCCGCCTCTTCTACAGGCTCCCCCAGTGGACGAACGTGCGGTAGCAGGATGACTCGTCCAAAATCTCGAAAGCGCCCAATGTGGGGCCGTCCCATGGGGAAGAGAGGGGGGGGGGAAAAAGCCCAAGAGGGGAAAGGAGACGGGCGCGGGGGAAGGGAACCGCGACACACACACAAATAAAAACGAAGGGGAGGTAACTCCCGACTAAATTAAAGCACGGAACATGTTATTTTTAACGAAAACGGGGTAAGGGGAAAAAAAATTGGGGGGGAAAACGGGTTTACGTACGAAAATATGCAAGTATTATTCTTTAAAGTATTCTTCGTGGTATATTCTTCGTCGAGTCTTCTTTCTTCCTTCTTCCTCCGCCCGGTCGTCGGCCGCTCCGTCCGGCTACTCGAGGTCGTCGTCCGAGTAGGAGGGGTCGTCGTCCTCCCACTGGCGACGCTGGGGGTCGGGGACACCGCCCTCCGGGGCGCGGGCACCATGGTGGGCCAGGTAGAGGCCGCCCTGGAGAAGTCCTCCCTGGGGAAGCGGCTGATTCTCCGGGAGCTGCAGCACCGACTTCAGCGCCGCGAAGGCGCAATCCACCGGCATGTCCGAGAGACGGCGGTAGCTGATGACGGCGGTGTCGCGGGGTGCCGAGGAGGGGTAGGGGTAGAAGCCCCAGGCGAGGTTCTGGAACCTCTTCTTGGTATAAACCCCGATGTCGGCGCACTCCTCGAAGTCGTACCTCAGCTTGTTCATGATCCTGTCATCCGCCAGATTGCAGGAGTCTACCACTCCATGGCCGCGGCAATGGCAGACCGGGCAGCGGCCGTGGAGCGCGGGGCAGACGGCCGTGTGGTGGTCGTTGGGGAGGAGGCACCGGCGATAATCGCAGAGGCGGCGAGTCGGCGCCAGCTCTCTCTGCTCGCGGTACTTCCTGCAGTTTGGCTCCCTGGTGCCGCGAAGAAATCGGGAGCAGTGCCAGGATGCACAAAAACTGCACCTCTTATCGAAGATGGGCTGGTCCACGTAGGGGTTGTTGAGCACTTCCTCGACGGAGAGAGTGGCGTGGTCGAGGAGGCGGCGGCTGAGAGCCCTGTGCCTCCTGCGATCGGCCCTCTTCTTCTCAATGCCTGCGGCGGCGCCCTGCGGCTTTGGCCCGCGCTTGGTGCGAGCCGCGAGGACCAGGTTCCGGTCGGGGGCAATGACGGCCACAGGAACGGGTTGGGCGGCTGCGGCCTCTTCCCTGTAGGCGATGGCGGACGCCTTCTCAGGCGTCTTCCTGGACCGCGCGTCGAAGGGGGCGTAGCAGGAAGTAGTCCCCTTTCCCTCCTCCGCGCCAGCGGCAGCAGGTGCGGGGGGAAGATGCTGGCGGCTGGTGCCTTCCAGCGGATCCTGGCCTCCCCGAGCATTGGCGGCACCTGAAGAGGTGAAATAGCCAGGCCCTGGAGCGGACGGTGGCGTACACGGCCCCAACCTGCTGGCCAAAGACGCCGACACCCCCTGGGTCGACGGCGGCGGGCCCAGCCTGTTGGCCAACGGCACTGGAGCTGCCGCGGCAGAGGGGGCGGCGGCCGCCAGCAAGGGCGGGCTTTCCTTGATGTCCTCAGAGGAGGCAAGTCGAAGGAGGGCAGCACGGATGTTCTCCTCCTTCTTGTCGGCGCCCGCCGGGCTCCTTCTCCTCTTGGCGGGCGGGGTGGAGGTAGTGGTTGCACGGTTGTTGTTGTCGTCCAGCTCCTCCTCGAACAACTCCTCCCCTGCCTCGTCAATGAAGATAACGAGTTCTTCCTCCTTTTCCTCTCCCTCCCCGCCGTCGGCGATCTCGCCCTCCTCCAAATCGGAAACGACGGGCGGGGGGTGGAGCGCCTCGGTGGCGGAGTTGGGGGAGGAGCAGGGGGGATCCCCCTCCTCCCCTGTCGGGTCTCGCTCCTCCGGTGGCAGCGGGAGCTGGGCGGTAGGCGCGGTGGACGAGGAGGTGGAAGAAGTGGCGGGGGCCGAGGAGGGCAACTTCGGCACCTCTCTCAGTTCCCCCGGCTGCGCTTTGACGGCAGGGAGATGTGCGTACTTGGGGTTGTACAAACGGACGGCGGGCGAATTTTTGTCGCGCTTGTCGACGAGGGCCACGCCATCCACCCCGAGTGCGAGCGGGTCCTGGGGGGAGGGGGTTCCCTCGTTCATGGCGCCGAGGAGGAACACGAGGAAGAGGTCCCTCAAGGGGACCTCCTTGGCGACCGCCTCCATGCCGCCGTACACGAGGCCGTGCCTGAGGAGGCGACTGACGAACATGTGGGGGCCATAGGTGGAGAAGTAGAGGAAGAACATCTCCCTCTCGTCCAGCCTCCAGATGCCGTCAGGCTGCCACCCGGGCATGCGCCAGTTGGGCCAGTCTCTCTTCTCCGCCTTGAACTTGTTCTGGCCGATGAGCTGCAGCCAAGTCGACTTGCGAGAGGGAAGCGGGTGGTACCCGATCGCGTAGGCGAGTTGCCACGCCAAATCGCCGCGCTCTGGCGGGACGGCAGGGCGGATAACGCCGGCATCCTGGTAGAGCTTGTACAGCCTCTCCGTGTCCAGCTGCGCCGTCACCTCGAAGCCATTCCAGGCCTTCTGAAAGGTGCGCTTCTCGCCGGAGGTCATGACGACGATGTCCGGGTCTGCCAGCCACGTGCGCACCTCGGGGGGCAGCAGCTCGATCTTTTCCTCCCACTGGGAGATCTGTTCGAGGGCGCGGATGGAGAAGATGGCCACGCGGCCGTTGTACGTGGAAATGCCGACGTACTTGAGGACGTTGAGACGTCGGACGAGGAGGAGGCCAAGCACGGGCACTGCCTGCATCGCGGAGATGAACTCCCCTGCGGCCCCCGACTCGTACCAGATCTCTGGCTTGAAGATGGGGAAGCAGAGGCGCTTCTGGGCAGCCTGCAGCTTGTCCTCCCAGCACTGCGGCCGGGAGAGGAGGTGGAAGTGGTAGAGGACGTTGTAATTGTCCCTCGGAGTGCCTCTGAGCACCTTCACCTTCCTCTCGAAGATGTCCCCCTGCAGGGGGAAGGGGTCGGGCGAGAACATCTTGGCCGCCTGCATGGTGTGCGCGCGAAGGCTGACCAAAAATGAGTGAGGGGGAGGAGGGATTTTCTCTCGCCCAGGTGGGGGGTGGGCGTGCGGCGGAGAGCGGGGTTTTATTACAAGATGGCCGCGCTCATCGTTGTCGTTGGTGTTGTTGTAGTGGCGATGCTCTTTTCTTCCTTCCCGAGAGTGCCAAGCGCGAGGATAATTTCTGGTGATCGGCGATTGGCGGCGGGGAAGGGGGCGACGATGGGGGGAGTACTCTGGCGTTCTACGACGGCAGCGGAGGGACGGGGATTCCTCCGCTATTAATGGGAGAGGGGAGGGAACTACTTTCCGCTCTCGGAGGGAAGAGGGGACCGGGAGCCGCAGCGCTCGTCCGAACCGGTCCCCAACAGCATGTCAGATGAGATCGATGGTAGTCTCCTCCGCTGGGAGCAGCAACACTAATTGGCGGATATCTCTCTTCACCACCAATGGCTCCCGTCCAGCGAGCGGCTCCTGTGCTGCGGCGGATACACGAAGTTCCACCGTTCTGGTCAATCCGTCCGGTCCGGGGAAGCACTTTAGTACTCTCCCCAGGGGCCATCGACGTTCCCCTGAGGGAAGGAAAACTGCGACCACATCCCCTTCCTTAATTGGTCTTCCTCGTCCTCTGACCCAGGTGGTATGTAAAAGATGGGGAATGACCTCCTTGTGAAATCGAGCCCAAAATGTTCGTAGAAGGCGCTGCGTTGCTTCCCACCTTCTGGCCAATCGGCCGCCGTCTTTTTCCTCCAAGAAGGTAATCCAAGGGCGAGAAGCTCCACCTCCCAAGAAGTGGTTAGGCGTGAGGGGGGCCGGATCCGCCGCATGGGCAGAGAGGTAGGCCAGGGGGCGGGCGTTTAATATCCCCTCCACCACTGCGAACGCCGTCAACAATTGCTCCAGCGAGAGGGACTGGTGGGCGGGTAGGGCATGATGGAGCGCAGCTTTGGCAGCTCCAATCAGCCTCTCAAATACTCCCCCGTAATGACTAGCATATGGCGGATTGAATCTCCACTTGATGGCGGGCTTCTTTCTCTCGAGCTCCTCCTGTGGCATGGAGCTCCAGAGTGTCCTCAAAAGACGGTTGGCGCCGTCGAAGTTTCCCCCGTTGTCACTAAGAATAGTGTGCGGGTTGACTCCGTGACTGCCTGCCCTCATCAGTGCCATAAGAAACGCGTCCGTGGTGAGGTCCGAGAGCAGTTCCAAGCGCACTGCGCGCACATGGCAGCAGGTTAAGAGGAGCAAGTAGTGTGTCTCGTAGCTCCTACCTCTCTTCACCCTAAAAGGGCCGGCGCAATCGACGGCCGTGACTGCAAACGGGAATTTTTCCTCCCCCGGTTGAGGGAAACGGAGGGTGGGAAGCTGTCCCTGTCGCTGCTGCAGGACCCTGCCGATCCTTCTACGGCAAGGGACGCACTTGGAAACAAGCAGGTGTACCTGCTGGCGCGCTTGGGGCAGCCAAAAGCGCGCTCGCAAATGATTCAATGTATAACTTACTCCGCCCGCATGTTTGAGGACCTCTTCGTGGGTGTGACGGATGAGCAAGACAGTGAGGGGATGCCGCGGGGGCAGGAGCAACGGCTCCCTAGCGTCTCGAGGGAGAGCTCGAGCCTGGGAGAGGCGGCCCTTTCCCCTAATGAGTCCTTCCTCATCCAAAAATGGTTCCAATTGGAGCAGGCCATGCTGGCGCCGTGTAGTCTTTCTATGGAGTGGAGACTGTAACGCCTTGTGCAGGTCCCACTGCGCAACCCGGACCAATATCTTTTCTGCCCTGCACCGCGGAGGCTCCAGCGCCGCAAGGCGGAGACTTGAACGAGCGGTGTCACGCCATCGCAAAAGCTTGACAAGGAACGAAAGCGCCTTCTTCCACGTGCCGCAGCGTTCCGCAGACAGTGGGAGGGTAGGTGGGGAGGATTCCGTCTGCATGAACACTTGCTCCGTCTTCTTCATCTCTCTCAGCACCTCAGAGGTGCGCACCAGGGCAGGTGTGGGCGGCCAGCACTCCTTGGCCTCCCTTAAAAAGGGAGGGCCCCGCAGCCAGAGGGAAGAGGGCACCAGAGCAGTGGGACTTTTGCCTCTGGTGGCCCAATCTGCTGGGTTTTGCTCTGTGGGCACCCACCGCCATTCTTCAGGGCAGGTGGATTGACGAATTTTATTCAACTTGTTGTAGACAAAAGCCTGGAATCTCTGTGAGTCGTCATTCAGCCAAAAGAGGACGGTAAGCGAGTCCGACCAGTGCATGACCTGGTGTACTGGGTGTTTTAAATGGTAAAGCGCCACTTGTCGCACCTTGACTGCCAGCAAGGCCGCCAGGAGTTCCATGCGTGGGATGGTAAGGGTTTTGGCAGGAGCGACATGTGCTTTCGCAAACACGAGTGCAATTTCTGTCTTTCCCACGGCCTCGACGGACAGGTACGCCACTGCTGCATACGCATCCTTGGAGGCGTCCGCGAAAACGTGCAGCGTGGCTTTCCCCTGCACGAGGGGGCGTACATTCCGCCTCACTCTGACTCCTTCCAACTCCGCCAGCTGCCTCAGCCACTCCTCCCACTCCTCAGACGAGGGCAGCTCCTCGTCCCAGGCGTACTTCCCTCGTGCGATCAACGAGAAGTAAATCCTGGCTTTGATGGTGAAGGGCAGTAGCAGGCCAAGGGGGTCGAACAGGCGAGGGAAGAGCTTCAGCACCTTCCTCTTCGTCCAGTTCTTCTCGTGCGGTCGATCCATCCGGAAGAAGAACTCGTCCCCAACCGGATCATACGCCAGCCCCAACGTCTTAAGGTTGCTGAGGTTGGCACTGAGGGCGGAGGCCGAGAGATCGAGCGCTCCAGCTGCCACCGCCTCCCTGGGCAGGTCCTCCAGCAGCTTCGGCGCGTTGGAATGGATTTTCGCCAGCGTCATGCCCGCTTCCGTGATAATTTCCCGTATTTGCATGAGCCACACCCCTGCTTCTTCCTCAGTGTCGGCCGCATCGAGGACGTCATCAATGAGGGTGGAGTGCAACAGCGTGTCCACCGCCTTCGGGTAGCGGTCCTGGTACTTCCTGGCGTGTTCCTTCAGGACGAAAACGGCCACACAAGGGCTGCCGGCGTTGCCAAAGACATGGCGCTGGAACTGATAGACGAATGGTTCGTCCTCTTCCCCTTTCCACAAAAAGCAGTGGAAAGGGCGATCCTCCTCCAAGAGTTTGATGTTCAAAAACATCTGCTTGATGTCGCCAGCTATGGTAAAGCGGCCAGATCGAAAACGGAGGAGTACTCCCACCACCTCATTCAACAGGTTGGGGCCTGGGAGAAGGAAGCGGTTCAGGGCCACGTCGCAACCCATCACCGGTCTGACCGGGGTGGTCTCGCTCTCTTTGAGGATGGGGAAGTGCGGCAGGAGATGTTTGACTTCGTCCGACTGGAGTGGTACTCTTTGGACTATTTTCTTCTCCTCCCAGTCGGAGAACACCTTGCCGTAGGCCGCTCTAATGGCAGGATCCTTGAAGGCCTTACTCTTCTCCAGATTGAGCAGCCGCCCCCTAGCTATGCCCTCGTTTAATGGTGGTCGCTCTGCACCTGGCCGCCAGGTGCAGGCCACTTCGTACTTCCCCTCCACGAAGCGGAGAGATGCGCGGAGTTTTTTTATAATGTATTCTTCCTTTGGTGAAAGCACCTCAAGCTCCCCAGGGTCTTCGACCTCCAACATGCGCTGCACCAACTGGACCAACTGCTTGTCGGAGGGAACCTGTCGCACGGAGAACTTGTCCTCCCGCTGCGTCAGGCACGCGACACTCCCCTGCGTCTCCAACCCCGCCCCAATGAAGAGCGAGGGCAGCAAGGGGACGGCCTCTCTGTCTTCCACCCAAGCGGCTGCGGGGGTGGTAGGACCCGTGACCGTCCACCCCAGCGGTGTCAGACGGGCCACTGGCTCCTGCGGTCCTCCCACTACCTCCCGCAGGCTCGCCATAAGGGCAGGGCAGCGGCTTCCAAGCAGAACATCGACACGGCCATTAGGAACGGGGGGAAGCACCTCCACCTGCTTGAGATGGGGGTAATCTTTGAGGTAGGGTTTCCAATTCACGGGTACGTAGGAGCCAGCAGGTGTGGTCATGACTTGAGCAGGCACCTGTTTTCGCACTCCTGTCGTCTTACTCCTGATTTCCACAATGGCGGTGATAGTACGAAACTCTGTTACAACGCCGCCCACCCCCTCAGTATTTGTCCAGGAGGTGGGGCCCGCCAAGGCCAAAAGACCAGCGGCTTGCTGGCTGACCATGGCGGCGGTCGAGCAGCCGTCGTCCAGCAGCGCGTTCACTTCCAACTGCTTCCCATTGTGTGGATTGACTAGAGTGAGCGGAATGGTGCGCAACGAAACCCTTTTGTCCTCTGGGAGGACAATCTTCAACCCGTATTGCAGTTGTTCCACCGCCCCTTCAAAGTCTCCCTCCTCGTCCTCCTGCGTATAGAGCGTATGCTCTTTGGCCTCCTCGGCCCCGTGCAGCATCGTGTGGTGTCTCTTTTGGCAATGCGCGCATAAATAACTGACCCTGCACCGCCCTACGTTGTGTCCTGCTTGAAAACACAGGTAACATCTGCGCTCTTTGACGAGAACTTCCTTACGAGCTGTAGGAGTCATCGCTTGAAATTTACTGCAACGGCCGAGGCCATGATCCTCCGCACAAAGGGGGCAAGGCGGCCGCCGTCGAGGGACAGGCTTCTGTGGTCGAGAGCCAGTTCCATAGAAGAGAGTCTGTGCTTCTCCTCCCGTGGCAGCACCCTCTTGCACCTCCTCCCCTTCGCCCAGCAGGGCGTGGAAGGGGTCCACCCCGCCACAACTCTCGCCCCAAGCATCTACCTCGCCGTCCTGGCCGAGGAAAAACTGATGGCGTGGTTGCTTCTGCGAGGGACGAGGAACCGACGCCCCCTGGGCTTGTTGGGGCCTGTTTATTCCGCCTGTCACCTCCATCCTCCTCCTACGCAGGAACATGTCCACCGAGCGGTGGTTTGCTAGCTGCTGCCCCAACCAAACGTAAAGCGACTGCACTCCCTTCGGCTGCTGCACCTGAAGGAGCCAATCATGGTACTTAAGAGAGTAGCCGCCGTCAATCTTGTTCATGAGGAGGGTATAAAAGGCGAGAGATTCGGAGGGATCGAGTCCAGTGCCGGAGATCCCCGCCCATTCGGTCATGAACGAACCGAGTCTCGAGTGCATCATCTCCAGTGTGCGAAACTCGCCCTCCTTCACCTCAGGCAGCGCCATCAGGGCATCTTGTCGGGTGAGTAGCACTGCTTCTCGTCCCCCGTATCGGTCCTCCAATGTACAGACCGCCAACTTGTAACCCTCGGGGGTGGAGATGAGATCGTCGATAAAATCACGCATCCTGGCCGTCCTGGGCTCCATAGTTGCGCGTAGTAGCATAATTTTAAACTGAATATCGATATTCGCACGATGCACGCAGGGAATAAAAGTCTGTCTCCACACAAGATATCCGCGGCGGTCTCCCCCAAACCGAGGGAGAGCTTGGGGAGCAATCTTCAAGGTTCCTGCCAAATTGCCCTCCGCCGCAACGGGAACCACGTTCCACGGGTGCGGGAAGGACAGGTACCAGGCCGTGGTGGTCGGCGTCTGAGCGTCGAAAGGGCTGGCGGCTCCCAATCCCCAAACAGGGGTTGCCCACGGTGCAGCAGTCGCCGCCGAGGCAGACGGTCCGGCGGAGGCTGGGGTGGCCGCCCCAGCAGGTGGGGCGGAAGTTCCTCCCGCTGCGGTCGCAGAAGGGGGCGCCGCCAACGGCGTAGCATTGCCTCCTGTGGCCATCCGGGGCACACCCACCACCCCCGTTGCCACCGTAGTGGCCGTAGGAGGCGGGGCCATCACCGGAAAAGGCGCCGCCGGACCAGCAGCAACCCCAGCAGGTGTCTGCTGGAGAACGGCGAGGGGAGGTGCAAGAGCTGGCGGCGGAATAGAAAATCCCGAGGGCAGAGGGTTATTTCCACCCGAGACTCCGTGTGCCGGATAGACTGCCGCGGTTGTCGCCGGCAAGGAGCCAACAACTGCTCCCCCAGGTGCCACTCCCCCAGGCACGGAAACCGCAGGAGCTCCCAAACCTGCAAAGGCCATCAGGCGAGTTTGCGCTGCGTTGGCCGTGGAAGGAGTAGATCCTGCGGGGGCGAGAGAGGCGGAAGTCAACGAGACGTTTTGGGCGGGCACGGGGTGGGGGGCGGCCGTCTGGGCTGCCACCACCAATCCGCCGTCCGCTCCCGAGCCACTGCCTACTGAACTAGAACGAGGACGGCTGGCCTTTCCAGCTCGGATCCTCAGTCGGAGAATGTCTTCTATCGTCTGAAGTGCCACCGTTTGCGAAGCCACCTCCGAGGCCCACCTCTGCTTCCTGGAGGTGGGAATGCCGGCGTAATCCAGCGTGAGGAGCTCGCGCCTGCAAAGTCCCACTTCCTCCAAATCGGCCTGGAGGTCAGGCGCAGCAGCTTCCAGGTCTGCCGTGCGGTTTCCCGCCCTGTCGACCAGTCTCCTGGCTTCCTCCACCATATCCCGCGCAATAACCTCATTAGCATGAAGGCTGCCTTGTGAGGGACCGCCCTTCTTGGCGTTATTGGTGGAGGAGGACGTAGAGGAACCGCTGCTACTACTACTACCCCCGGGCAGCGTGATAACGGGGGGTTGCGACTGATTCGACGCCGAGGAGGCGGACGACGCTGTGGCTGCAGTCTGCGAACGGGTATGGCGCGCGGGCGAACCCGTTCGGGGAACCTGCGTATTCCCCCCTGCTTTCGTAGTGGAAGCGGTCGCAGAAGTTGCCGCCACACCACTCGAGGTGGGGGCGGCTAAGGCCGCAGCAGGTGCGGCCGCCGTCGAGGCGGCCGCTCCCGAGGCGGCTGTCGACACGGATGGTACAGCGGCCGGCGTCGCGGCCGCCGCAGCCGCGGACGGCTTCGGCGCCGGCGGATCCGACATGTTGGAAACGGCCTTATCCCACACCGCCCTGGCCGGCGGTTGGGCGCCAAATGTTGGGACCGCTCTTGGGCAGGTCCCTCAGCAGGTCCAGCAGGACTCAGGTGGGGATAAAGGCTGCCTCCTGGGCTAGCTTATGAATAAAGGAGAACAATAAAAGAGTAG
>JAAUYB010004147.1_pt1 | contig 10244 bp, 8 predicted proteins | sample 7278071 | NCBI WGS metagenome assembly JAAUYB01 (sample SAMN14350121, study PRJNA611818) | marine sediment metagenome | isolation source: surface marine sediment (1.8m) | place: French Polynesia: Moorea | collected 2018-08 | reverse complement strand
GTCCTGACCTTGAGAGGGAGGAGAGAGTGAGAGAGAAGGAAAGGGGTGTGTGATGGAGAGAGGGAAAGGAGAAAGGGGGAAAGGCCCTTTTCCTAGCCCTCGTTCCTTCAGTCCCTGGCGGGAACCTTGACAAAGGAGAGGTTCCCGAAAAGATCACACAACCCTTGAAGATTACAAAGTAGAATCATGTCACTTCCCAGCCCAGGCCAGAGGCCTTTTAATTCTTCATCTGAGGTCATGGGTACAGGAATAGGAATAGGAATAGGAACAGGAGTAGGTGGTACAGGTATAGTTGGTACAGGAATGGGTAACATGATCGTCAGATGGGTCAAGAGTGCTAAGAGGTGGAAATGTGAAAGGGAATATTTGTTTGTTTTGCCGGTCAATTTATTAAAGCACAACAGAGAGAGTAAAACACTTATTGAACATCTTTTTTTTTGTTTGCTTTTCGAACCTGTTTCAATTTTCTGAGGTAGTTTTGAGGTAGTAAAAGTTGAAAGTGAAAGCTGACACGAAACACACAGAAGTAATTGTAAATACACCTAGATGAATCTACGTTTTTTTTTGTGGCGTTTAGTATTTTATGATTTTTTTGGTGGTTTTCTTCTTTTGTTGATTTTTTTGTGTTTTCAATGATTATGATATTTTTTTCGGGTTTTGGCATGAAGCACTCTTGTGTCCTTCAACGTGTAATCATTTTTTTTGTTTTTCTTTTTGTCCCAACGCACTATCACAATGTCTATTGGGTTATGATATTTTTTACGGAGCTTTTAGTGCAGGGTGAAGCCTTCGCACTTATATTTTTTCACTTGAAGCGCACGTGGGCCCGGGTAAGCCTGCAAGCAAGAGGCCTGCGTGCCAGTCCCGGTGCTGCCCCCGCCATGGCGCTCAGTCCTCCTCAAAGGTGGGAGTCATGGGGCGGAGCGCCGGCAGCGAGAGAGTATCTATCGCTGCAATAGCCGCCGCCTGGCGACGCCTCCGTGGCGACGTGTGGATGGTCGCCAGCGGGTTCACCCGGAGATGGTGGCGGCCCGACCGGAACGATGGTGGAGACGGTGCCGGACGTAGGGGTGGGGGCGGGGGAGAGGGTGGGGATGCTAACATACGTTGTTGGTGCCTTAGTTGCGCTCGACGTGTCGCGTGCTCTAAATCTTCGATGCGGTGAAACGCTAAAAGTTGGCGACGCACGTAGCGCTTGAGACGGTACATGAGAAGTGAGTATAACATGACGTTTGAGACAATAAAAACGACGAGAGCGGCGATGGATATTTCGAGAAGGGATGGGAGGGATGGGAATAAAAGAGCTGGTAAGCTAATATCATTGATGTCTTCTAAAAGTTGCTCGTGTTTGCGTAAATCCAGCTCTGGTAGAGTAAAATTGATAAAATCCATGTCGTCCTTAGGGGACACACCTAAGTGCAGGATATCTGCAAAGTGAATGTGAGAGTTACTATCGTCGCTACCGAGAATTTTCAAGCCATGTAAGTCAGTCGTAATGCAGTTAGGGGGAATTACAAAACTTCCCGAACCCTGAATTGTGTATGTTTGACGTCTATTGTGGTTACTCTTTTTTGGTCCAACGCACAGCCGGTGTAATGTACGCCTTCCTTCCACCTTATAATAGGTTGTCTTGTGTATTGATAAGAAGAAATCCTGATCAAAAGCGGGTATGCTGTAGGAGCATTTTGACTGGTAAGAGAAATAACTCGGCGGGCCACACGCCGGAATTCCTGGGGGACGTAGGGGGGCCGAGATCTTGCAATCGTAAGGCCTGGACACACAGTCCGTTAGCTCCGAAGGTTTCGGCACCCCATACATGTCTTCCGTGGTGAAAACAACTATGTGTGAGGGTACAAAAGTAGGAAAGAAAGCCTTACCGTTTTGAAACATAGGGAACGGGTCGATCCGTAAAAGCGTCCCTTTTCGTTTGTCATCAATTATGGGTATTTTTAAAATGAGGTATATGAATTTACTATTTCGCACTAAGTTGGCACGAACGTAACGAGGGTCGAGGGCCAGCTTCTTTGTACTGGATCCTTGTGTCTTGAGAAGGAAACTGGCGTCCATAACCCATTCATGGACATTGCCGTGCCTTGCGGCACTCACAATGTCTAAAAGATTGCCAATAGCAAACTGGACGTTACCCATTACCGCGTGGAAATCGCTGGACAACTGCAACAGTACAACACAGGTCATCATTTCGCTGTTGAGAAGGTGCAGAGACCGAGCAAATTCTTTTTGGTGTACCGCCATTTGAGCGGCGGCCGTCTTCATCTCCTGTGTCATCAGCGTTATCGCGTCAGTCGTACGAGCAAGGTCGTCTATGCGCGCGTTAGCCTGCGCAAGTCCCGCGAGACTAACAGCGCTGGCGATAGCGCTAGCCAGTAAAATGGCCATGGCAGCTGCGCCTAAGATAATTGCTCCGGCAGCTCGCTCACGGCGAGCGGGCCGCTTGTCCTGACGGAACAGCTGAGCTGCATAGGATGTATAGTGAACGGGCTCATTTGCCTGTTCTGTTTTTTGCGGTGAATGGTTCTTGCGTCCAGGGGTGTCAGCAAAATCAAAAGACGTAGATGAGTGATTAAATGAAAATTGTGTAATAAATTTTGGGTTAAGCATACGGACTAACGTATTCACCTTGGCAAGGTAATCAGATAAAGAGGTAATTTCTGTTCCGCAAAGGCGTTTTACAATGGGAGACGAGGTCATATTTCCTGGACGTATACGGTATGCGCTTGGATTCCGACATACAAGTCGATGAGGCCGGAAAGAAGAAGGAGAAGAAAATGTTGTGACGTTGAGCGCACCGGATAAAAAATTCAACCTTAGCCTGTTCATCGGGCCGAGGTTGTAAACGGAGGGATATAAAGCTTGAATGGACGACGTAGCTTCGTCCACTGCTAAAATAGGGATAACAGGGACATATCCATTTTCAGATTTGAGCAAAATTTTCTTATGAAGCTGTCCAGGCCCCGCACTGACATAAGGCGAAGTGATCTGTTGGATACCGTTGGTTTTCAAGAGTTCCTCCAAGCTTTGTCTGTCCTTAGAGCTCTCTACAGTCGGCGGCAGGAATTTGTGCTGGCGACAAGTGGTGTCAATGTCGAAAGAGGACAGTGTTGCCTGTAGGAGCACAAAAGTTGGTTCCATGCCCGGCGACCGGAGTGCTTTTACGCACACGTCTTGGTACGTAATAAGAACAGCTTTTAGCTTTGTGAGGGAGTCCGAAATACTCTGAAGATCCAGTTTTCTCACAACCGTCTGGTGGGCGGGATTCACCAGCACAGATTCAGCAATCGTGCTGAACAGGAAATTGCCCTTCTGTACTGTTGAATGCTGGCCATGGGTGGCATGCAGGAGGATTGCAAAAACAAAGAAAAGTAAATTTGTGATGCTCCCAAGCGGTCTGCGAGGCAAAGCAGGGCGAAAGCGTCAAACGCTAGCTGGGGAGTTTGGAAGAGAGTGGTGCCCCTGCTCTGGTAGGGTATGTCTTGGTGTAGGAATAGGAGAAGGAGGTGGGCTTGAGGTATCGGGGAATTGCCCGGGAGGGTGCTGGGGAATTGGAGTGGAGGTTCGAGCTGGGGACACGGGAGGAGTGTCAGCATTAGGCATGGCATGAAGCATTTCAGAGTCGAACTCCATGACGGGCCATCCTGCGGGCAAATGAGAAGAAACCCTTTTCCTGGCTATTTGGTCCTCCACCGAGACACGCAGGCATGTGCACTGGGATGAGCAGTGGACACTACAAGTGTCGCTGTGCATCTCCGACTGCGCTTTACGCCACGTATCCAGGCTGAAAACAATTTCCGGGAAAAGGCGGGAAAGGGCTGTAAAGAAGTGTAGCGTAGGGATATTGTCAGGAAATGACCACGTGAGGCGTTCATTAAATAAATCTTTTGTTGGCTTATCTAGTTCAAGAAGAGGAAGTGGGCTGAAGTATTGCCGTTGTTGTTCAATGGATGACGGAGGAGTGCTGACCTTGTGCATTGTTCCAAGCGGGGGAAGGTCGGCAAAGAAAAGACGGTATTGCTCCAATAAATTATTGTTTCGCGCAAAGCAGTAACTGAAGGTTAGATGCGACGACAAATAAAAACGTCGTGTGCCGTATGCGGCGATATCCATGAGAAGACTAGAAATCTCAAGGATATGGGAAGACAAAGACATGAGGAATCTTGTGTGAGGCGAATGAAGATGTGGGTTAGGGTCAAACTGTGCCAGATGAAGAAAACTAATAAGGGTCGTCTCCTCCTTCGGGGAAAGAGGGAAACGGTCAACGTGCTCCAGCATGAATGGCAGGTCCAGCAAATACTTGTGCAGAGACGCAAGAGCATTGTGGATTCCCCACCCAAAAGGAGCAAGTGACTTGCAAGAGAAAAGTTTACAAGTCCACCAAATTGGTGGAGCGTGGGCCCGTAACATCTCGTGTACCCTGTCCATGGGCAGGATATAGTCCCGTATACAGCGGACAAGGCTAGAGCAGTGGTGGCGTATTGCGTCCGAGGCGCCAGGCACGGGACGAGTGCATGACGTATGGTTCCTCATCGAATCATAGGCCACGTTCAACTCGCCCTCCGTGTGACGCAGAGTTGCTATTGTATGGAAAAAAATGTAGAATTTATCGGAAGTGAGAACCGGTTCAGTTAAAATAAGAAGACGAAGGGCAGTTGTGGTGGCATGTTGCCCTGCGTGCGGGCCGGGAGGCCACACATCACCTTCGTTGGCGGTTGGAAAAGCATATGGCACCTCCCCGGGCACTAGCGGCTTACCTTCAAGAGAGTGCATAGCACAGCTCTGAAGGATCGGTAGCGCTGGGGGAAGTTTCGGGTACGCAAAAGTAGATGCGGAATCTAGGATTTTGAATGAGAGCTCTGAAGAACTGTGTGGAAGGGGGGCAGAAGGAGGCTTACTCCGGCATGTGCAATTGGGTACTACATCAAGCTCGTTTACGTTGCTTAAGTAAAAATCATCTAAAGATCGAAAGCGGGAGGGGTATTGGAGACATAAATTACAAGCTGTTCCCACTTGAGGGACATAGTAGTTAAGCGCCGCATGAGGTGGTAAACACAGTGGGCTTATCACCACTGGGTAATCTTCAACATGAGTTGGGAGGAGAAGCCCATTGGCTCTGTGTCTTTCTTCGCGGGGGGCTGAAGCCCCGCTGGGTGACGGTGGTTGAACAGACATGGCAGTGCGTTACAACCCACACACGCGGTGAACGGTGCTGTAAGTAAAGGGGGAAATGAAAAGTGGCTAGAGTTTTCAAGAAAGTGAGATCCCGTTTTTAAGCGGGATGCAAACTACGACCGGACTACATCATACTATGTTGTGCTTTACTACTTTTACTTGTTTCCTTGAAGGAAGTCCTCAATTTCAACATGAAGAGGAATTTCTTCGGACGACTCGGTGTCGGTGCCGTTTTCAGGTCTACCGTTTGATGGAAGGAATGACCTAGGTTTTTGAACTTGTATTGAGATTGTGTTCGTGGCGGGATCTATTTCGCCGAGGATTGCCGTCCCCTTGATTGTTTGAAGTGTAATGTCTATGAGACTTAAATGGTGGACTTGATAGGACGCCGGGAGCTGGCGAAATTTAAAGAGGAGCTGTGAGATGGAAACTCCAGGAGGGTTTTTTTTGCAAGGGCGGCCTTGTCTTGGCTTCGAGGGTGTTGCGTTGCTTTGTCTAATCTTAGCCAAAACTTTGATTCTCTCCCGGGTCTCAGTAAGGAAAGTGCCCTCTAGCGGGCGAACAGTCAGCTCCCAAACCCTTGAGGCCTCTGGGATTGTTGAGGGCCCAGGAAGGGGAGGGTAATGCATACTGCTGTTGCTGAAGTTCAGCATGACGTTCCCATCCCGTCCGGTTTTTGTTATAACGTGGACATGGCCATGGGAATCAGTAGAAGTTGAAATCGGCCCCTGCGACAAAAGAAAAATCGGAGCTTTGTTTTGACTGTCGGGTGTGCAAATCGGTAACTTTTTGTAAGCGTTTACGCGCGTGACAAAAATGTCTACTGGGGTTCTTTCGGCACATCCCGTTGCAAGAAGAACGTTACATTTTGCCTTTATTTCCACCAAATCGTTCTTGCGGCGGATTTTAATTTCCTGGCGCGGGTTGAGGTTTTCCGGGATTATAAATCCGGTTCTCTTGGTCTCGACATATGTACAGTTCGTGCCCGTCGTTGTGCTAGGTTGCGACGGACGCGGCGTTATAAGTGGCGTAATGGACCGAGGGACAGGACTAGAATGCCGTGTTGGGTCGTTGGGAGAACGTGGCCCAGCGTGACTAAGGTTGGCATTCGGTTGGATTTCTTGCGTGCGATTTTCCTGACTATGTGACGTTGCGCAAGGGGGAACTGTTGACGACGGAATACGGACGCTGTCGACGGCGTTCGGCATTTGAGGTACCGGCGAGGAACGCGGAGAGTTTGACGCGTCGTCATAGCTAGCTAAGAGTTCTAGAATCAACGGGGTCGATGGGTTCGTATCGCGTTCGGGTGACAAAATTGGAGACGGGGTTTGGAGAGTCGATGAACGGGGAGACACTGATTCGGCCAAAGTGGCCAAAGGGGGGGTGCCAGCTTCGGCCAAAACCGGGTCCGTGAAGGACATGGTGGTGGCACGAAGCAGCAAGTGGGGATATCACAGCCTTGTGAGCGAAAGGGAGGCGGAGAGACGTCTCCGGCTCCTGAAACGAGAACCAAAAATGTCCATTAAAATGTGGGAGAAAAAAAACACATTTCGCGCGATTGCTTGTAGAGGCTGTACGCGTCCTAATTTTACTAGTCACTGTTGTGTGTCCTTTTCACACTTGTTCACACAGGGTCTTTAAGCGGCACTCGTTCTTCTATGATGAAGTCTTTAAAAGTGTCTCATTGTTACTGCCTGTTTGTTAGGACCGACCACGCACATCCTGTGGTTTGTTAAAAGGGTTTTGCGCTCCTGAAACATTGTATTGAATAACAATACAATATTCCTTTGGAGCTAAGACCCTTCAGCATGGTCTGGTCGATCGGCAGGCGAACGGCTTTTGGGTCGTAGCAGGGTTCGCCAAGTGACCTTGAGGAGGGCGGTCCACTAGCCGAGTACGTGCGGTGGCTGGAGGACATCAGTTCGGCATGCATCAGCTGGCCCATTCCGACGGATGCTTTCCCAAACGCACCACCTGGTGGCGGCCGCGACGTTCTTGGTGACCCATTGGCGCCACCGGAGAGGTCCGTGGGATCTCGTCTTTCGGAGGGTGTTGGCGTCGGCGTTTTGTCCTGTGCCGCTGTTGAAGGGGCAGGTCCATGGTGTCCTCCAGAAATGGCGAGAAGGCCTTCAGCGGCCTGCATGCCGTCCGATTGGGCCTTGGATGGGATCCGAGGCTGGGAGATATGTTGTCCCGGGGGTCCTGTTCCTGGATGGGCGGCCCGGTACCGTTCCAGCCGGTGTAGGTAGTGTGCTTCTGTCTGGCGGCCCCGCTTGATCCTTGCCTCGAAGTCGGTCTCTAAGACTGGTACCGTTGTGTTTGTAGTGAGCGGCGGATCAAAGAGTTCAGTCCTCACTCCGGGAGCACTGTGGCGGATGAAATGCTCCACCGGGGCATTCTTGTTGACGGCCCAGGGGCATATCCTTGTGTTTGCTGGGAAGAGGACGAGGCGAACCATGATGGATTCGTACTCCAAGCTCCAAGAGGGGACATCAGCCGAGACAGTGACCTCGCCGATTCCATTGTGATAGGAGAACTTAACGGTGAGATGAAGGTCCGCATGCTCTTCACTGATGAGGTACTGCTGTGTCCACACGAAGCGGCGGTGGTCCACGAGCACTGACCGCTGAGGCTGGTCCCTGAAGAAACCAAAGAAGCAGTTCATGGGCTCGAAGAGTGGGACAATATCTGCGCAGAATCCCGAGGCGATGTGTTCGGGCAAAGCCACAAGGTGTCCCTTCCAGTTGCACTTCGCCGGGCAGGTCGTGGCCCTGTGCCCACAGCAGGCAACATGCCAGTCCATCTCAGAGTCGTTGAACTCTTTGAGACAGCCCACACTCCGAAAACGGCACGGCCATAGCTTGTCAGGTGTGTGTCGGCGAGTGTACCGTTCGAGTTCCAACTTGTTGAATGGGAACGAGAACTCCTTGTCCTTGCAGATCGCACAGGCTGATGTGCTGCCCCGGCAGATGGGACAGGTGAGGTGGCCCTTCTTGCAGCCCTGCAGAGGGGAAATCCTCTGCATCTCTCCGCACGACACGCAGCGGAACAAGTTAGACTCCCCGCCGTGTTTTGCGTCGTCAAGGAGCGAGATGGTCCTGTGGTAGCGGAATCCGTCACGCTCAGGCAAAATCGGCGGTCGGGGATTCCTGAGCAAGTCGGAGAGGTACTTCTCATGACCCTCCGTTGGCAAGGGTGGCACAAAGTCTTCCAAACGAGGAGTGGTGTGCCTTGCGCGAAGGGCCGGTGGGAAGAGGGGGTTTGTGGTCCCACCTGAAGCTTTTGACGGAGGAGCCGAGGTTCCCGGAATCGGTTGAGGCCGCACTGTTCCCTGTGCCGTGTGTGGGGGTTTTCGAGTGGGCGGATCCTGGCGTTTTGACGTCCTTGGCGTTGCCAGAAGCAGTTTCTTTCCTGCCGCAGCGGCCCTGCTCCGCCTTTCGTCGTTAACCACCAATGATGAATACAGGAGGGGACAAGCCTTCTTGGTGTCCAAGTATACAGAAGACACTGGTCTGAGCTGTTCGTTCATGGGAGGAAAAGGCTCCACGGCCGGGAGTCGCGTGGCGGCATCTTCTGGCGCTGTAGTCTTTCCCTGCTTGGGTGGCGTCCCTGACATCGCGGCATATTCCGTGGAAGGCGAGACGGAGGCTCCCGGCCCGCCTTTGTCGGGCGGCAGCGTTTCCTCGGGAGGCGGCTGCGAGCGAGGCGGTTTGTCGGGGGGATGAGAGGTGTCTTGTTGAGAAACAGACTGTTTTTCTTCGTCTTGCGGCATGTGCGGCCCTTTGTCCGCCATTTTGTTGTTTACTGAACTGTGAGTACGACGCAACGCTTGCAAAAAGAGGCACCAACTACTAGGGGAAAGGTCAGAGGGGAGGTATCCACGATCTGCGGATGGACAACAAAAGACACCCAAATTAATATTCCCAATAATCCTAACTGTCGGCGGCGCAAGGAGTCAATACTTACCACGTGGGCCTGTCCCTCTAGCTGCTTTCCTAGACCGTCGTTGGTGATGAGAAGACTGGAAAGGAGTCGCCGCAAATCCTTCCGAAGATGGAGACCCAGAGAAGACTGTAAAAGGTAAAATAAAAATAGATAACTTAAGAGTGTGACTGCCATTGCTGGTTAGTAGACAAGGTTGGAGGAGTGGTGGTAGGAGAGGACCAGGATGGATAGGTGGAATTTGGATTTGGATGTTTGGAGGACAAGGGCCGGAATTGGCTGGTTGGAGAGGAGACTGTATCAATGGATGGTGAGGAGAGGAGTGTTTTGTGTGGGGTTGAGCCGCATTTGCCTATGCTTGTTAAAGCTTGAGTGTGTGTACTGTTTTATAGACGAGGGGTCACTGTGAGATGCTTGCCTAGTCAAGGTATTATTCACAACTTATGGCGCCAAAGAATATAGAACGGCAAAAACATAAAATTGAGCCTAGTCCAAGCACTCCCTATTGCCTTATGTGCTTACTGCTGCGACAGATCATACACCCAACATGTCGACGTGGCAAGGGTCTGTATTCCATGAAAGGTGTATGAGGACCAGTGGACCACCAAGCAAGACTGCTGAGCCTATTTAACTGATAATGTATGGCTGCAATAATAAGATGTTGCAATAGGTCATAGTGCAGTCTAGGTCCTGCTCTGAGCAAGTCGGATGCAGAGGAATGTCAGCCTTTCTGACTCTGCTTTTGCTCTCATTACTTACAGAGGGGAAACTTGGCAAAAGAAAAAATTATCAAACTGTTGCACCAATCCTTGCCCGATTTGCCAGTAGGGCTCTTGGGGTTCCCTTGCGTTTTCATGATAGGGTTTGGTTTAAAATTTGGCACTTATATAAATTGTAATTAATACGTGTAATCGCCGCTGCGCATTTTGCTTATGTTGACCGTATTCTCTTTTCTTGTATGGACAATGTGTCTGGGCCTTTTTTTATAATCTTTCCTTTTCTTTTTCTTTCTTTTTTCAGTCAATGTTTTTGGGCCCTTTTTACCTGCGGCGATAGCCGACAGGTCAAGTAATACTCTGAGTTGTTGTTGTTGTTGTTGTTGTTGTTGTTGTTGGGGG
>JAAUYB010107976.1_pt1 | contig 10258 bp, 2 predicted proteins | sample 7278071 | NCBI WGS metagenome assembly JAAUYB01 (sample SAMN14350121, study PRJNA611818) | marine sediment metagenome | isolation source: surface marine sediment (1.8m) | place: French Polynesia: Moorea | collected 2018-08 | reverse complement strand
TGACTATCTTTATCTATCAACGGATCAAGAATTAGGCAATGAAGATGATATTTTATTAACTAGCTATTTCAATGAACCCATTGCAGCAGGAAACTCCGTTGAAAATACAGTGACAACAACCATTTTTCCCAATATTGAAGAGGGAAACTATTATATTTTAGTTGACAGCGATCGCTTCGATGAAATTCTGGAAACCGATGAAACGAATAACCAGAGAATTTCAACGGAAACCCTCAATATTTCTTCTCCTGATGTTGACTTAATTGTATCTGAAATTGAGACACCCGCAGAAGGGGTTCGCGGAGAAAGTATTAATATTTCTTGGACAGTGGAAAATCAAGGGTCAGTAGATACAACAGAATTTATGGTTGATTATATCTACCTGTCTCCTAATGATATTGTTGGGGATGAGGATGATATTTTTATTGACCGTTTTTTCTTTGATGAAATAGTAACAGCAGGAGATTCTAGTATTCGGACAACAGATTTATTTCTCCCTCGTTCTCTAGAAAATGGGGATTATTATGTGGTTATTGGTACTGATAGCGAAAATAATATCATTGAAAAAGATGACACGAATAATTTTAAAATCACAGAACAAATTATTACCATAACTTCTCCTGATTTAATTGTATCTGATGTGATTGCTCCGGTTGAAGGACTTTCGGGACAAGAAATTGAAGTAAGTTGGACCATAACTAATGAGGGTAATGCGGTTACTAATAGAAGTTGGTATGATAGTATTTATTTTTCAGAAGATACCACCATTGATTTTGCGGATACCCGCTTAGAAAACTTTGAATTTACTGGAACTTTAAATCCAGGAGAATCTATCACTCGGGTTCAAACTGTGACCCTTCCTGTTGATTTTCAAGGAGAGGGATATATTGGGGTTAAGGTGGATGATTTTAGTTACATTATTGAATCCAACGAAGAGAATAATGCAGAAATTGATCCACAAGGAGTTACTGGTATTTTAGCTCCCTATCCTAATTTAATTGTCTCTGAAATTAATGCCCCAATTAATGCGTTTACTAAGCAACAAATACCGATTGAATGGACAGTAACCAACATAGGAAACGGTGCAACCAATGCTTCTTATTGGACTGATGAAATTTGGTTATCGGTAGATACTGTTTTAGATAGTTCTGATACTTATCTGGGAAGAGTAAGAAATCCTAGTTATTTAGAATCCGGTCAAAGTTATACTAATAACTTAATGGTTAACGTTCCCAAAAATGTTCAAGGAAATTATTATTTTATTGTTGAAACAGATGATGGAAACCAAGTTTTTGAATTTGAAAGTGAAGATGATAACAGTAATTTTGGCGGACCGACTATTATTGAACCTTCCCCTATTGCGGATCTTCAAGTGATAGATGTTAATGGTCCGATGCAGGTATTTTCTGGTCAGTCAACGGAGGTAACTTATACCGTTAGTAATGAAGGAGAAGGGGATACCATTGAGGAAGGATGGAGTGATCGTATTTATTTATCGAGTGATCAAGTAATCGATGAGAATGATTATTTAGTGGGTTCTCATCGTCGTCATACTATCTATGAAATCTATGTTACCGATACCTATTTTAATGGATCTGGAGATTTAGATAGGGAATATTTATATACAACGGTTACGTCAGATTCTTATTCGTCAGCAGCAGTTTCTAACCTTATTCTCAACCTTGAAAGACCCCTGACATCAAAGATTTTTAATGCACAAGAAGGGGTCTATTTCTATGAACAAATTGGCTTTAGAAATACTCGAGTTGAAACATATCCCGGCCAACTAAATGCAGGGGAAAATTATCAAGTTACTAAAAATGTAACCCTTCCTATTGGAGTGAGTGGTGAGTTCTATTTCTTAGTAGAAACCGATATCAATAATGAAGTGGATGAACAAGTATTTGAAAGTAATAATACAGGGTCAACCACTGAATTAACAACCGTAAGATTGACCCCTCCTCCTGACTTAGAGTTAGAATTTTTAAATGTTCCTAATACTGCGTTAGCAAGTCATGGATTAACCATTGATTTTCGAGTTACAAATTTTGGTACAGAAACCCCTAATTCTTTTTGGAGAGATACATTTTATCTATCCGAAGATGATCAACTAGACAGAGAAACGGATCTTAAATTAGGGGATTATTTGAATTATCAACGGTTGGGAATTGTTAATAGTAATGAACAATTTATTAATTCTTATGATGGAGAAGTAACCTTTACGTTACCCGATGAAATTACGGGAGACTATTATTTATTTGCAGTAACAGATAGTGAAGATCATGTCTTTGAATTAGATAATGATAATAATATTGTTCGTCATAGTAACTTCATTTCTCTTGAATCTCGACCGGCAGATTTAATTATTACCAATTTAGCGGTTATAGGAGCATTAGAAGCAGGAAAAGGAATTCAAGTTCAATGGACAGTAGAAAATGTTGGTATTGGGGATACTGCTGTTAATAATTGGTCAGATCAAATTATTGCTTCTATTGATGACATTTTAGGCAATGATGATGATATTATTTTAGGAACAATTCGTCATCAATTGAGAACAGTTAATGATGGGGGTAATATCATAACTGTTCCTTTTTTAAATCCAGGGGAAAGTTATAGTAAAAGCGAAATAATTAATCTTCCTATAACCTTAGTAGGGGATTATCATTTATTTGCTGTTACCGATGTTAATAATAATGTTTATGAAGCAACCAATGAAGATAACAATAGTCGTCATATTCCCGTATCAATCACCCGTGAAACCGCCGATTTACAAGTTACAGAATTAACCGTTGCTAATAGCGTTAACTCGGGTAAATCATTAACGGTTAATTATGCCGTTCAAAACTTAGGAATAGCAGAAACTAATAATAATACTTGGCGCGATCGCATTTATTTATCTACTGATACCGAGTTAGGAGATAGTAATGATATTTTACTCGGAACGGTTTATCGTTCTCAGAAATTAGCCTCTTTAGAAAACTATATTATCTCTCATGACTTTACCATTCCCATCGATTTAGAAGGGGATTATTATGTTATTGTTGAAACCGATAGTAATAATAATGTTTTAGAAGATCCTTCAGAAAACAATAATACAAAAGTTAGTGTAAATCCCACTAACATTATTTTATCGGAAGTTCCTGATTTAGTGATAACAGAAGTCGCTTCACCCGACACAGCAATTAGTGGTCAACAAGTTAATATTTCCTGGAATACTTATAACGATGGTGAGGATATTATTGAAGGAACTTGGCGAACCACGTTATATCTATCACGGGATCAAATCTTTGAACCTAACTTAGATACCTATCTTGGATATGCTAATTATCAAGGGGATTTATTATCAGGAGAAACTTTAAATCAAAGCAACTCTTTCTTAATTCCTCGCGGGTTATCTGGACAACTTTATGTCTTTGCTGTCACCGATAATAATAACAAAATTTATGAGCGAGAGGGAGAGTCTAATAATGTGGCCTACGATGGCACCTCTATGACCGTTAGTTTAGCTCCTCCGGCAGATTTAGTTGTTAGAAATATTACCGTTCCTGTTAACGGGGTTCCTGGAGAATTAACCACCATCGAATATACAATAGAAAATCAAGGCAATAGTCCAGCATTGGGAAATTGGCGGGATGAAGTGTATATTTCTGCTGATAGCGTCTGGGACCTCAACGATCGTAAACTAGGAACCGTTAACGTTACTGGACCCGTGGCCAGTGGAGAAAGCTATACCGAGTCCCTAACCGCTAAATTACCCGGAGTCGTACCAGCCAACTATTATGTTATTGTCCGCAGTGATATTCGTAACGCTATCCCCGAACCCGACGAAAGCAATAATATTGCCGCATCTAGCGAGACATTTCTCGTAGATACCAATGTTTTAGAGATGGATGTTCCTCGCACCGGTACCCTAGGAAGAGGCGAGTCCGTTTATTATCGCATGGATGCACCAGTGGGTGAAACCTTACAACTGAAATTTGATAGTGCCTCTCTCAATGGAGCCAATGAACTATATCTGCGTTACGGAGAAATGCCCACCCGTACCGAGTATGATTTTAGTTTCTCAGAGGCATTTGCACCGGATCAAGAGATTATTGTTCCCAATACCAAGGGAGGCAGTTACTACGTTTTAGCTTACGGCGATCGCGGTTTAAGTGCTGAGTACACCATCGAAGCGGAGATCCTGGACTTCTCCTTACTGGATGTTGGTACCGACTACGGTAGTAACCGAGGTCAAGTCACCACCACCCTCCTCGGGGCAGAATTTACCTCTGATACCGATGTTCGTTTAATCGCTGGGGATGGAACCACCCGAGAAGCAGTGCAACTATGGTGGAAAGATCAAACCGAACTTTGGGCAACCTTTGATTTACAAGGGTTAGACACAGGGTTATATGACGTTCAGGTAATAGATGGGGCCGAGACTGCCATTCTCGAAGATAGCTTTACCGTAACCGACGGTGTCGTTGGAGAAGCCGAAATTACCATGAGCGCGCCCCCTGCGTTGCGTCCCGGACAAGCAGGAGTGATCACCATTGCCTATCGTAACGTTGGGGAGACGGATATCGTTGCTCCCTTAATTACCTTAGCTGCTGAGAATGCTAATCTGCGATCGCCCGATAGTAGTAATATAACCGCCTCAGAACTACAATTTTTAGGCATTAATTCCGAGGGGCCAGCCGGTATTTTAGCCCCAGGTGCCACTGAAGTCATTAACGTTGTCTTTAACCCCACTGGTGGTAATGGTTCATCCGTTGGCTTCACCCTTTCTCAAATCAAAAAGCCGAATAATACCTTTGACCTAACTTCCTTCAAAGAGTCTTTACGGCCTGATGGAATAACAGATCAAGAATGGAATAATATCTGGCAAAATTTCATTAATTCTGTTGGAGACACTGCAGCAGATTATAATAATTTGCTGGCTGAGAATGCTAATCATCTAAGCTTAATTGATAGTAGAACTAATGATATCGCCCGACTACTCAACTTTGAACTTTTAGAGGCAAGTGGCTATGGTTCACTAATTGGTCGGAATAAAATTGGTTTGCTCGGTCGAAATCAACTGGATTTACCGTTACTAAAATTAAGAGCAATACGTGACGAAAATGGAGATGTTATAATTAGCGACTCCGAATTTACCATCTCGTTTGAATTACAGGAAGATGGCACTTATTTAAGCGATTCTATTACCAGTTCCTCCCTAGAGATGCAAGACAATCAGTTAAAGCTTTTTGATTCATTAGGCAATATTTTCGCTTTCCGAGATGATGGATACCTTGATTTTATCGAAGGTTCTAATGACAATCGATTGCAAACTACATTCAGTAATGGGTTATTAACTAAGCTGACTGGTCCAGATGGCAGTGAAATCATTTTTGAATACAATGATTTTGGCAGAATCAGCAAAATTATCACTGATCTTGAGCAATACTCTTTTAGCTACGATAATACTGGCGAATATCTCGTCAGTAGCACAAACACAAATGGGACAATTGAATATTCATACGAGACATCAGTCGGTCTGACACAAGGTGCAATTCGTTCGATTACTCAGCCAGATGGTATACAACAAGTTTTTGATTACGATTCATTTGGACGCTTGATTAGTCAAGGTTTAAGTGATGGGTCTGAAACACTAACTTACGAATATGATTCAACTGGGATCATTACAGTCACTGATACATTGGGTGCATCTCAGCAGCAACTTTTCAACGATAGTGGTCAATTGGGTCGCTCAATTGATGCTCTTGGGCGCGTTACACAATATCGATATGATAGTTCTGGTAATTTAGTAGAAATAGTTTTGCCGGATGGAACCTCAACAGTTAATGAATACGATGAGTTTGGTAATTTGTCGAGCTTAACAGATGCACAAGGTAATATAGTCAGTTTTTTCTACAATCCAGCTACTAACCTTCTTGAGAGTGTTCAGGATGCCCTTGGTAATGCAACAGTTCGTTACACCTACGACGATCAAGGCAACATAACTTCCACTACCTATGCTGATGGCACTGTTGAAAGATTTACTTATGATGCTCAAGGGAATCAAGTAGAAATTGTTAATCGTCTTGATCAGTCAATTCAGTTGCTCTATAACGAGCAAAATCAGCTGACTCAAAAAATCTGGGATGATGGTACTCAATTTAACTTTATCTACAATAATGAAGGCTACCTAGTTTCGCTCACAGATCCCCAAGGAACAACCTCTCTCGAATACGATAGTAACAATCGTCTATCAAAAATCATCTACCCCAATGGTCGTTTTCTTGCCTATAGTTATGATCTTGTTGGACGTCGGACGCAATTGGTCAATCAAGATGGATTCACTATCAACTACGCCTACAATAACAGGGGACGACTTGCTAGTTTAACTGATGGTGACGGTGAGACTATTGTTGCTTATTCTTATGATGAAGTTGGTCGCCTGATTCGAGAGGATAATGGCAACGAAACTTATACAACCTATACCTACGACATTGCTGGTCAAATTACCTCCATTGTTAATTACGCACCAGATAATACTATCAATTCCCGCTTTGACTATACTTACAATAATCAAGGCTTACGGGACAGCACGAATACTTTGGAGGGTGTATGGCAGTATGATTATGATTCAATTGGTCAACTTATCTCTGTCACTTCGCCTTCAGGTCGTGTAATTGACTATAGATATGATGCGGTTGGCAATAGAGTCACAGTGACGGATGATGGTATCGAATCTGATTATATTTCCAATAACCTTAACCAATATACTGAAACTGGAGATTTAGACTTCACCTACGATGCCAACGGTAACTTAAGTAGTAAGACGGTTAATGGACAAACTTGGACTTATAACTACAACATTGAAAACCGTCTTATCGCTGTCGATGGTCCTGATGGTAGCTGGAGCTATGAATATGATGCACTAGGGAATCGAGTCGCTAGTGTACACGATGGTCAGCGTACAGAATATCTAGTTGATCCATTTGGTATTTCTGGTCTGAGTGATGTTATTGGAGAATACGATCAAAATGGTGATTTGTATGCAAATTATATTCATGGAATCGGTTTAGAAACTCGAGTTGATGCTACTGATTCTGCAACATATTTCGATTTTGATGCTGTTGGTTCCACTGCTGGTTTGACCAGTTCATTAGGAAGTTACCTCAATCAGTACAGTTATTTGCCCTTTGGTGAAGAAGTAACAAAAACCGAAGCGGTTGATAACCCCTTTGAATACGTTGGTCAGTGGGGTGTTATGAATGAAGGCAATGGACTCAATTTCATGCGATTCCGATTTTTTGACTCAAGTCAAGGCCGTTTCATTAGTCCTGATCCTTTAGGACTAGCAGCAGGAAATACTAATCTTTATCAATATACAGATAACAATCCCATTTCTTTTAATGATCCATCAGGTTTATTGACTAATTCTGACTACGCTGGAATAGAACAGTTTTTTGGTCCTCTAGCCGCACCTTATATTTATCAAGAATTAGATTCTTATCAAAGAAACATCAATAATGAACTAGAAAAACTGAAAGAAACTGTTCAAAACTACATTGATAAATTATGTCCTAATCAATCCACAGAAGGATTCCTTGACATTGCTATTGGTGCGATTGGTTTCAGTGGTGCTCTTGGTAGTGCCGGTTTAGTTAAACTTGTATTAATTGCTGCTACTATTTACGCAGGTAGTGCCGCCGTGGGTGTTGCTGCGGCTGGGGTTGCTGCTGTTGCAGCTGCTACTGCAGCTTACAAAGCGGGACAACAAATAGGAAAAGGAATTGATAAGGTTTACAATGATTTTTATGGTCGGCAAAGTTCATACTATGATCCATCTACCATTAAAAGTGTTGAAGATGTCTTGACAGACAAGGCGACTCTAGAAAAACTGACAACATCCGTAATCAAGACACTTGACAAGAAATTTCCATTAAGCAAAAAAGATGCCATCAGAATTGCTGGAGAATTAGCGAAAGAAAATTGTAAACATCCCGATCCAGAGGATCTTCCGAAGGATCCCGACCAAGACAACGATCCCCAAAAAGATAATACGGATATTGTTGCTCCTTCCGATCCTAATGATATCCTCGGCCCCGAAGGATTTGGGGAAGAACGCTGGATCACTGCCTCTGAAACCCTCCCTTATACCATTCGCTTTGAAAACCAAGAAACGGCGACTGCACCGGCGCAACAAGTTATTATTACCCATCCCCTCGACTCGGATTTAGATTTCCGTACCTTCCGTTTAGGTAACTTTGGTTGGAGTGACTACTATTTTGAAGTCCCGGAAAACTCTGCTTTCTATCAAGAAACTATTGATCTCACCGAAGAAGAAGGATTTGTGGTGGAAGTGGTTGCAGGGGTGGATATCGAAGCCGGAGAAGCGTTTTGGAATATTACCACCCTTGACCCAGAAACGGGCCAAACCCCGGAAGATGCGTTAACAGGGTTCTTACTTCCCAACAACGAGGAGGGGGTGGGAGATGGTTTTGTGACCTATACCATCAAGTCCAGTCGTAACGCTCAATCAGGGGATATTATAGACGCAGAGGCCACCATTATCTTCGATACGGAAGAACCTATCGATACCCCTCCCATCTTCAATACCATCGATGCCGAAATTCCCACCAGTACGGTTAATCCTCTCCCCGAACCCAACGAAAACCACGAATTTTTGGTCAGTTGGACAGGAAACGACGATCTAGAAGGCTCAGGGTTACAAGGGTATAATATCTATGTCTCGGACAATGGAGGAGACTATACCCTCTGGTTAGAAAATACCCAATTAACCGAAGCACTATTTACCGGAACCCCTGGCCATAGTTATGACTTCTACTCGGTGGCCTTTGACAACGCAGGAAACCATGAATTAACCCCTGCTGAGGCTCAAGCATCCGTGGCGATCGCTAATAACGAAATCACGTTAGATATCGATGGTAACAGCATCCTAGAACTACAAGACTACAACTTAATTGATTTGTATGCCTCTGAATTAGACGAAACGGAATTTGATTTCTTAATTAACAATTTCTCTAACGATTTAATCGGAGAAAATGCCACTCGTCCCGATGCCAATTCGATTCTCAGTTATTTTAATGAAGTGGGAGATACCTTGCTCGATATTGACGGAAACACTCAAGTCGAAATACAAGATTATAACTTAATTGATTTATATGCGTCTCAGTTAGATGTGGTAGAATTGGGATTTTTAATCGACAATTACTCTAATGATTTAATCGGAGAAAATGCCACTCGTCCCGATGCAGATTCTATACTGACCTATTTTGAGACGATTGTTCCAGAAACTGTCTAAGGCTGGTTTTAAGGGTTTGAGTTATGTTATCTTAATTTCTGATAGTCTCATGGTGGAAAATTATGCCAAAATACATTTTATTCGGTAGTTACTGCGACAATGCTTTAGAAAAAAGAACCCCCTATCGTCAAGACCATTTAGAGGGGTTAAAACAGCAAAAAGAAGCAGGTATTTTAGTTACACTAGGACCCACTAAAGATAACACTAAAGTTTTCGGGATTTATGATGCAGAAAATGCCGAAAAAGTCAAGGAATTAATTGAAAATGATCCTTATTGGAAAAATGGAATCTGGACAGATTATGAAGTAAAAGAATGGATACAAGCTTTTTAATTAATTAGGTTGAAAAGTTTATTCTTCTAGTTCAAGTTGAGTTAAAACATTTTCTAGCCAAGCTGCAGGAAAATCATACTTTATACAATAAAAAACAAAGAGAAATGGTGTAACTATTATAGAGATACCTCCAAATAAATTACACTTTAATATTTGTGACATATCTAAAGTCATTAAAAGTTGTTGAAAATCACTATCGGGGAGACAACCGATAAAAATACCACCCCAAAGAAGATCGACAATAAAATTTAGGGGTTTACCTTCTCGTCTATAATATAAAATAGCCCTTGTTAAATTTTCTTTTGCTTGTTTTCGATAAGTTTCTAATTCCTCTTTTTGACTAGACTTAAATAAGTTATAAATTGTTAATTGAAATGAGTTAAACTGACTATTATTTTGCATATTATCTGATATTTCTGACTGTACATACCCTAAATAATATTCTGAAACACCTTTCCAAAGATCATCCCATCCTATTTCAAGTTTAGGAGTAAACTTAAGTAATGAAAAAGGAATGGTAAATAGGGTTTGCTGAATAAAACCACAACCCCTGTTATTAAAAGGTTACACCCATATTGGATGAGGAAAAAAGATCGGCTTTGTAGGCTAAAAACCGCTACAATTGGTA
>JAAUYB010068318.1_pt1 | contig 10258 bp, 12 predicted proteins | sample 7278071 | NCBI WGS metagenome assembly JAAUYB01 (sample SAMN14350121, study PRJNA611818) | marine sediment metagenome | isolation source: surface marine sediment (1.8m) | place: French Polynesia: Moorea | collected 2018-08 | reverse complement strand
CCTCCTCCTCCGTCGCCACCTCAACCTTTCGCTTTCGCTGTAGTAGTGCCGCACAACAGCCTCTCTCCCTCCGCCTCGATCCCCTCCCCCTTTTTTTGCCCGCCCTAAGCCATAAAGGACCCTCCTCCTCCTCCCTGCCTACCTAGAGGAGAGAAAGAGGAGCGAGGAGTGGAAACAACCTTTTCCTCCTCCGCCACTTTCCAACTCCCCTTTTCTCCTCCCCTCCTCCTTTTGTCATAATTTTCTCACGTCCTAGCATCCTTTTCCCCAAGAGCGACGACGAAGCCCCCTTTCTTTTCCCTTTCCCATCCCCCCCCCCTCCAAGCCTTAAGACTTCTTTTTCTGCGAAAAGGGAGGTGGGGGAAGATGAGGAGCAGGGGCTGCAACCGTACAGCTAGTGGTAGAAACCGCATGCAGAGAGAAGAGACAAGAAGAAAAGTACAAAATTGAGCCATAAATTGCTTCCTCCTTTTTCTTCCTCCCTCGTTTTCGCACCCAATTCCGTTGGCGTCAGAAAGAAGTTGAATGAAAATGGTCGTCATAAATTGCCTTTTGTTAACAAACTTTTTCTCCTCCTGTATCTATTCTAGTTGATGGCTCACCTCCCCGCCAGGCGACTTCCCACCATCGAGAATTGGAGACATATTTGGAACGGGATTGAAGCCAGCGGGGGAGGAGGAGGAGGAGGAGGAGGAGGAGGCGAGGGGCGGGGTGCCCAGCCCCTGGCCCTGCTCGGAGGAGGGGGAGGGGACGGAGGAGCAGGACAGGAGGAGAGCAGCAGGCCGCTTCCGTTAAGGCGGAGGCTCACCTGGCAGCAGAGGCGGTTGAGGATCGCGGAGGAGAGCCGCCGAGGCTGCTGCAGGCCGCAGCCGCGCCCTCGCCGCCAGCCGCAGCCGCAGCAGACGGCGCCGCCGCGGAAGCTGCGGCCGGTCCCGAGCGAGTACGGGGAGGAGAGGAATGTTGACCGGCGGGTCCCGGCGACTACCAGAACCGAACCAACGCTTGGAATTCAGGAAGAAGAGGAAGAAGGACAACAAAGACAAGGAGGACAACAAGAGGGAGGCGAGGGAGGCCCGTGCGGCCGACCCGCCGCCGCCGCCGCGGTCGCCGCCGCCGCTTCAGCAGAAGCCGCCGCGGCCGACGACGGCAGCAGCAACAGTAACCGCCTCCGCCAGCGGATCGACTGGCAGCGGCTGTTGCAGCTGCGACTGCAACTGCAGTTGCATCCTTCCCCACCGCAGCAGCGATACCCCGCAGCAGCCCTTGCCGCGTGGGCTGCAGCAGCCGAGGAGGTTCCCGGGACAGACGACCTCTGTCCTCACCCTCTTCTGCACCAGCTGCACCTGCAGCTTCACCCTCACCCGCCTCCGCCGCGACTGCGGAGGAGAAACTCACAGACGACAGAAACAGCGGCGACTACCACGAGTAGTAGTAGTCCGTCCAGTTGCGACCTCAGCAGCTACCCGACTGCCACATTCCCCCTCGACGCCCAACGGAGTCGAGGAACCGCCGCCTACGGACTACGAAGAAGGCGGGAGCTCAAAGGCCCATTCCATCATAGAGGGGAATGGCCTGCTCCGCCAACCACAGCAAGGGCTCCGGCTCGGCCGGGGTCGGGTCCGCGCCCACATCGGGCATTATCGTCGGACAGCCGGCATGGTAAGGGCAGAAGGACTTGGTATGTGGGGTACCTGCTGTTTATTGTCTCATCATCGTTAGTGCCGTTTTCTCCTTGCTGTTGTTGTTGGCTACAATTTCATGCCTTGTAAAAATACTGTTGTCGGGATTTTCTGTGTGCTTCCATGTTTTTTTCCGTATAAACTTACTTTCGATTCTCCCCAATCTTTTCAGGCTTCAGCGCAAAATCCACCTCCGTCCGCAGCATCGCGGCGTCCACCTCGTCACGGAGGAGATACTTAGACAGGTTCGTATGTGGGACGCAAATAGGATCCCCGCTTTCCCCAGAAAAAAGCCCGCCAAAAAAGTGAGGCTTCTTGTTTGAGTTTCTATCGTTTCCCCGGAACAAGGGAGCCAAAAAATTTTATAGCCCCTGTTCCTTCCACCCACCCGAAAATCGCTTCTGGACAAACACTTGGGCTCTTTCCCCTCTTACGTACAACCCGCAAACTGCTGGAGCGTGAGTCGCATACCTAAATATTTTCCCGTCCCTTTTTGTTTCTCTTCCGCCATCAGGTCATATTTCGACTATTGGTTCTTGTTGTTCTTATTGTTTTAGCTCCCCGAGTTGTCTCAGTTCACGGTTGGGCTGATGCACATCCAGCTGCTGCACACGTCCGCGTCGCTGGCCATCAACGAGAACTGGGACCCAGACGTGAGGGACGACATGGAGATGATGCTCAACAGGATCGTCCCGGAGGACATGCCCTTCAGGCACTCCTGCGAGGGGCCGGACGACATGGTGAGAGAGCAAACATGGCATGAATGAATGCTGAGAAGAACAACTAAATTCAAGAGGAAAGGGAAAGTCCATGTACAAATGCTACTTCCGTCGTACTTTACAGCGGTTGTATTTGAGCAAAACCCAAGGGTGAGAAAACTCAGCATCCACCCCCGGCCCTTTTGTCGGCCCCCTGCTCCGCCCGCGAAAAGGGGAATTTAATATCACAAACCCGGGAAGAGGAGGAGGACGCCTCCTTCCTTTTAAACTCGACCCCCAACCGGACCGTCCGTCCGCCCTCCGACGCCCTCCGACCTCCTCCCTCCCCCCCCGGGCGCTTTTTGAAAAGTGCTCACAGCCAAGCTAGGAGGAAGCAGAAGAAGGTCCGACGCACGCACGCGCCCTCCTTTCCCAGAAATTTAAGCCCATTTCACGCCTTTCTCAACTGGAAAAGGAGGGAGTGTGGCCAGAGGAAAGGAATGGAAGAGGGGAAAGGGGGAGGGCAAAAAGGCTCTTTAGTTCACCTATTTTGCCCCAAAGAAAGGGAGAAGAGAGTTGGGGGAGAGAAAGAGAAAGGAGTCAATTCTGGATTTTTCTTTGTAGGAAGTGGGGGGGGAGACGAAGAGGGCCCTTTTTTGCTGTCCTCTTCTCCGTCCCCCTCCTCGCTATCTTTCTCTAACCCCACCACCTCCTCTTCCTCTTTCCTTCCTCCCCCTCCAGCTCTTCAGATTGATTCATTCAATATCCGCCTCCGCCGCTGCCTCGGCAAACTCAGTCCCAGCTCCCCAAGAAAGATTCGCCAAACGCTACCCTACCTTTCAATAGAAACTCTCACTTTAACCCATTTTTTGGGCCAAGTCCTGCGCATTTACGGTACGTTGGCGAATTCAAGCATTCCCGCCTCGCCCCAAGTGAGAAGGAGGAGGTTCAAGAGGGAGGAGGGAATCTTCCGGTGTATTTTCAATCACTTGCAATGTGAAAACAAGATTGCAGAGAAGTATTCTTGCCATATTTGTCAGGGCAAGTGCTTTCTTTGTAAGCAGAAAATGGGCGAATTACTCTCCTTCCCTCTTTCCTCCTTCTTCTCGTTCTACCCTAAGTTTCCAAAGAGGTCGGAAAGTTATCCCAGACCTCCACCCCCTACTTTCCCTCTCCTTTCTTTGGGTTTGTCTTTAACTCACGCAATGGAAATGGGGAAAAACTGGAGAGAGAGGAGGGGAGGGAGAGGTAAGTTTGGATGGAGCACCTCCCTCCCTCCCGCAGGATCCATTCTCCCCCTCCAAGTTTTGCTCGCCATTCAACCGACGACTGAGACGACTTTGAAGTAGCAACTTGCTTTTAAAAGGAGGGGGGAACGGACTGTGGTGTTGTGCATGGTGGCGGTATATTGCGAGAAAGAGAAAGGGGGAATTCATTCTTTCGGAGGAGGAGGTGTGGTCGGTGGGTCGGCCCTCTTCCTCCTCCTCCTCCTCCTCTTCCTCCTCCCGCTGAGATTTAGAGCCTCCTTCGTTTTCGCCCCCTTTTTTGCCTCTGACTCCCCAATCAGCCCAAGAACGAATTCCCCTCCCCTCCCCCGCCCCATTCCCAAGGAGCAAAAAGGGAAGTGGAGGATGCTCTAAAGAGTACAGTCAGTACAAGAAAAATATCTGAATATGCGAACAAAGGTTTACTTTTGTTAGAAAGAGTTCAACGTGAGAATCTATTTCGTCTCTTTTTCTGGCAAGAAAGTTCCTTCGATTTGAGTAAACATGCTCAAACTGCTAGTACGCAGTAGTCGATCATGAGAGATCTAGAAGAGTGAGTGTATAAAGTTCTCTTTTTCCAACGAAAGAACCAACCAACCCTTTAGTAATCACTGCGCACAGCCACCGCCGACCGAACCACCGAATCGGACATTGGGCTGGTTGGGGGCAATCGGTCATCCTAGGGGTCTCACCCTGAAGGATGGGTGTGAGAGGGGGAGGAGGAGTGGGAGGCTCCGAAGGGTATTTTTTGTACGTGGGTGGGTGTGTGTAGAAAAAGGACGGAAGGAAGGAAGGGGAGCTTAAAAGAGCTGTTCCGAGGAGGAGGAGGGGGAGGAGGAGGGAAGGGCCTCTCTTCCCTTGTTTTTATGGGCCGAGGGAGGAGAAGGAAGAGAAATGGTGGTGGAAAGGGAGGAGGAGGGAAAGAAGAGAGAGAGGATAGGCAAGGAATTTCCTCGGCATTTTCTTCCCTTTTTTGTAGTTACGTACAGCATAGTAGGTTCCACTTCTACCGCAAGTCTACTGTACTTTTAGTCGATTTTAGGGTTTTCGGCGATTGGGTACTATAGTTCCAAAGGTGCGAGGATAGATAAACAAAGAACTTGGATTTCTTGCAAAGCGCACAGAAAAAAACGATTCAATTCAAAATATTTTAGTTGACTAAAAATACTTTGATAAACGATTACTCGATTATAATCGACTAAGACTTTTAGATATAAACACAGGCGTATCCAGGAAACGGTGCTAGGATTTTTTTTAGCATTGTCATTGATACGCGAAAAAAAATAAGGGACTTTTTAACTTTTAACTGTGGGTCAAGGCAGAGAACAAGAACAAAGGTTAAAAATGAGAAAAGTTCCAAAACTGTTGTATTTTAGTGATTTTCAGTTAATCGGTTAACATTTTCAATTAAAGCTAACTGCTTGGGAGATCTAAGGGCGCGCTTTATCGATTAACAGATTAACTATCCTGTGCCCTTTTCTTGCCCCAGCAAAGTTGTTTTATTAGGTACATTTCTTGCAAATTGTTTTCTACCCCGACCTTGCTCTTGCAGCCGGCCCACGTGAAGGCCTGCTTCCTTGGCTCCAACCTGACGGTGCCAGTGACGGACGGCAAGCTGAACCTCGGGACTTGGCAGGGCGTCTGGCTGTGCGAGCACAGAGACCGCGCGGGATCGCGGAAGGTGCTCGTCACCGTCAACGGCGCCCTGAGGGACTCGGAGCAGAGGACGCCCGTCTCACCGTCGTCGCCAATAGCGTCAACATCCAGCTGAAAAACGAATGGGTAACTCGATTGCGTGGAAGTGCAAAGTTGGCAAAAGAGAGAACAATTTAAAACCGTGTCTTGCAGAGCCCTTCACAGCACGGCAGCATCAGTGTGACTTTCAATAGAGGAGGAGGAGGAGGAGACGGAACAAGAGGGCGAATGGGATGACCTATGTCCAGCGAGCACCGTCTTCACTTTTCCATACATTTCAGTGGCAGGGCAAACTTTTAAAGAAAGTATAGGACAAATTCATAAAGTGCTCCTCCTGCCGAAACAACAAAGAGACGCAAAATGGTGCGCGTGTGGAAATGAAACGAGAGTGCGGCGGTGGCGCGGTAACCCAGCGCCGCTCAATTAAATCCCGGACCTCTTAAACTCGATCCCTCAAAACAAGCGCGTGCGCGTTGCAGAAAAGAAGATGCAGCCAAAGACATTGCAGCGGTCGCCAATTTTCCCGCGAAAAAAGAGAGAAAAAGGATCGTCCAAGAGCAGCAGCAGATATAAGAAACATTTCGAATTTCAAGTCGTCGCCCCCAAAAGAAAATTGAGCTTGTAAAAACCCGTCGCCGACGTGAGGAAAGAGAGAATTTCGAGGAGCCTATGATTGTAAACGGGCGCAAATTCAGAGACGTACCCCCTTTCCCTCCTTTCCAAAGCAACGAGATTTTATTTATTTCTTTTTTTTTAAAAAAAAGTCGGACTCTACATCATTCGCTTTACGAATCCATCATAGAAGCCCTCCTTTTAAGACTCTCGGGTTCTTTTACAACTTTTTTTGAGTGAGAAAGTGAGCGGCGAAAGTGAGGAAAACAAAAAAATTGGAAGCAGCTTCACTACAAAGATGCAGCGTGTGACTGAGATGTAAACCCACGTGTGTACTAGACCCCAATTGTCGGGCGAGAAAGACGCCGACAACAAATGTTTTACCCAACTCAAAACATATTTATTTGATTTTCATCCCCCCAGAAAAATGAATTGCCAAAAAAAGACAGAGAAGAATAGTTCTTTCACCTCCGCTGCGTCCATCCAAAAAAGAAAAGAATTGAAAAGAAGAAAGAAGTCTATGATGCCGCCAGGAAATTGGAAGTGTATGCAAGCCTGCCTGCCTCTTTTAGACCCTCCCTCCAAAGAACATTTGATCCCCGTATGATGCCACCCACCACCTGAAAAAAAATAGTAATGATTTTTCTATAGCCTACAATCATAAAAAGGACGAGAAAGAGACAAAAAAGCTCTTCTGCATAGTTTGACTCTTAAGTTCGGGTCCGGAATGAAATATATTTCTCGATCCCCCTCTCTCGATTTCCCTTGCAAAAAAGAGAAGAGAGGCCGTCCAACCAAAAAGAAAAGAAGAACATTTGATGGAAGGAGAAAGAAGAAGGAGTAAACCACACAACGACACAGCAGCACAAAATGGCCTTTTTAGACGAGTAATTCTAACTGAGCGTACACAAACTACTACTCACCCGCCCATGAAGAAAGAAGAATTAGACGAAAAATGAGCACTGATGATGATGACGATTATGCAGATATTCCTTCCCTTTACGTCGAATTCCCCACTCCAGAGCCTTTTAGACAAAAAGAGGAGATTCGTGAAAGAAGAAGAAGAAGATATCAACAAGAAATAATTTCTTTTTTTGGGAGCATGTGGAAAGTGAAAGAGTGAAAGCAACCATGCAAAAAAAGATTTTCAACATATAGACACTATATATGCGATCTTTTATCCTTCCTTTTGAGGTGAAACCACATTCGATTCGACCTAAAACAAGAACAGAATTATGCTACCTATTACTATGCAAAAACTGCATTCAGTTCTATGTATACTACATATAGGACGCGAAAATAAGAATGGAAAACCTATTCTTTCCTTCCCCTTCCCCTCTCAGAATTCTCTCAACTTGAGACGAGAAAATCGCAAATTTCTTCCCCACTATTCTCCTTTTACTAAAGCCCCCCAGACCTACCCCAGAGAGTGTGAACATTTTAGCAGCTGCGGAAGTGAACATACAAGAAAAGAATATACGAAATGAAAGTGCGTGGCGAATCCATGTGACAACGAAAAAAACCCACAAGAAGAATATTTCGCAAACGATGTGTAGCAAATATGACGAGAGTACAGAAACCTCCTCCAACGCCGCCACAACTAAAAGAATTGCAAGAGCAAGAAGATAGGCAACGGAAAAACGAAAGTGTAAGAGAAGAAAAGAGAGAAAGAAGAGTCGAACAAAAAGAAGAATAAGAACGGAAGAAAATACAACCATGAAGAACAACACTAACTAAACAGCAGCGACAACAACAACACTTTATTTTACTTTTCCATCGCATTGTATCTGTTGAGGGAAATCCAAGATCATATAAATAAATACAAAAAAGCATTGACTAAGGCGGAACGGAAGGCGACATTCATTTTGACTATTCATTAATTTTGCAAGAATAAGATTCACTCATGCGCGGCCATCGAGGAAATGGAGGGTGGTAACATCAAGTCCGTCCCGAAATGGATTTCTTTCTCCTCCCTCCTCCGCCTGTGGGAGACCGGCCTGGCTCTGAACCTTGCGCTTGCGCTGCTGTTTGTCGCCACGATTGTTCGCCGCTCCTCCGCCTGCGAGACGAGGAGGTACGAGGAGAAGGAGTGGGACGACGACGAGTACTTCAACCAGGACGCATACGAGCCGGGACGGTCAGACGTCATCACTATTTTTGGAGGGGGAGTAAATGAGGTCCGCTTTTCCTCATTCCACCCTGAATATAATTTTTTTTTGCAAAAATAAGTACTAAAACCTGTAGTCTTTCCCCGAGAACGTGGTCTGGTCCGTTAGCTCCAAGGGGACGGTCTGCCAACTGCAAGGAGGTGAGATTGGAAAAGGCAAATTGATTTTGAAACGGTTGTGAATGATTGTTGTTTTAGGCCTCCCCGAGCCCCTGTACGGCGCTGGTGCTGTGAGGGTGAGGACGGGGTTCGTCGTTTGTGGAGGGATTGGAAAGGGGGGGAAGCCGAGCAACAAGGTAAATACGAAAAAAAAAGAAAAAGAATCCAAAGTAGGGGGAAATTGATGCACCCAAAACGACTAGTGCTGGCACTGGGACTTCAAGAAGCGCAAGTTCGATCCCGCCACGGCCATGCCCGAAGTAGGAACGGGGTCAACCAGCGGGATCGTCAGGTGAATTCCCCTGTCTAGATTCACATTCAAAATATATTTGCAGTTGTGGACATGTTTTTTAAAAAGAATGGCCAACGACCGTTACACCAAGGAAGGCAGAGACATGGTTTTCGCCTTTGTCGAGGGGAGGGAGCCAGTATTCCTACAAGGGAAGCTGGACAAGGGAAAGGTAGATGGTTTTGAACAAAAGTGAAAGATCTTCTGTAGATTCCTCCTACCATCGAATTAATGTGTAGCTGACTTGGGAAAAAGTGATCAAAGGGAACGACCTGACCGGAATGGTTAAAGTCAGGGTAAAAATATAAAAAAAACCATTCAAGCTTAATTTACGCGAAACGATGCTCTCCTTTATATATTTTAATCTCTTGTCTTTAGAACCAAACCTGCATGACCGGCGTGGGAGGGCTGATTCTGCTGATCGGCGGGCTGCGGCCGGAAGGGGAGGGGGAGGGGGAGGACGGGAAGGCGCCGGAGGAGAACGGTCTCATTGAGAGGATACTTCATTTCCCACAAAAAGGAATAATCTACAAAAAATTATGTCAGGTTACTCGTACGAGATCAAGACAGGCAATTGGCGGTCTTTCCCCTTGCCGGAGGACATCGGAAAGTATGGCATCGCTTGCAACACACAGGTCTTAAGAAAACAAGCGTGTTTTTTAACGAAATGCAATACATGCTTTATCTGGGAAACAGCCCGTGTTGGAGTCCCGCAAGCCCCGCAAGACGGTTTACGCCCTTTGGCTGGCAGGCGGTTGGACCAGCGCCTCAGAAGACGGGAAGAGCACGCAGCAGACGGCAACTAGCAAGGTGCGGCTGGGATTCCTCAGGAAAGGTGCGCTCATCGAAAAAAAGCGAATTTTTTTTAGAAAAATCCTGTACCGCTTTTTTCGACGAAGAGGGCGGCACCTTCTCTGAGAATGCCTTTGAGCTGAAGGAGCCCAGGGCCTCCGCCGTCCTTGCGCCGCTGCGTAAAACACGAAACACAAGACAACATATTCAACGGAAACTCGTTGACGACCATTTAGAAACTCCTCAGGCACGACCAAGTTCAAGCGCGTCCCAGTCGTCCTGGGTTGCACCCTCTCGGGATGCACGCAGGAGAGCAACAGCATCGACAGGATGGAGATGGAGAAAGAGCAAGCAGTTTTTAAATAGTTTTTAAGAAAAATATCTGTACATGTCAACCCCCTTCAAAAAGCGAGATAAAGTGGACTCGCGTGGAGCTCAAGTCGGCCCAGGGGAACAAGTTGAACAGCCACGCCATGGTGGAGTACGGGCACACCATCGCGCCCGCGGGGTTCTTTCCGGAGTATGGCAAACATAGAGTTGAATAGTTTTTTTTCTAGAATTCGCACCATTTGTGGGTATTGTTTTCAGGTGCTACGGTTACGAGGGCGACGAGGGGGAGGGCGGAAAAGGAAGCGGGGGCGGGAGGAGGGAGGCGGGAATCGTAGTGGCGGCGTTCGTGTGTTCTCTCTTGTTGCTGTACCAAGAAAAGTGAAATTCTTGTAATGTATTTTTTGCAAAGCTACTCTTCTGTCTCTTCTCTTCATCAGTCGTTGTTTGACGAGACTTCGCACATGGCGTAGTATACAGCATGCAGTGTTATGAGATAAATTACGTGCCGCCTATAAAAATAATCAGACCTTCCTTACTCAGCTTTTTTGAAAGCCCTGGTGCAAAGAAAAAGT
>JAAUYB010032734.1_pt1 | contig 10259 bp, 11 predicted proteins | sample 7278071 | NCBI WGS metagenome assembly JAAUYB01 (sample SAMN14350121, study PRJNA611818) | marine sediment metagenome | isolation source: surface marine sediment (1.8m) | place: French Polynesia: Moorea | collected 2018-08 | reverse complement strand
GGTGCGGTGAAGGGCCTGGCGTCGGTCACGGTGCTGTTGATGCAGTCCGCTCCCACGGACTCACCGCCCCCTTTGATGCTCATATTTTTAAGTAGTCGTTTCACAAGTGGCACAAGAGTGGAGCACAAAAAAACGTAAGCGAGTGCGACTTAATATGTAGCACGACTGGTTTGCCATAAAAATATATCAGATAAGGACAAAAAATATTCCTTGTAGCGCTTTTTGGAAGGACTTCAACGCGACTGCCTCTCTGCCCGTATACCTTTGTTGGGCGGTTAGCTGCGTGGGATAAGATCCTTCCCCGTGCGTTTGCGACTACGCACACACGTTCGCCACCACCGTCCCTCTACTGTAGTACGTGCGCAGCGCGGGTGGGAGGAAAAGAAGTACTGCAGGGAGGCGCCCACTTTGTCATACTGACTAGTTTTTTCCCCTTCCCGCCCTAGTATGTTTCTATCTAAGCACTCACTTCATGTCGTAGGGAAAAGCCCCTTTACGCCAGCAGCATAGTAAAAGGTACAAAAAAATCCATACGAAGAAATTACTACAGAATTTATTTCAAGCCGACAATCTTATGATATTAATATCACGTCGAAAAGAAAGTACCGTAAAGACAGTCACAGTCATCGTCAGATGTTTTTACGACGCTTTCCGTTTATACCCTGCAGGTGCCAGAGTTCCCTGGAATTGAGGGAACCAAGGAGAATTTCCTTGTCGGGAAAGGGAGAAAATACCTTTAGGACATCCCAGTTGAGGAGGACCGAAGGAGACACTGTAACGATAATTCAAGGTGAAAGAGCCCAATAGATCGAAAAATGAATAAAAGCAATACTAAAACATTTATGCTGCCTCAAACAGGCGCTATATCTGCTTTTTGCGGCCCTGAGGAGCTCCCTTGCCTGGACGGTTCCTCCTGCCTCTCCCCCGAAAGCTTTTGCGACGGGAGGATCGACTGCAGGGACCTGTCCGACGAGCCAGAGGGCTGCATGTGAAGAAGACACAATGCAGTTAAGTTAACTATTACTATTACTGTTACTATTGTGATATCGACCGTAAATACATGAGTATTTTCACCATATCAGTTCTTACTAAGCGACATATAATTTACCGAATACATATCGTGCATGAAACGGAAATAAAAATAATTGAGAGTAACATGTGAAGCTATTCTCTTCTCTCTGCAATGGAATCTTTCCTCTGTCTACTCGGGGTTCTCTTTTGTACGATTACGCAAGAGCGCGGTGCGTGAAAGGAGATCATGTTGCTGTTGCTCTGCCCGCTGCTGCATCAGGCAGCCTGCATGTTGCCTCGACTCACACACCTTTCCCCCGGTTTGACGGCTTTTAGTGTCGCTGCTTGGATTAGTGTACATTGTGCAAGTAGTCTGGCCATTCGACTTTTATACCCTCGTGCGCACCGTACGTACGTAAAGCTTACGTACGAATAAAATAGTTCAAGTATAGCACATTCCTCGTCACCATGTCTTCCTCCGCCCTGAAGGTGGCCAAGAAGTGCCAGGAGCTGTCCCGGCTGAGCGCCCCGGAGCTGCGAGGCTTCTTCGCCTCCTTCGACGTGGTCATGACCGACTGCGACGGCGTCCTATGGGTGGGCACAACCGAGATCGAGGGCGCCGCCAGGTGCGTTCGAGCCCTTCGAGAGATGATGGGCAAGAAGGTGTTCTACTGCACCAACAACAGCACCAAGTCGCGACAGGAGTACGTGGAGAAGTGCGCCCAGATGGGCTTCGGCGGGGAGATGGAGGAGATGGTGGGCACCAGCTACCTGGCGGCCGAGTACTTGAAGGAGCAGAAGTTCGAGGGGACTGTCTACGTGGTCGGGTCCACAGGAATCACCAAGGAGCTAGACCTGCTGGGGATAAAGCATGTTGGGCTAGAGGTGATCATTCTGAATTGTTGATAACAAATAAGTGTTTTTCTATGTAAATCATTTTTGGGCGCAGTTACAGAGTCATTTGACGTAGTATGGAAAAGAGCACCAAACCGAACCTAACTTATTACTGCAGCAGCAGCAGGTGCTACTGTGTGTTGCTGCTTCTGTTGCTGCTGTTGTTGCTGCTGCTGCTGCTGTTGCTGTTGTTATTGTTATCATTATCGTTGTTATTGTCAGTTGTCATTGTCATTGTTGTCATTTGTGTGTTATTGATTTATTGTTATAGCCTATAGCTGCTGTAGCTGCTGCTATTGTTGCTATAGCTGTTGATCCTGTTAATGTTCCTGCTGTATTTGTTGCTGTAGCTGCTGCTATTGTTGCTATAGCTGTTGATCCTGTTTCTGTTCCTGCTGTATTTGTTGCTGTAGCTGTTGCTGCTGTATATGTTGCTTACCTATTGCTACTGTAGCTGCTGCTAAAGAGAATATTGTTGAAAAAAATCTTCCTTCCAGAACCCGCAAGGCATATACCAGCCCGACTACGTTCCCCCTGGCACCCCCGAGGGCGCCTCCATCACTGGCTACCCTGGTATGACGTCCGACTCCAAGGAGTGGGGCCTAGACGCTGATGGGAAGCAGCTGGGCGGCGTGGTGGTGGGCATGGATCTGCACATCAGCTACCGCAAAGTAGCCAAGGCCGCCACTATCCTCTCCCGGCCGGACACCGTCTTCGTCGCCACCAACACCGACGAGCAGTTCCCTCACAAGAGCGGCGTTGTCCTCCCCGGGACGGGCGCCGTCGTGCAGACTGTGGCGACGGCCGCCGGGCGCGCGCCCGTCGTCATGGGCAAGCCCTCCCCGGCCATGTTCGAGGCTGTGCGCCGGGTGCACCCGGAGACGCGCCCGGACCGCACCCTCATGGTAGGCGACCGGGCCAACACGGACATCCTGCTGGGGGCGAGGTGCGGGCTGACCACGCTGCTGGTGGGCACTGGCACGCACTCGCTGGAGGACGCAAGGAGGTGGGAGCGGTCGTCTAAGGAAGATGAGAGGGAGATGGTGCCCGACTACTACGTGGACAAGCTGGGGGACCTGGTGGAGCTGTGGCAGAAGGCGAAGGGGGAGAAATAAGGAAAATAGTGAGAACCAAACACACTTGCTAAAAACCCACGGGCCCAATCAAGCATTAACTCTTTTACGATAGATAAATATTTTTCGATTTTCGCCAGTTGAATTTAGCTACTGTAGAATCAGGTTGCGAATGACAAACGTGTTCTTTGTCGTTACCAATACAATTACAATAGATAGCTGCACAACTGCGTAGAATAACGCACATGCTAGGTTAACATTTGTTGAGAGTTGAACTGCCAAACTCATTGTTGAAATGTACGGAGCTACATTTTTTGGTTGAATAAACCATGCAGGGAAAAATAAGTGTCGCATTTCTACGATGTATCGATCCCGATTGTAAAAGACGTACAGTAATATTGAAACGCTCTGAATTATTGGAATGAGTCGCGCGCGGTTTCACGAAATTTCCTTGGAAATGCAGGATTTCCCTGTCACCTCCCAGATTTTATCCCAGCTCTTTTCTCTCCTGCTTGCAATCGATAAAGATTCCTTCTACCAGGACTTTTGATCTTCCCCGCGATCCGTCCCTCCTAAACAGGAGCGGCTTGTGTTCCAAGCTCCTCCTCCTCCTCTTTGACAGTCGAGGCGCGCAAAGAAATGGATAGGGACAGGTCGTGCGAGCCTAAAAAATCCGTATCTGCAAATTTGCTTAATCTGGCGGGGAGCTGGTACAAAGCAACACCCGGTCCTTGCAGCTTGCATCCTTTGTGTTTATTCGAGGTACGTGATGTTTGTGGATCGCACTGCATATTTTGGAGAAAAAATTGACCATTTTCATATCCCCCCTCTTGGTCCTTGGAGGGAGGAGTCGCCTGGAAAGGAAAGAAAAGGGGAGGGGGGCGGTACACCCACCGCCTCCTCCTCCTCCTGGGTAGGTACAATGGTACCTATTCCTTCTTTTCTTTTTCCACCTCCTCCTCCTTTGGCAAGAAGGAAAAGAGGCTTTACCGCACGCCCTTTTTCTTCTCCTTTCCCGCTGAAGCCCTCTTTTTCGTTCTTTTTTTCAGTCTTCCCCGCTCCTCCCGCCGCTGTCCTGAAGATACCGTACCATAGCGGCGACCGGTAGTGGTGGGCACTGAGACTGACTGGTGGGCGCCTCGCATTATTTGGCGACGGTCAGCGACGACGACTTCCAGTTGACTGGAAAGGGCAGGTGGAGGAGGGGGAGGGGGAGATTTTCTCCCGAAAAATTGAACGAGTGGAGAAAAACAATTAGCGTCGAGGTCTCCACCATGACGAATCCGTAAGCATTGTTGCACTGTACGTACATAAAAGGGTAAAAATAATTTCCATTTTTTAGAGTCATGGCGCTTCTTAGCCTAGCCGGCCTCTGCGCCGGTGTGGCAGTCCCGGATCCTCAGTCTCTTCTTCCCAAGAAACTTCGTAAGTTTTCGAATTCTCCATATGTTTTGAAGTTCTTTGGATTATTTCATAGCCTGGGACAAACCAGACGCTTCTGGCTCGGGGAATATGTATTTTCTCCCCTTGAAAATTGCTCCCCCGACCTTGACTTTCTCTTTGGGCAGCACCCAGAATATTGAACGAGAGTAGGCAGAAGGAGCGAGGCCATTTACCACAAAAGCAGGACCATCAATCTTGAAAGCTCTTCTGGTTTCCATCAATTTTGCACCTGCTTAAAACCACTATTTATTTTTTTCGTAGCGTGTACTCTAAACAATATCGCCTTGGTGGGTGGCGATTTGACAGCATCGGACGGGGGAGGGGGCATCCCCACCGGGGAGGACCCGGCGGAGTGCAAGTTCGAGTGCGAGAGGAGGGCGAATTGTCAAGTGAGACGCAAAGATCAATTTTTTGCCTTCCACATATATTATATTTTTCTTAATTAGTTTTGGACTCACGTCCGCGAGTGGGACGTGAACTGCTTCCTCAAGTCCGTTGCTGGCGAGGAGCGGCCGATGGACGCCGCCGTCACCGGTTGGAAGGGAGACGGTTGCGCGGGCGGCACCGAGGCCTTCGCCTCCGCCCCCTCCCCCGCCGCCGCCACCCCAACCCCGAGACTCTCCTCCCGCATCCGCGCAGAGCAGAGGCGGAGGCAGGAGCTGGAGGAGCGGCGTCGGCAGGGCCTGCTGGACAACACCGGATGCAAGCTGGAGGATGTGGCCCTACTCGGAGCAGACCTACCAAAGGACCTGAACGGCGACGGCGTCAGCCTCAGGTCCTTCGTTGAGTGTCGACAGGCCTGCAGGGACCAGGACGGATGCGAGGCATTTACCTTCGTCAAGGAATGGGAGCTAAACTGCTTCCTAAAGTCCAAGAAGGGGGAGGAGTCGGAATTCCTTGGCGCCGTTTCGGGGACTCTGGAGCCATGCAGCTCGGCCCTGGAGCAGCAGATTGCCATTTCCAACGCCAGGGGGAGGAGGCCTCAGGCAGGAGACCAGCAGAGAAGTATGTAAGAGGACAGAATAGTAGACGGGAAGAGACAAGACTCTAAAACCATGACATAATTCGAACAAAAGGGCGAAGACCAGTCGCGGCATCCACTGACGTTCCTGTCTCTCCTGCTGCTCCTTCCCGATCTCGACTCCCCGTTCGTTCCAGGCGTCCGAGGCCTCCTCCGCCTCCCCCCCCACCGCCCTCACGGCCGGAAGTGGTTTTCCCGAGCTCATCCTCCACACAAGAAAGTGGTAAGATCCACAAATAATAATGCTCTTTATTGCACTTGTCACCAACCTGTTGACAATGTTGATGCTCTTGCTTTTATCGTTTCCTTGTTTTTGCTACGTTGGTTTTGTTGTTGTTGTTGTTGTTGGTGCTAATGCCACAATTACCACAATTGCTCTTTTTCGACATGATTAGGGTTCTCAAGTTTGTATGAATTATCAATAATAAATCCATTTTTCAGAGTGCATCTTCCAAGCAACCAACTTCCTGGGAGGTGGTCTGGAGAAGGAGGAGGGCGGGCAGGGCATTGAGGTCTCGGATCAGGAGAGCTGCAGTGCTGAGTGCCAAAAGCGACCCAAGTGCAATTACTGGACCTACGTCAAGAAGTGGAAGGTGTCGTGCTACCTGAAGGGCCGCCTTGGGGAAAAGTCCGACTTTGAGGGGGGCATCTCAGGCACGTACGGACACAGGTGTGGTAAGTCGCATATCCCACCCTCGTCTTAACATTACAAGAGCGAACAAATAAATTTTTCATCCCGCCAGTCAGTGGAAATAATAATTCGTGTTTCCTCCCATTTTCAAAGACGAGCTGGAGACATCTCCCTCAGCCCCCACCCGGCGACTCCCTACCCTGGACCCAAGCACCGCCGGATCCTTCAGCTCGCTACAGCCTGGTTCGCCCAATGGTAAAATTTATTCATGCATTGGAGACGTAACTTTTCACCCATGACAAAATTCCATTATCAACTTTCAAGAGTGTCTGTTCGACAACACGAACTTCCTGGGCGGCGGTCTGACGGAAGAGGAAGGAGGACAGGGGATAGAAACCAAAGGCTACCAGGCGTGCAGCCTGGAGTGCCAGACACGGCCAAAGTGCAATTATTGGACATTCGTGGAGAAGTGGAAGGTGAACTGCTACCTCAAAAGCCGCCTCGGGGAGAAGTCAGAGTTTGAGGGAGGGGTGTCTGGAACTTACTCGGAGCATTGCGGTAATATTCCACTTACAATATTTTTGCTGCAATCTATTTTGAGGACACAACTTTCCAGAAGCGCTCCAGCCCTCCAAACAACAGCGACCTCGGTCTCCCTCCTCCGCTTCCTCGCCGCTCCTCAGCCAAAATGTGGCTCTGATCAAGCAGGGAGAAGGTGACATTTCATTTTGCGCAAGCAAACCTTGTTTGAGCAATTTCTTTTTACACTGTTCCCGCCTCAGAGTGCATCTACCAAAACACCAACTTCCTCGGTGGAGGTCTGCCGGAGAACGAGGGCGGACAGGGGATCCAGACCAAAGACTTCCATGAGTGCGACCAGGAGTGCCGCAACAGGGGGAGGTGCCAGTACTGGACCTTTGTGGAAAAGTGGCAGATAAATTGGTATAGTATTTGCTGTTTCCGTAAATAATTGCTCTTGCACTTCCACAACCATTCCTAAACTACAGCTACCTCAAGAGCCACCTGGGAGAGAAGACTGAGTTCGAGGGAGGAGTCTCAGGGACCTACGGCGCCAATTGCAGTGAGTCTTTCTTCCGGCCATTGACTTTCATGACTGGAAATTATCTCCATCTTCTTTTTTATCCCCAGACTTCGGAGCCCGTTCGCAGGCCCCATCCTCTTCTAGTCCTTCCTCCTCCTCTTCTTCCTCTTCTCACCTCGGCGCGGCGGTGAACGGCAAAGTGTCGGACGGAGGAGGTAAGATGAATAAACAATTAACTATTTTTTTCTCTCGACGGATCCCTTTTAGGCTGCCGTTACCTGAGCGTGAACCTGCAGGGCGGCGACCTCTCCCCCGACAAGGGCGGCCACGGCATCGAGACCAGGGACCCCGACCATTGCAGGAATGAGTGCGCCGAGAGGGGAGATTGCCAGTTCTGGACCTTCGTCAGCGAGTGGAAGGTCAACTGCTACCTCAAGGACAAGAAGGGCGCCGAGAGGGAGATGGAAGGGGCCACGTCGGGGGCGCTCCTAGTGGCATGTGGTAATTTTGAAGAAATTTTTCTCCGAAAGTGTCGGCAAGAAAACTACGTAGTTACTTGTATTAATTGGACAGACGAGGAATTGAAGGACGAGCTCGGAGAGACGGGAGAGCCGAGGGACAACGAGCACGGTAAAAAAATTCCTGCTTTCTGTTTTATCAATGTTAAATTGTTCCGGTCAGAATGCGCCTACGACGGCCTCACTTTCAACGGAGCCGACCTGCCGGCCAAGGAAGGCGGGTTGGGCATCGTGACGGGGACTGCAGAACGGTGCCGGGGAAGGTGCCTGGAGTCACGGTACTGCTACCACTGGGTGCACCAGGACGGATGGAGGGTAAACTGGTGAGGGAAAGTGTTTTTTTTTAAAAAAAAGTTCGAGGTTGATTATTGTTCTTTTCTTCCCACCAAGCTATTTGAAGGGAAAGCAAGTATTTTCTGAAGAGAAGGAGGGGTCCGTTTCGGGGTCTATTGGGGTACGGTGCCTCAGCGGAGGTAAGGCCTCTGAGGATGAGTCAGTTTTCCTTCTCCAGCAATTGCTCCTTCATTTATTCCGATAAACCAAATTTCAGCCACCTCCCTCCCGTCCCCGTCCTCCTCCTCCTCCTTGAGCGAGGTCCCACGGTCCGCCTCCATCAACTTCCAGCCTGCCATCCTCGTCCGCCCCACCAACAACAGGAAGGACCACTGCAGGTACCCGGGACTAAACTACCAGGGAGGGGACCTGGCGGACTCCCAGGGCGGAAACGGCATCGAGACCAAGACCGCTGGACAGTGCGCAGCAGAGTGCGAGAGGAGGCCGGAGTGTCAGTTCTGGACTCATGTCGACGGTTGGAAGGTTCTGTTGTAGACGAAGGAAACTTGAAATTTGTTGCAATGATATTTTTTTGCTTCCACTAGGTGGGTTGTTATTTGAAGAGCACCTTCGATAACCAGAGTCAGAAGGATGGAGCAACATCAGGGTCCATAGGGGTGGCGTGTGACGAGGGTGAGAAAAAAGGCCTTTTTTTTCAATTGTCTGTCATTCATACCATTTGCAGCTTCTGCTGCTGCTGCTGTTGCTGCTGCTCTTTGCTGCCGCTGTTGCTGCCGTTATTGTTGTTGCTGTTTTTTTGCTGTTGCTATTACTATTGGCATTGCTGCTACCACGATCTTTATACTGCCACTATTGCTGCTGGCACTATTGCTGCTGCTGCTGCTGCTGCTGTTGCTGTTGCTGTAACAGCAACAACAGCATCAGCAACACCTGCTGCTGCTCTTGTTGTTGTTGTTGATGATGATGTCGTTGTTGATGATGATGCTTCTGCTGCTGCTGCTTCCGATCCGACATGGTTCAGATTCCACTTCATCAATTCATTTCTCCCAGATTTCAAGGCTTCCCCTCCCTCTGAGGAGGAAGTGGACCCGGCCGCCGTAAAGGCGGCCCCCGCCCAGGCACCTTCTTCGCTCTTAGGGGGAGGCGGGGGCTCGAACGCCAGTAACAAGGTCCCGCGCAGCCCTTCCTCGCAGCCGGACAACGTCTGCTTCTTCACCGACGTAAACGTCCTTGGCGGCGACCTCCCCAAGGCGGCGGGCGGCGAGGGCGTCTCCACCCCGGACGTCAACAACTGCGCCGTCGCCTGCTACGAGAGGGAGGACTGCGTATACTTTGTCTGGGTGCATGGGTGGGGGGAGAGGAACTGCTTCCTAAAGGTAAAACGCACATTCTTGAAGGACAAAAAATATTATTTTTGTTTGATTTATTTCGTTTTAGTCTCACTTTACTGACGAGGAGGCTTTCCCCGGGTCGACATCGGGATCGATCGGTCTAGCTTGCGTGAAATGAGGCGGAAGAAAAACATTTGAATATACTTACCTGAAGTGGAAAATTGAGCACTGAATGAATACATGTGAATGATGTGAATATAGTTATGTTGTGCATGCGAAATATAGATTCAGCGATGACATCAAATTCTCTTTTCCGCGAACTCAGCGGCTCGGACGAGGAAGGGAGAGAAAATCCAATCAGACTTTTTACCGGCATCGATAGCCGCCGAGTAATGGTCTCAATTATTGTCATACCTGCTCGCGGGGGCGTGACGGACCGGGGGGTGGGGGTCCCAGAGTTTTGAACTGGGGGGGTAGGGTTTGGTTTTAGACCCCAACCGGGGGTGGGGTGGGGGTGGGGGGTGGTATAGGTCAAACTGCCCCCTTGTGACAATCACAGGGGGGTCTCCCAAAAACCAAAACGGGGGTAAAATTTTCTTCCGGCCGCAGAAGGCGGCCAAAATTTAAGGTTTTAGTTTTTGGAAAAGGGCCTGGAAAAGATATTTTTTTGATAAATTTAGTTATATTTTTTAAAAAAATTCTGTTGGCCGCCTTTGGCACTTTACCTAAGTAATAACTTAGGTAGATCTTCAAAAGTTAGGGCATCTTTTTCTAAATGACCCCTTTGTATGACCAACCAGTTTCAAGAAAAACACCAAAAAGATTTAAATCTGAAATTTAAGGTCTAAGGAGTGCTCAGACAAATTTTTTATAAGATTGAAAATCTTGGGCACCCCCAAATTATGTTGGGTGGATCAGGTCAAATTTGAGTTTTGAGGTCATTCATTGATAGGTCAAAAAAGGTGAAAAACGCAAATTGGTTAAAATGCTAAATCTTTTTG
>JAAUYB010122959.1_pt1 | contig 10261 bp, 9 predicted proteins | sample 7278071 | NCBI WGS metagenome assembly JAAUYB01 (sample SAMN14350121, study PRJNA611818) | marine sediment metagenome | isolation source: surface marine sediment (1.8m) | place: French Polynesia: Moorea | collected 2018-08 | reverse complement strand
TTCCGATTTGATGCGGCTTAACTCGGCCATCAGTTCTTCGTCGATGTGCAAACGCCCGGCGGTATCCAGCAGCAGGGTGTCGCACCCCGCCAACTGGGCGGCGACCTGTGCTTCCTTGCAGATGTCCACTGGATCCATGTCGGGCTGGGCGCCATATACGGGCACCGAAAGCTGATCGCCCAGCTTGGTCAACTGGTCGATGGCCGCCGGTCGGTAGACGTCGGCTGGCACCAGATAGGGCTTGTGGCCCTGATTGCGCAAATGCACGGCCAATTTGCCCGCGGTGGTTGTTTTGCCCGAGCCCTGAAGCCCCGCCAGCATCACCGCCACCGGCCGGGGGCCATTGAGATTCAAAGCCTCGTGCTTGGCGCCCATCAGTTCGGTCAGCTGCTCGTTGACGATCTTGACGACCTGCTGCCCGGGCGTCAGGCTGGTCATGACGTCCTGTCCGAGGGCTTGGGTGCGAATATCGGCGATGAAGCGCTTGACCACGCGGAAATGGACATCGGCCTCCAGAAGGGCGATCCGCACTTCGCGGAGACCCTCATCGATGTTCTTTTCCGTCAGCTTGCCTTGCCCCTTGAGCTTTTTGAATACGGACTCAAGGTTATCGGACAGGTTTTCAAACATACACAAGACCCCAATGGCTGTCGATTGTCATAAATCGTTGAACTTAGAATTTTGAAAATGCTATGTCAAGAATAAAAGGAAGTGATTAAACGGCTTTAAGACGCTCCCGAGGGAGATATATTCCCTTAAGTCTTTACAGGCGGGTTGGGCGGACCAAGAATAAAACAGGATTAACCGCCCAATAACGCACTAGTTTAAAAAATGCAAACAAAATAATGGTTTGTAAAGGGCTCCCATCATAAAAAAAGATATCAAAGATTTGGACCGTGAGGCGTTGGGGCAATGGTTGGCCGAAGCCGGTGAAGCGCCTTACCGGGCCGACCAGATCCTGCGCTGGATCTATCGGGATCAGGTCGATCGCTTCGAGGGCATGACCAATCTCAAGCAGGCCTTGCGCGGACGTCTGGCCGATGCGTATACCATCGGACGCCTGCACCTTTGCGAACATGAAACCGCAGGGGACGGCACGCAGAAATTCCTCTTCGAGCTGAACGACGGCGAGCGCATCGAAAGCGTGCTGATCCCCGAGCGCGATCATTTCACCCTGTGCCTCTCCAGCCAGGTGGGCTGCGCCCAGAACTGCCGCTTCTGCCTGACGGCCCGCGGAGGTTTCCGGCGCAACTTGTCACAAGGGGAGATTCTGGCCCAGGTGCGCGATATCCGCCACGGGCTGGCCGCACCGGAGCAGTTGACGAATATCGTTTTCATGGGCATGGGTGAGCCTCTGGCCAACTACCGCCATCTGATCGGGGCCATCAGGGTGCTGCGGAACAACAAGATCGGGTTCGGCTTTGCGAAACGCAAGATCACGGTCTCCACGGCCGGGCTGGTGCCGCGCATGGCCGACCTGGGGCGGGACACGGATGTCGGCCTGGCGGTCTCCCTGAATGCCACCGACAACGAAACCCGCAGCCGTCTGATGCCCATCAATCGGCGCTATCCGCTGGAGATGCTGCTGGAGGCCTGCCGCCGCTATCCGTTGGCCCCCCAGCGGCGCATCACCTTCGAATACATCCTGCTTGAGGGCGTCAACGACACACCGGCCGATGCCCGTCGGCTGGCGGATCTGCTGCGGCCGATCCGTGCCAAGATCAATTTGATTCCCTTCAATGGGCATGCGGGTTGCCGCTATCGCTGCCCGGACGAGACCAGCATACAGGCCTTCCAGAAGATTTTAGTCGACCGGCACTACACGGCCATCATCCGCCACAGCAAAGGCCGCGAGATTTCTGCGGCCTGCGGGCAGTTGCGGGCCCGCGCCCGAAACTAGCGGCGACCGCGGCCCGCCTCGTCCAAGCCCTGGACCGGCATGTTTCGATTCTGCTTGGGGCGATGTCCAATCATGATCAACTCATGAAAAGTCATCTTTACGACGCCTTTGTAACAAGTTCGATCGCAAGGCTTGCGAAGAGCGAGGAATACGCTGACGGACGAGGGTTGAAGCGTAACGTCGCTATCGGGTTAGTGCTGATCTAAACTCTTCACCTCCGGGGGGCTACCTAAGGCCTCCCGTTCTGCAGGAGGAGATTCACCTTACGAAACCGTCAAACCATGAGGGCGTGCACGTCATCTGGCCGGAGCGGTTTCACCCGCAGGGTCTGCCGACCGTCCGGACTGCTGGCCAGCACATCGACCTCGGTTTGCCGGGCCGCCTTGCTGTAGCCGGCGCAGATGGCTGCCGCCGTGACGAGGGCCTCTCCGGAAGCCCGGCCGGCAACGACGACGACGGGTCCCGGGTAATTGATGACATTCAGGGTCGTATCCCGGTGGGGATCTTGGAGGGCCAGAATGTTCCGGTTGTCCTTTTGGGTGCGGCCCACGATGATCTTGGTGGCGTCATCCAGTCGGAAGTGCCGGCCGTATTTGAGCATTTCGAGTTCCGCGGTCTGGGTCTGTGTCTGGTGCGCGAAAAGATCCCTGAGCCGGCGCGCGTAGCCCGGATCGGTTAGCAAACAGCCACCGGCCGGCGCGGGGTAGTCAACGATACCGAACTCTTCCGCGAGCTTGATCTGGGGTTTGCGCGAACGACCGCTGAGATCAAGCAGCTGGTCCCGGTTGACCCAGCCCTTTTTCTCCGGGATGGTTTCAGGCAGCCGGCGGGCACTTAGCGGGCGCAGAATATAGCCGTCGAATCCGGATTGCTTTTCGACGTAGCGCAAGGAGGGCCTGGTCTGACTCATGGGCCGCTGACCCAGGACTTCGCCACTGAACAGAAAGTCAAAGCCACGTGACTGCATCCACTGGCCGGCCTGCCGGAACATCAGGGCGTGGCAGTCCATACAAGGGTTCATATACTTCCCGTAGCCGCACGGCGGATTGCGCAGCATCTCGAGATAAACCGGCGTGAGTTCCTGAACCGTCAGCGGGATGCCGGTGACCCGTGAGGCGGCCCGGGCCTTATCTGCCGAGAAAAAAGGGGTTTCGAACGTAATCCAGGCGACTTCGATGGCCTGATCGCGCAGCACGAGGCCGGAAAGGATACTGTCCAGCCCGCCAGAGCACAGCCCCAGGGCCCGAACGGCTTTTTTTTCGGATCCAGCCATGTTAGATAGTCCCGATTTCGACTTGCCCATAGCAAAACTTGGCATTGTCTGTGGACAACCTGTCGCCATCTGCCAGGGTGCGGCACATACGGGTATTTCACGGATGAACGACGGGAAGGAAGGTCAACGGATGACCCCTAAAGCGCGGCTGACCAAAATCAGAAAAACCCTAAGAGGTGCCTATCCGGATGTCAAGACGCAGCTCGACCACAACAGTCCGTTTCAACTCCTGATGGCCACCATTTTATCGGCCCAGTGCACCGACCGCCAGGTCAACAAGGTCACCGGCGGCTTGTTTGCGGAATTCGGCACGCCCGCGAAGATGGCGGCCGCCCCGGTGGCGACCATCGAGAAATACATCCGTTCCACCGGATTTTACCGCAACAAGGCGCGCAATCTCAAGCGCTGCGCCGAGGCCCTTGTGGCGCAGCACGGCGAGGCGGTGCCCGCTGATCTGCAGGCCCTCACCCGTCTGCCCGGGGTGGGACGTAAAACCGCCAATGTGGTGTTGGGGGAGGCCTTCGGTATTCCGGGTGTGGTCGTCGACACCCACGTGGCGCGCATTTCCCGGCGCCTGGGACTCACGCACCACAGCAACCCGGTCAAGATCGAATTCGACCTGATGGCGCTCATGCCCCCCGACGACTGGAGTGATTTCTGTTTGCGGCTCATCTATTTCGGCCGGGAAACCTGCCGGGCGCGCAACCCCGACTGTCCGGCCTGCCCTATCCGGCGCCTCTGCCCCTGGCCCGGTAAAACGCGTGTCCAGCCATAAAGGCCATCTTTCGGCCCAGGCCGGCGTTCTCGCACTTTTGGAATCCTCGACGTAGAATCAATATCCGGACGGCCACGTAAAAAGTTCGGCAGACGGCTTGCGAGCCCCGAGGAATGAAGCGTACTCAAGTACGCCGCAATGAAGAGGGGCGAAGCATAACGCCGCTGGCGGGCTTTTTACGTGGCCGTCAGTCGTCCAGCTTGAAGAGCCGGCGCGTGGTGGCCAGCAGCGTGGCCTTGTCGTCGTGGCCTTCCGCCCGTTTGAGGAGGGTGGTGGGCTCGTGCAGGATCTTGTTGACCAGGGCCTGGGTCATTTTCTCGAAGGCCTCGGCGTCGGTCTCGGAAAGCTTGGGGGCTAGCTTTATACGGGTGCGCTCGGCTTCCGCCCGAATCTTGTCCTCCAACTGCTGGCGCAGGGCCACGATGGTGGGCACCACGTCCAGGCTTTCATACCACTGGCGGAAACGGATGACGGCTTCGTCCACCAAACGTTCGCCTTTTAGGGCCGCATGTTGACGATCTTCGATATTTTCATCGATGACGCCCTTCAAATCGTCGATATCGTAAACGTAGGTGTTATTCAGGCGGTTGATGGCCGGGTCGATGTCGCGCGGTACGGCAATGTCGATAAAGAACAGCGGCCGGCTGCGGCGGCCGCGCAGGATTTTTTTGACCTGATCGCGCCGCACGACATAATCCGGCGAGCCTGTGGAGCTGATGATGATGTCCACGTTGCGCAGTTCTTCGGCAATTTCTTCAAAACGAATGGCCCGGCCGCCGAAGCGAGTGGCCAGATCGACCCCCCGGTCGAAGGTACGGTTGGCCACCAGGATTTCACCGGAGCGCTGACGGATCAAATGCTCCACCGCCAGTTCGGCCATTTCGCCGGCACCGATCAGCAGGACCTGGCGTCCGGCCAGTTCGCCGAAGATCTTGCGGGCCAGCTCGATGGCGGCGTAGCTGATTGACACGGCGTGGTCACCGATGCCCGTTTCGGTGCGGATGCGTTTGGCCACGAAAAACGTCTTGTGCAGCAGGCGGTTCAATATGACCCCGGAGGTCTTTTTGAGGGTGGCCTGAAGGTAGGCGCTCTTGATCTGTCCCAGAATCTGCGGTTCGCCCACCACCATGGAATCCAGGCTGGCGGCCACCCGAAAGATGTGCCGCACGGCCTCCGGTCCGATGTGCACGTAGAGCTTGTCCTTGAATTCCTGGGCCGGGATGTCGTTGTTTTCCGAAAGAAATTGGATGACCGCCTCGACGGTGGCGTCCATGGCCGTGGTGGTCAGCAGCACTTCGACCCGGTTGCAGGTCGAGACCAGGAGCACTTCCTCCACGGTCTCCAGGGCGTTTAACCGTTCAAGCGCCGTGTCCTGATCCTCGCCGCTGAAACCTAAACACTCGCGGATCTCCACGGATGCGGTCTTATGGTTGAGGCCGATGAGAATGATGTCGAGTTTGGCGGTCATGTTCTGACGGCCGCGATCCCGCGACCTGGCCGATCCCTGTGTTACCCGCGGTCCGATTACTGCGTAAACACGCCGTGATGGCCGCTCATCAAAAGGTTAACCCCCAGAAAGGTAAACAAAACGGTGGCAAAGCCAATAATGGCCATGATGGCCGCCCGCCGCCCACGCCAGCCCAGCGCCAGCCGCTCATGGATCAAGACGGCGTACAGCAGCCAGGTAATGCCGGACCAGACCTCCTTGGGATCCCAGCTCCAGAACCGTCCCCAAATGCTCTTGGCATAGATGAGACCCGTGGCCAGACCCAGGGTCATCATCACAAAACCGGCCAGAATGCAGGTCTGACCCGCCGAATCCAGCAAATCCAGGGACGGCAGCCGACGGAAGAAAAATCCGGGTTTCTTGGATTTGATGGCTTGCTCCTGAACCAGGTAGAGAATACCGATCCCACAGGCCAGGGCTAAGCTGGCCTCGCCGATAAAGATAAGGGCCACGTGGGCGACCAGCCACATACTTTTCAACACCGGTTGCACAGGAACGGCCGTGGCGGGCATCAGGGCCACGCTGATCATGGTGACGGCGGCCAGAGGGGCCGAGAAGACCCCCAGGACCTTGAGACGGTAGCGGTACTGGAAGAGCAGGAAAACACCGGCCACGGCCAGCGCACCAAAAGAGAGGGTGTCGCGCAGGGTGTTGACCGGCAGGTGACCGGCCTGGATTGTACCGATCGCAATCACGATCAGGTGAACCGTAAACCCTACCGCGAGCAGCATCACACCGCCGCGATAGAATTGTTGTTTCTGCCGCACCAGGAAAAGGGTGTAGGCGGCCGTACTGGCGATATAGAATACGATGGTCAGCAGGATTCCAATTTCCATAGGCGATGGCCGGTCTTTCCGCCCCGGTCGAGGTTATTTTACCGGGGACATCAAGTCTTCCCAAACAACGGTATCCCCGCAGTGTTCCTTAAGGCAGCATTCGATCCGCGCGCTGTCGCCGGTGCGGATCGATTCCAGGAGATCGCTGTCCAGCAGGGCTTCGAATAGTTTTTTATGACCCTGGGGGTCGTGGCCCTGTGATAACAGCCGTTGCCGCAAGGCCCCCAGGAGATCCAGCAGCCGGGCGTATTCCGGTCCGTAGGCGGATTCGATCTCACGGCGGATCCGTCGGGCTAGGGCCGGGCTTTTACCGGACGTGGAAATGCTGATCAGCAGGTCGCCCCGCGCCACCACCGCCGGGAGCACAAACTGGCCCCGCTCCGGCTGATCGGCAATATTGCACCATACCCCCAGACGCTGGGCATCTTCGCTGATCCTGTGGTTCAGTTCGCGGTTATCCGTGGTGCCGAACACCAGTATAGCGTTCTCCATGTCCGAATCGATGTAGGGGCGGCGCTTCAGCCGGATGCGGCCTTCCGCGGCCAGGGACGCAAGCTGCGGGGTTGCTTCCGGGCTCACCACCGTCACCCGGGCACCGGCCTGCAGCAGCGTATGGGCTTTGCGGGTTCCGACAGCACCGCCGCCCACCACCAGGCACGGGCGGTCCTGGATATCGAGATAAACCGGGAAATAGCGCATGGGATCAGGTCACCTCGAGGGTCATCAGATCGCGGGCCAGCAGAACCGGGCCCGCATAGGTCCGTCGGCACTGGGTCACCAGATCGACATTTTCGCAGTCGGGATAGAAATGGGTCAGCATCAGTTGGCGCACACCGGCCTCGGCGGCCATGCGGCCGGCCTCCGACGGTGTCAAATGGCCGCGCACCGGGTGTTCGTCCGGCCGGGCCGCCTCGCAGATCAGCAGATCGGCTTCCCGGGCCAGCGCCACCAGGTTTTCGGAATATTCGGTGTCGCCGGAATAGACCACCGCAGGACCTTGGTCCAGGGCCACCCGGTAGGCCACACTTTCGGGATTGTGGCGAACCGGCAGCGTTTCCACGGACCAGCCGTCGGCGCTATGTTTGAATCCGTCCGCCGGCGCCGCCTCGATCACCTGCAGCATGCCGTCGGCTAGTCGGATCCAGTCCCCGTAGACCGCTTCCAGGCGCATCATGAAATTGCGGAAGCCGGGCCCCCCGATCAGGGTCAGCGGGCTTTGGCGGCGGTTTGCGTCCGGGTATTTGTTGGCGAAGATCAGCGGGGCCAGCTCACCGGTGTGGTCGGGATGGAAGTGGCTGATACAGACATGGGAGAGGTCCTGCACCTGAACGCCAGCCTCCAGCAGGCGTCGCATGCTGCCCGGGCCGATGTCGAAGAGCAGGTGCGAAGTCCCCACGGTCATCAACAAAGCGCAGGCGCTGCGCGTCAGCGACGGCACGCAGGTGCCCGAACCCAGAACGGTCACATGGATGGTGTTGCTGTTGATGGTCATTTCGTGCCGGCTCTTTTCTGCACGCGATTGATCAGCCAGTTTAGGAATTTGCGCGAATCCCGGGTGTCCACCGATGCGGGCAGCGATGCCAGGGGCAGTTCCCCCCGGGCCATGGTTTGATGGCCCCCGGCCGATCCGAAGGACCCGAAACTTTCGTGGGCCACGTCGCCGGCGTTGCGGCGTAGGCCGTCATTGCGAAAAACCACGGTTAGGCGCTTGTCGCAAATCCCCGAGACGATGCTCCAGTGGACCGTATCGATGCGCATGAAGAACTCGGCCAGCAGGACGCACACGTCGGGGTTGTGCACCGCCCCCAAATAAACGAACATCTTGCCCTTGCGAAAACGTCGGTCGGCAATCGCCTGGCTGAAATACTTCAGGAAGTTCATCTGAAGGTCGGCCTGCTCGATATGCCGCGCCAGGGGGATATTCGCATAGCGGAAAAGGTATTGAAAGGCAACCACATCCTCGATCTGGGTCTGCCGCTCGAAATTGCGCGTATCCGTCTTGATGGCGTGAAACAGTCCCGTGGCCAGTTTTTTGGAGGGTTTGATGCGCGCCGACCGCAGGTACTCGGTCATCAGCGTGGCCGTGGCCCCGTAGCGCGGGCGGATGTCCACAAAGGGGGCCGCGGGTGCGGTGTCGGGGTGGTGGTCAATGATCACGTCGAAGGCCACCTGGCGGAAATAGTCGTGATGATCGGGTTGGGAATCCACCAGTATAAAGCGATTGTGTCGCTTGAGGTCGATGGTGTCCACATGCTGCAGGCGAATACCGAGCAGGCGGATCATGGTCAGGTTGTCCGGCCGCCGGATGACGTTGGTGTGGGCCAGGGTGATCCCGGCGACCTTGCGCCAAAGCAGCCGCTTGATGGCCATGGCGCTGGCCATGGCATCCGGATCGGCATTCATCAGCACCAGCACCTGGTCGCTGCCGACAAATCGGTCGTAAAACAGCTGCAGTCTTTCGCGGTGGCTCAATTTCATAGGCGAATTCAGTATAGGCGCTCGCCACTACGAATTCAACCATAAGCCGAGAGGACCGCAGCGCATCGGTCTCAATTGCGCCGCAGCGTCTTGACCTGTGTGCTTAAAATATTCATTTTTAATATTTTAAAGGATACTTGCGCACCAGGGAAACGGCCGAAATAATCCAGGCTTGATGTCATACGCACGAACATGCAGTTAAAGCAGGTGCAACTGCCGTCGGTTAAACTGATAGCCAAGGAGGAGCGATGAAACTTGTCCGCCATGTAGAGGATGTTATCAATGCTGACCTGCTGAAGCCCGGAAACCGTATGTACGCCTCCGGTAATGCGGCCACGCCCCAGGTGCTTTTTCGTCAGCTGGCGGCCGACGACCATATCCGGGATGTCGAGCTCATGGGGGTGCTCTTTCTCGGAGAGGTGGAGGCGCTGTTTTCTGAAAACTGCTGCCGGCGGATCACCCACCGGGTCATCTTCAACAGCCACCTTACCCGTGAGGCCGTCAATAATGGCTGGGCCAAATACCAGCTCATGCACCTGGGGGATATTCCCGCACAGGTTCGTGACCACCTGCGCCCCGATGTGGCCTTGATCTCCGTTGCGGGCCCCGACACTGGCGGCCATTACAGTCTGGGCACCGCCGTGGAAGGCGCCATGGCTGCGGTCGAGACGGTCAGGTCCCAAGGAGGGATTGTGATTGCCGAACGCAATGCCCGCATGCCGTTCGTGCTGGGTGAAACGGTGCCGGCGGAATGGATCGACTACCGGCTGGATACGGACTACCCCCTGCCGGCCAGTCCGGTTAAGCCCGCCGATGAAGACACCCGGCGTATCGGCCGGATCATTGCCGAGCGGTTTATCGAGGACGGCGCGACCCTTCAGTTCGGTATCGGTCAGGTACCCGAAGCGGTGACCGATGCAATTCTCGACAAGGGCGTGCGGGACCTGGGAATTCGTACCGAGTTGTTCGCCGATGCCATGGGAAGGCTGGTGGAGGCCGGTGTCGTGACCAACCGCTTCACGGCAACACGCAGCAAATTCAGCATCGCTTCCATCTTTCTGGCGGAAGAGGCGGCGGGGTATGACTGGTTGAACTTCAACTCGGCGGTGCAGAGCCGTCCCTCGGATTACACCAACGGCATTCTCACCATTGCGGCCCAGCCCAAAATGGTGGCCATCAATGCGGCCATTGGCGTTGACCTCCACGGCAACATATGGGCCGACTCCATGAAGGCCCGCTGGATCTACAGCGGTGTGGGCGGTCAGTGCGATTTTATCCGGGGTGCGAATCTATCGCCCGGCGGAGTCCCCATCATTGCCCTCAAGTCGATGACGTCCAAGGGCATATCCAAAATCGTGGATATGTGCCCGGAAGGGATCACCACCACGGGCATCGCGGCGGATCCGGTGGTGATCGTCACGGAAAACGGTGCCTTCGATCCCCGGGGGCTTAGCATATCCGAACGGGCCGTGGGCATCGCCCACCTCGCGGC